>JAABUW010009358.1_pt1 | contig 11192 bp, 11 predicted proteins | sample 5560081 | NCBI WGS metagenome assembly JAABUW01 (sample SAMN10711882, study PRJNA513363) | rock metagenome | isolation source: Antarctica rocks | place: Antarctica: Victoria Land, Knobhead sud | reverse complement strand
ATTTGAGCTGCTAGACCGATGATGCTCACTCGAATGCGATCTTTGATACAAGACTTGATGGTGTCATGAATGTCGCCAGGGTCGCTTGTAAGCAGAGCTCCCAGCACGATGACCACCTCACGTGTGCCATGAGACGGCGTGTGATACAGTGAGCCTCGCGCCATTTCCAGCGCGTTCTGGAGTGATGGGTTGCCTTTCGGATCCTGGCCACGAAGAGTTTTGACGGCATTGATATGGTCGTTTGGGTTTCCACTCATGTCGCTCACCTTGACGGCAACGCCATCTCGCATTCCCAGTATGCCAAGCTGCGAGATCGGGTTCTGCTCAAAGAATTCGCGAATGAACATTATGGTGTAGTTGATGGTCAGCAGATACCGAGTCGGTCTCAGGTCCTTCTCCGTCATGGCGATGGATAGGTCCAAGATTAGCAGTGCGTGGCGTATGATGCCTCGCTGGAGAGGTGTGGTATCTTTGAGAAGCCTAGAGGAAAGTGTCAGCCATTTCCATATCTTCCGAATAAAAGTTCACTATACCTCTTCCTCTTCCCAGCTTCCTCCAGACCACCCAGAACGCCTTCAAGGCTCCCAACTGCACCTTCCTGCAACTCCCAATTACTCGAAGCTGCCGCCTCCCACTTCGCCTGTGCGCGACCTCTCGGCCTCGTTGCAAGACTCTTAGCCTTCGCTGTGCCTGAGGGGCCAGCACCATTCGTGCCGGTAGCGATGTCATCATCAGAGCCAGGGTACTCGCCGTCTGAGTCAGCCATGGCTGCTCGAGCTGACTAGGTGGTCTCGTGGGCAGTAAGAAGGCCTAGCAGGTAATACCTCGTTGAAGCACAGCGTTTGAGCAACGTAAGCCTGTTGGCTGACCGCTGCCGCAATATTGGAAGTGGTGGCAAGAGCTCAACCCGAGTCTTATTTTGGGATATGCTGGCGGCTTGTTGAGGTGTTGGCGACGCGCGAAGGTCAAGATGATGTCGTGTCGTGAGGCTACGCGCCTCCCTGGATTTCGCTTTATCCCATAGTGACTGCTGATGAAGAAGTAAGAGGTCTTAAGATCGCGTGTCGTCGAGTTTGGCCGGCACGTGACCACACCTTCCCTCTTTTGGTTCAGGGTCCACACTAGAACGTCTTGCGATCTGTCGGTGGCTTTGTTACCAGGCCACACTAATCGGACCACATCTTTCCAAGACTTCACAACCACGACATCCCCCACCTCTTCACACTCTACAGAAACCACGTGGCCCGGCGCATACATCACACCACAGTCACAAGCGCGTTGTCTGCGGCGATAGACGGCAAAGATGGCCAACGATGAATACGATGTACGATACTCCCGCAAACAGCCACAATAAGCCCCTCAACTGACACATGCCATAGTTCCTCTTCAAGGTCGTCCTGATAGGCGACAGCGGCGTCGGCAAGTCCAACCTGCTCTCGCGATTCACCCGCAACGAATTCAACCTCGACAGCAAGTCCACCATCGGCGTTGAATTCGCAACCCGCAGCATTCAGGTCGACAGCAAGACCATCAAGGCGCAGATCTGGGACACGGCCGGCCAAGAGCGCTATCGTGCGATCACATCCGCTTACTACCGTGGTGCCGTGGGCGCCCTGCTGGTGTACGACATCTCCAAGCACCAGACATACGAGAACGTGACGAGGTGGCTGAAGGAGTTGAGAGATCACGCGGACACGAACATTGTGATTATGCTGGTGGGCAATAAGAGCGATTTGAGGCATCTGCGGGCGGTGCCGACCGAGGAGGCGAAGGAGTTTGCGAGCCAGAATGGGCTGAGTTTTATTGAGACTTCGGCGCTTGATGCGAGCAATGTGGAGCTGGCGTTCCAGAATGAGTTGACTGGTTAGTGTGCTCTGCTCGGGGATGAGGCAAGGTGGCAAGCAGGCTGACTTTCATACAGAAATCTTCCGGATCGTCTCCTCGAAGGCGCTAGATCAGGGTGACGCTCCCAGCGGTCCCGGACCCAGCGCAGGCATCCCATTGAGCCAATCGACTCCACCAGGCGATGCGAAGAAGGGCCAGTGCTGCTAAGCTTGCGCTATCTATGATGAGGTTGGTTTCTACAGAAGGAATGCGAGCACACGGCTACTTTAATGCTGCGATCATGCATGGGCTGGAAGCAATGAGTTACGTTCCGTTCTGCTGCGGTGGATGTTGGGCGTTCTACGGAGTCTAGCCAGAGCGGCTCATTGGGGAGGAGCGTGTCTGGCAATAGTAGATTTCAATGATCTCATGATTCATTTTGACTATTTGACTCATCTGTCTGCTCTGATAAGTGTGATGTGCAGTATGAACGATGTCCGGCCCTTGATATCATTCCATGATTCCTGGCCAGTTCTCCGTCGCTCTGCCATGTGTCGTCTTTGATCAAAGCCAACCACAAGAGCACGGGACTTCGCCTTCCCATGGAGAACGCATGGCAGGGAGATGTGCCGCGCTGAGCTTACCCAGATATTAGCTCGCGCTCCATGCCATAGGCTGGCAGAATGATGGAGACACCTCACCACTTCGGTGACACTGTCTCTAGTAGTCTACATGCTGGATCCGCCCACCAATACCTAGACACCATATGCGTGCTTCAGATCCTCCAAGTCTTGCTTGATCGCCTCAAATTTCGGGTTGGCCTCCACCAAGAACTGCCTCACCGCACTTCTGACCGGAATCTCCGATCTATCGACCTTCTTGGCGATTATCATGTCGTCGAACTGGCGATCGATTTGGCGAAACAACTTGCTCAGGTTGCTGTGGAGAGCGACAGCCTGCGTTTCAGTCGCATCGACAACGGCCTCGTGGATCTTGTTGGCAAGGACGTCGAAGGGTGAGCCCTGATCGCGCGAGCTCAGGTGGAAGCGGAAGGTGGCTATGAAGCGTCCCTTGACACCCGGACCTAGAAGCTATTAGGCAGAGAACACGAGCTAATGGAGGACGCTTCGCGTACCGCCGTCCTGCACGCATGTGCGGTAGCATCGTTCCATCGCTTTGTGGAAATAGTTGGTGTCGCGCTCGTGGGTGGCGTTCACCTTGATTCGTCTGTAAATATCAGCATCTCCGGCAATCGAACGCAGGCTTAGGGTGTCAATACTTCCACTGCTTCCTCATCGCCACTTGCGATTCTCGAAAGATGACCTCAATCCCGCGGACATTGGCATCTATAGCCCTCTCAAAGGTCTTCATCGGCAGTCCCGCAGTCCGGTCATGCTCCGCGCGAAGACCCACTGGAACGCCTTTGACGGCTGCTACCAAGCGATCTCGCATCTCCGTCAACAGGGCGGCCTGCTTTTCCTGGAATGGAGGGACGATGTCCATGATAGCGCGGCATGCGGCTACGGAGAACTGCTGATTCCAGGAGCGCTTGGACATGGAAGGCGTGCTGTGATTGCCGTCCTTGCGTATGAAGGCTGCAAGTGTAGGCCATGCAGCAGCACTCAGTCCCTGCAGAACTGTCAATCCGCATGAGATGAAGGCATCCAGTTGCTGGTTCAAAGTAGCCGCGATATCCTGCTGCGCAGAGCTGGTGATGGTCTCAATGTAGCTTTTGAGCATACCTTCGATCATGCCTGCTGGTGCCTGCACAATAACAAGAAGCTCTTCCTTGCCATCGATCCAGCTTTGGTCTATCCAGAGACCTAGACCTTGTAGAAATGCACTGAACCCGTGAGAGATGAAATCATCCAATGACTGCAAGGCCATAGGCGCTGCAAGTTTCAGGGCGAATTCGCGGACGGCAGGAATGTTGGTATCATGCGGTTCCAGTAGGGAGCCAGAGACTTCTGCATCGCCTTTGTGAACGGCATAGTGTCGGTTCGAGACGCAAAAGACATTCAGAGCTGAGCTGTCGGCCAGGTGATGACGTTTCTCTCTCAAGAGTGAGCTCGTGACGTGTTTGTTGCGGGCTTGCACGATGAGGCTGAACCACTGTGAGTCGATGGTGTGCAGAGTCTTGGTCCTCTTGTCGATTTTCTCCAGCAGAATCATGCGCTCCATCGGTGCTTGACGAGATCGATCCTTGGCTCTTGAAAGCGTCTTGACTTCTTTGCGAATATCATTACTGCACTCTTTCAGGTGCTTGTATTTGTCTGACAGGTGGCCTCTCCGCCTCATGTCCATCGCAAGAGCATGGTCGACATTCTCATCTGACTTAGTCGCAACGATGACAAGTGAATCATCATGTATCCTACCATATCTCTGGAGCAGGCCATCCACCACGGTATCGGTGATGATACGTCCAGTATGAGACAGAATCCAGACGTAGTCGCATCGGTCGATGTTTTCATACGTCGCTCGAACGCGGACTTGATTCGTGTCGGAGATGCCTGGTAGGTCGACGATAGTAAATTTCTCGAAGATCCTTGATCCCTTCACACCGACGTGGACCTGCTTCACGAACGGCCAGAGAGACGCTTGATTTTCATCGATGCACTCAGAGATGTAAGGGTCAAGAAGATCACCCAATCCATCTTGTGCATCCGCCTGGAAGTATAAAGCGTACTGGCCATCTTCCTGCCGCATTGTTTCGAGCAGCCCCTCGGCCAATTTAACCAACATGCGCATTTCAGCTTCACGCTTGATTCCAGACTGGACCATCGTGTCTAGCGCTCTCCTGGCAGAGGTCTCGGTCGAGAAGTATGCATGCTTGGCATAGATCGCGCGAAATGTGCTCAAGGACGTCGCGGCCTTACGTTGGTATTGCTCCATCTGCTCGGGGGTCCAGTCACGATTCTCCTCAAAGTGCCAAGTATGCCAGTCATCCAGCGCCTCGGACAACAGCGTTCCGATAACATCAAGTGGGAAGAACTCGACCTTCGCCGAGAAGCTTTTCGTCTGGCCTGGTGTCTCGTTGTGGTAAAGCATTGAGACATACGTACAGCTTTGACCAGCATCGATCTATTTCATGTCAGTCTGGGATCGTGCTCTAGTGGCTGTGCAATGCGTACGGCCCTGGCTAGGTTTGGGATGTCCGAGCATGAATTGACCAAGGAACTCTTGCCTGCTATCCATCAGCTTGCAGACTCGGTCAAGGGCCTCGCTCCAACACACTGACCTTCTCCAGCGGCTGCTAGAAGGCCGATTATTGGCCGCTTCGTCTCTGGTACGCAGGAGACTTCGGCTACTCTAGCAAGCATATCTAACACACTTTCCGTAGAACAACCTGACCGCTGGAGCATCTCGCTGATATCCATGCACAAGCCGTCGACTCTGGACTTGATGCTGGAATAGCGAGGATCGTACGCAGCGCATTTCGGATACTCCTCCTTAGTCTCATCATAGTAGTTGTCCGCATCGCTGACATTCTCGGCGGATTCATCGTCGCTCATGAAAAGCCCTTCGTCCTCGTCATCGCTTGGGCCGTCGTCTATCTTGCGTTTCCCAAGTCCCGATTGAGATGGCTGCGGCGAAGCCATGTTGTGACTCGAGTGATGTTTTGCCGCACTAGTAATTGTTGTCGCAGTCTGCGTTGCGGCCTGTATCTGAGAGATGTTCTCGATGACCAAGGAAGTATTGGAAGATAATGACGAGCCAAAGGTTGGAAAGAAAGATAGGGAGGCAAGACACATGAAATGAGAAGAACAGCTTGTTGTCATGTGTGCTGTCCACGTGATCCGATAGAAGGACTGAGCGAAATGAATGAATATACGAACGATGTGAAGCCCATTGCATTTCAAATATGAGCACGCTAGGTGAGCTGGAGGAGTTTGAGGCACTTGCAGTGAGTTTTGGCGTAGAAGCACCCAGTTATGCATATCTGCGTCACATGCATTACATACTGCTCACTTACATCTTCACATACTATGAGTCGATGTGAGACGATAGAGGGATGTTGGAGCCGGAGGTGGTAGAGGACTCAGTGTGAGGTTGGTGTTCTAAAGACAGAAACGACTCTAGCGGCTCGTGGTTGGACCCCTACTTAACATTAGTATCGCTTCTTATACGACTTATGTCTTAATATTGTAATGTAGCTATTTATCGTATAGAAAGTAGATCTTGTTTTTACTTATAGTTGCTATAGTTTCTAAATTTAATACTTAGTTCTTCTTAACTTAGATAGTATAGTACTAATAGTCTCGTAATTTTATTATCTACTTAACTTAAATTTAAACTATTTAAAGCTATATAATAGTCTATACCTTATTTATTAAAACGCTTTGTAAATATGCTTTAGTAATTAGCTACTAGGTAGCCCGCTAATATCTAGTAGTAGGCTATACTATTACTAGGGTTTTAACAGCGCCGAAACCGAGCTAGTAACCTAGCCGAGCTTTAATTTCCAGTAAATTCTTAAGCTACTTTACGACCTAGTTCTCTACCTTAACACAACACGTACTACGACGACGACCCACCCCAGTAGCCCAAAGACTGGCAGCACCTCCTGCAAGCTAACCTCTTTTTCGCGGGCGTTCAAATAACGAGTTTGGGGTCTCACGCGCTTAAGAACATTAGAGCGCGATTGAGGCGCGTGAGCTTTCCAGTAAGTGAATGCCTCGCCCTACGTTTGGAGAAAGCCCGCTCAATCAACCACACAACACCACAAACGAGGAACACTAAGCATAACATTTGTACCGTGTTTTGCAAATTGGCTCTTCATCTAGGAATGGAATCAACGGCGCCACCGTCAACTCCTGGCTTAACAGCACAACTTCATATTCTGTTTGCACAACGCTAATACTTAGTATAGCAAAATATCCTGTTCGCCTCGAGCAAACCCGTGATGGACGCATAAGTACATATGTGATCACGCCTGACTGCGACGTAAGACACGTGCAAGCATGGACTTCATCGGAGGCGAGGACATCGCAATGCACGATGGCGACATTGTTGCATCGACTGAGCCGCACAGCACAACGTTCCAGTCAATTGCAGACATCTCCCCTGCCTCTGGCCATGGAGATGCATTCTTCGATACGCAGTCCGGATCAGGGGAGAAGCAATCTGCTCTCGCACTAAACGGCGAAGGGCTGAAGCGGGAAACATCTCTATTCGACCACACCTTGACGAAAGGCGATGCACCCAGACCCGCGAAATTCAAATCTCTGCCCTACTCCACCGCCCAGACCGGGCTCGTCTACGATGTCCGCATGCGTTTCCACGTCGAGCCAGAGCAGAACGAAGCCGATATCCATCCGGAAGACCCTCGACGCATCCATGCAATCTTTGAGTCATTTGCAGATGCAGGGCTGGCTTGGAGGCAAGACAGCCGTGAGCCGTCCAACGGCTTCTATATGGGCCGGATCGACACCCGTCTAGTCACCAAAGAAGAAGTCTGCCTTGTTCACACACAGGATCACTGGGACTGGGTGCAGAGCCTGATCAAGTATCCCGACGGGTACTTGAAACACACTGGCGACAGGATGGACTCTATATACCTATCTCGACAGACCCCTTACTGTGCCGCGCTCTCAGCAGGCGGTGCTATCGAAGCGTGCAGAGCAGTGTTACTTGGGAAAGTAAAAAATGTCTTTGCCGTTATACGACCACCTGGACATCACGCGGAACGGGAGGAAGCAAAAGGGTTCTGCTTCTACGACAACGTGAGCATCGCTACGAAAGCTTGCCAACGCGAATTTGGCGAGCAATGCCGCAAGGTACTCATCCTTGACTGGGATGTTCATCACGGCAACGGGATTCAACAGGCCAACTACGATGATCCTAATGTGCTTTATATCTCCTTGCATGTGCACCTGAAAGGAACATTCTACCCGGAGAAGTCCTATCGCGACGAAAGAGGACCCTACGGCGATCATATACACTGCGGGAACGGCGCTGGGTTGGGCAGGAATGTCAACATTCCATGGACAAAGAAGGGCATGGGAGATGCAGACTACATCTACGCCTTTCAGCAGGTGGTCATGCCGATCGCTCATGAATTCAAACCCGACCTTGTGATCATCGCTGCTGGCTTCGATGCCGCTGAAGGGGACATGCTCGGAGGGTGCAAGGTCACACCCGCGGGCTATGCACACATGACACACATGCTTATGTCGCTCGCTGGGGGACGAGTGGCGGTGTGCTTGGAAGGTGGTTACAACCTTGATTCAATCGCACGTTCGGCGACTGCGGTAGCCCGAACATTGATGGGTGAGCCTCCGGAGAGACTTGTGAACAGCAGTCCCACTATCAGCGGCGTGAACGACATCAAACTTGTCCTGCGGCAGCAAAGCCGATTCTGGTCTTCACTCTATCCAAAGGACATGTCTGCACGACTGGCAGGCCCTCTCCATGGTGTGAGAATGCATGAGATTGTCCGTCGTTGGCAAGCCGAGACCTTGTGGGACGATTACGAGATGATGCCGCTGTCTGTCCTGAATAAGCCCTTGTCGGAGCCGTTCAAGAACCAGGTACTGGCTACGTAAGTCTACGGCTCTTCATATCAACCATGCAAGTTGCTGATCCGACACAGACCAAACTACACTCAGGCACGCCCATTGCTAGTCATTCTACACGATCCACCCGAAGTCATCGCTTCTCCAGACCCAGTAACTGGCAAGATCGAGCTTCACAACACATGGCTGGTAAGTTGTGATATTGTGGTTCCCCTCTGCTGTACGCAGAATTCCCGCTGACATCGAACAAAGACTGATATTGTCAAGACTTACGTCGACTGGGCAGCCAAGCAGGGTTTTGCAGTTATCGATGTGAATCTTCCAAAGCACGTCGCCGATGTCAACGACGGACAACAACACGAGCCCAACGACGCTACCGAGTTCCGGATCAAGGAAGCAGCGCTTCTCCTCACGTACCTCTTCGACAACTACGTCGAATTGAGCGAGTCCACACACGTCTTCCTGATGGGCACAAACACCGGTCACGGCGCTATCATCAACTTCATCAAGAATAACGAGGAGCGTGCAGAAGAACGAATCACTGGCGCAATATCCTTTGTGGAGGACGTTCCACTACAATCGTGCAAATCGGCGACAAACGATATGCTCGCGGCATGGTACTACAACAACTCATTGGTCTTTGTTGCGAACGATCACAACTTCTGGCACAGCGATCTCTCGAAGAAGCCTAAGAAGCGCTTTGGCAAGGCCGAACGAAGCGATGTTGACTCGATGACCGATATATTGATCGAAAATAAGAAGGCTGTCCAAGACTTCCTTCTCAAGAGTACTGCAGACTGGACAAATCCTCCACCCGAAGACAGCGATGCAATGGACACTGCCAACGTCGAGACCACAAAAGCCCGACTGCCTCCGGTCGGCAATTTTGCGCCTTCGCCGCGTCCGCAAGCGCGTACTGCAACACATTCCCCCAGCATAGCACCGGCCAACAGTGCTTTCGGCAAGTCGTTGAACAACAGTGCGCCAAAGACACCTCCGAGAGGCACATTCGCGCCTCCGAAGTCATCAAAGAGTCCCTTCCGATGAGGCTGCTCATATGGTGTATCTGAACCCCGGAACGCCTTCGATTATGATTTGACCTTTTGCTTGCTTCCGGTTTTGATTTAGCATGTAGATGGTGGTTGCGGTCACGCTTAGGAGCGTGGCCCCTGCTGCTGTGAAGCACGTGGCGAGGCCGGGGACGTATTGAGGCGCATCTTGCGACCTGAAAACGAGCGTCCCCACGATGCCTCCAACACCACCCATTGCTACCATGTTGGCTGAGGTGAAAGCCCTCTTCCATTGGCCGACTACGTTGTTCTGTTGATAGGTCATCGACGCGGTTACGTTCGAGTTCGAACCTACGAGAAAGAAGTCAGCACCGCCGCAACCTTCGAAAGCGGTCAATTTACCTGCTGTGACGAGGAAAGCGCCGAAATATCGGACATAGGGCTGTTCCGCGAAACCAAGCACGGCCACACCAATGATCATCAAAACCGCGTTGAAGGCGATGATATGTGCTCGGATATTTAGTTTATCGGACACGACGGCTTCTGTGAAGCCGAGGAAGAGCGAGAAGCAGTAGCACTAGGTCTCGTCAGCAGTGATATGGCATTTGCATAAGTGCTCTTTCTCACCGGTGCGGTCAGACACTGTGCCTTGACTACATCGAAGCCCAACGAGTCGCGAAGAATGATAGGTAAGAAGTAAGACACCTGCACGGTGTTAGCCAGCTCTCCAAATGTTCGGAAAGGCGGAATGCTCAGCCCATGCGCTCACATACCGAGTAAGTGACCAGTCCCGAGAATCCAAAGTTCGCAGCTATCATATTGTGGTCAGTAGTCTGTCAGGCAAGGAAAAATTCGCTAATTGATGAAGCTTCCAAAACACCAGCATTTCCAGTCTCTTGCTTCTGCCAGATAACTCCAGATGCTGAAGGCTTCCAGATGAGCGTCACCCCGGTCCCTTTCCACACGATCGACCATGATCTTGATCTCCTCGTTGCTCAGGAAGAATTTGGACTTGGCAGCGTCCTCAGGAAAATCCACCAAGAACACATAACCGACTATGGCGATGATAACCGTGATGATGCCTTCCCAAATGAAGATCCAACGCCATCCCTCGTGCCCGCCAATGCCATCCATCTGCTGCAGCCCATATGCGAGCACGCCTCCGAAACCACCAACGGAGTTACCAACCAGATAGAAGAAGGCATTTCTACCGATCAGAAAGATATGTGGTCAGTCGTGTATTGGGACTGGTACACTGTTGTCCATCAATGCTTACCTCTTTGCAACTTCCCATCTAAGATACCACATTGACACCAGAAAGATTGCGGACGGACAGAAACAGCTCTCGAACACACCCAGCGCCATCCTCAAACCCATGAGAGTGGTCCATTGCTTCGAGAGACCCATGCCTACTACGACCAGCCCAAAAGCTCAGGTAATGGCCGCAAGGAACGGACGAGGGCCGAGTTTTCGTGCACACACGGTTGCCACTGGATTGAACAGAATATAGAATGGGAAGAAGACAACAACGATCTGTAATCCAAGCGGTCAGTAGATGCGTCGCCTACGCTCCGGGGAGGGTACGTACAATAGTGTATCGGTTGCCTATGAGATTTAAATCGACGTCCATTCCTGCAACCGCGGCGTTGCCTAAGTTCGTCCTATCGATCTGGTTGACGATATACATCAATGCCAGGATCAGGGACAGTCTTAGATCGACCTTTCGTTTGATCTGCTTGACTCTCGGGTCTTCATAGTCGAGATCATAGTCGTCCGCAGGCTGGGTTCCACGTTCGTCGACATAATCTGTCTTGCCGTCCTCTTTGAAGCTGTCCATCGTCAC
>JAABUW010009357.1_pt1 | contig 11193 bp, 16 predicted proteins | sample 5560081 | NCBI WGS metagenome assembly JAABUW01 (sample SAMN10711882, study PRJNA513363) | rock metagenome | isolation source: Antarctica rocks | place: Antarctica: Victoria Land, Knobhead sud | reverse complement strand
CCTCCTTCTGGCATGAAGTATTAGCACCATGCAGGACAACTATATGTCAGCGCTTGCCTATTCTGTGACAGCTAAAACAACTTCATAATGTAGAATCGTGATTTTACTGTCCCCGGATAGTTCTGACTTTAGACTTCCAGTGTAGGGATGACGTTTCTGAACTACGATAGACGTGTTGGGATTGAGAAGAGCTACCTGGTTGCCAGCTTGCAAGCCTGTGACATAGGCCTCCTTCTAGCATGTTGTCTTAGTACTATGCAGGGTAGATACATCTCAAAGAAAAAAAAGAAAAAACAGTGACGGCTACCTGGTTGCCAGCTTGCAGGCCTGTGACATAGGCCTTCTCCTGGCTGAGCCCTTTAGCCCCATGAGTGGAAGGGCCCTGGGCCAGCCAGTCCCCCGCCATGAAGACCCCAGGCAGACTGACCCCGGTGGGGGGCATGCTTGCATGTGACCCTGGGGCAAACGCTGTCACTGCTCCAGCAAACCTACACAACAGATGCATGTCATGAGACAAGAAGTTTGTCCAAAGTGTTCTGTCTGGATTGCTGGCAGCTAAACATGGTCTGGTAATGAGTTCATTGCATGCCCAGTGAACAAGCAAGATGTGTTGGAGCAGATCAAGCAATGAGGCATAGCATGCCTCTGGGCAGACTGAGCACAGTTGAACTAGCAGACCCCAACTTGCAAGAATCTCAGAAGATGTAAGTAGAGAGGCTGCTGCTTCGTCAATGTTACCGTTACTGCTGATATGATGAGTATTCATCATGAAAACAGCTTGGCTTGCCTTCCTGATGCAGAGCAGACTATACCTGAGTACACTAGCATCCAGTATTGTTATTGTGATAGTCGTCGTCATGGTTATTGTTATGCGTATTCATCATGAAAACAGATTGGCTTCCACTCCTGGTGCAGACCAGGCTATACCTGAGTACACTAGCATCCAGCACTTGGCAGAGGCCATAAGTAGGCTGGCAAGCAGCTAGGTAGGTGTGCAGTGTGCGCTGTATGAGCTGCTCATCCGTCAACCCCAACAGACTGCTTGCATTGTAGTAATCTACCTCAATTACACTGCCAGCTTCCTGTCTGTACTCGTCCTGCAGGGACCAGCTCAAGCTTACATGTCATGGAATTCACACCGCAGTGACACTCAAGCGCATTTCATGTTAGAGACCGAAGTCATCTGACAAGGGCTGAGCAGTAGTTGTGTGGGGTGTGAGGGGTCTGTGATTGCAGGCAGAAGTTGATGTGCATTTTGCATCATTGGGCTTCCAGTGACATCCGGTAAGGCTATGTAGAGCTGCTGCATCATCTCTAGGCGCAATCAAACTTGCAGCAAAAAGCTGAAGGAACAAGCTTCAAGCTGTTCTTGGCTTCATTCTGATGAAAGTATGCTTATCTATGTTTTGGCAGAGAAAAAGCAGAAAGCAGGGGTCAGTGGTCAGAGACAACGCAGCAACTGGCTCTTTCAGCCTGCACAATCATGCACTTGTAGCACCATACGCATCCTGAGTTGTGTGCCTAACCTAGCACCATGCACATTCTGAGTTGTGTGCTTGAGCTGTGTGCCTGAGTTGTGCGCCTAACCTAGTACCATGCATATTCTGAGTTGAGGTTGCAGCACCTGTAGCGAGTTGAGGTCAAAAAAGGTAGCACCAACTCCTTGATCGAAGCCAGCCATGACATTGGATGGTGTGTCAGGTTGCACCAGCTTATCCAGCCACAACCTGACAGCTGCAACGTCCACTGTAGAAAGGTTGCTCACTCTTGCAAGCTCCTGTGCGGCAGCAACAATTATATGTTGGCTTGATGGATCAGCTATTAGGACAGCACTCACACATGGTCATTACTCTCTCTGTAAAAGCTGCAACCATGATGAATTAACACCAAACATTACCAGAAAGCAGGCAAAAAGTTAAGTACAGTGCCTTACCTATGGACGTCTACACTGTACAAGCTCGTATGACACTATGGTTGCATTAAGAAGTGGTGATCTGATGATTTGATATATGTTGTCTGTGAATTGGTCCCAGCAGCAGCAAGGTACTGGAAAAGTGCACCTGATGATTTGAAAAGCATAATGGAACACACTACCTCACAGCTGTGTACTGCAACAAACAGGCTGCCAGGCATGCAATGCAGATGTTGTCATGTCACAATGCTGCAAGTAAGCATACAATAGCCTCGAGTGACATACAAGATATCTGCCTCCAGAAATGTGGCAAAGATTGTAGCTTTAACAGACACAACAACGCTATACTGTCAATACAGTACGTCATATTGTCAGAGGTGTTATGCTACAAACAACAGGTAAGCCATCTGTCCATACAGAGGTAGCAAAGCTCCTGCTGCTCAATGGACAGTCCCCAATGGACAGTCCCAGTGGACTGGGGTTTTCAACCATATCTGTGCACTAATGCAGTACTGGCAATGCTGACTCCCCATGCAATGGTTTTGCAAGGCACAACATGCATGGCATCGTGTGAACAGCTGTTGCAGCAAAAGATGAACAAAGACAAAGCAGACGTGTGGCAAACCTAAGAGAATGCTTGGCAACATCTGAACAGCTTCTGCAGCTACTGATGAACAAAGACACCAGAGACATGTAGCAAAACTAAGAGAAGAGGAGACAGAAGGGGACCAAAAGCATCCATGTCAAGAGGGTATCAATCCCCCTAATAATAATAATAATAATAATAATAATAACCACCATAATAATAATAATAATAATAATAATGATGATGATGATGATGATAATAGTAATAGTAATAACAGTAATAGTAATAGTAATAGTGATAGTAATAGTAGTAATAGTACTAATAATAGTAATGATAATTATACTAATAACAATAACAATAACAACAAAGAGGAGGTTGGTGAGGGGGATACCTACAGGGCATGCAGCTAGATCAGGGGAGCTTCTGACAATGCCTTGCATGGCCTTCACGCCCACACCAAACACCACAGCATCAGCATCAAAGGCCTCCTCCTCACCTGATGACCTGCTCACTCTCAACCTGCATGAACACAAGGGATGCAAACCGGTCTCTTCTGCATGAACACATGAGATGCAGACCAATTTGTCCTGTATCTAGCTTCAAGTGATGGTTCACTTGACCTGCTTTCCATGCAGAAACTTACAAGAGAATGCTGTGTGTGCACATCCCAGCAATGTTGAGCTGATCTGCTCCAGTGGCCAACAAGGAATATAGATCAGCCACGCTGCACCCTACCTCATCTCAGGCAATTTGTGAAACCCTGATATGTCAGCATGACACTGGAGACCAGGAGGATTCGAGATGTCACCTAGCGCCTGTTAGTCTGCCCTGGGTATGTACTTGCTGCACCCTGCGTCCCCCAAGTATCTGCCCTCCCATACCTTCGATTTTGGCAACGAGGGGCTTGAAGAGGCGCTCCACAACAGGTCCTTTGCACCATCGCACATCAAAGTCTGCCTGCATGGGGTTGGACCCTTATAGTTGATGCCAAAGCTCTTTTCAATCCCGAAACGTCTAGTTTAATTCAGAACAGTATCCCCACACTGGAAATCTAAACTCAGAAACGTCTTGGGACAGTAAAAACGCGTTTCTACATTGCGGAGATGTTTCAAGAAGCGCAGGTATCAGCTGAGTTTAGTACTAGCACAAAGGGAGTGCATAGCGGTTGCACCCATACAAAGCTCAGCAAAAGCTCGTCCAGCTTCAGTTCAAAAACCTAGCTTCATAGGCAGCATCCAGGGCGCGCAGAGCTGGTACACGCCGTCAAGTCGCGGCACAAAGTTTGAGTTCTGCTTGTTGCCACAGCAAATGCAGGAACCAGCTGAGTCCAGTGTTAACAGACAGAGCATAGACGGCATGAACTGCACCTACATTGTGTGCATGTCAAGACTTCCAGGCATGAAGTTTGAGGTCTGTCTGCACTCAAGAGCAAAAAGCACGCAGAACAGGAATGGTTGCAAGTCACCTGATGAGCCAGTACAAAGTAGTACAGAGCTGCCAGTGCAGCTGCTGCTGATAGCTGGCTGGCTGGAGCAAACAATGTGACCAGCAGCATGGGCTCTAAGAATTCCCTGCAGTCAACATGAAAGCACAGGCCTCAAGATGTACTCCAGATGGTGCCTGCTGCAGACTCTGCAACACCTGCTTTGTTTTGCCATAATGCCATGATCTGGTAAAGTTTTGCCATGATCTGGTAGGCTTCTGCCATCATGCCATGATCTGGTAGGGGTTTGCACCACCATGCGCAGTGTGTTGGCATCCTGCAATGATTTGAACCTGATAGACCACAGATTACCAAATGCGCTCTGCAGTACCACTGTGCATGTTTCCCAGCTTTGCATTGCACAGGATCTGGGTCGTCAGGATTTCTAGAGACCAGTATATTGACCTTTAGAGTCAGATATGGTGTAGAGTACCTGATCTCAGAATAGTTTTGCAGCTTGCATATGAGGTGATGCAATGCTGGGGGCAAATTTTCACAAGCATGAATTGCATAAAGCAGGACATCGTACATGAGATTGTGTTGCAATTGCGGCTGGATCAAATCACCTGAGCAGTCGCTGAGACACCCCCTTCTTCTTGAAAAGGTCCAAGGCAGATATCTGGTCATAGTGGTTGTAAGCTTCCTCACTGCTATCCACCTCCAGCAACGGCCCTACCAAGGGCAGGGCTGTGAGGCGGTCCCAAATGGGTAGCTTGGTGAAATAAGGGGAGGTATAAAGGAAGCTGCCAAGAGGAGTTGGCAGCCTTGGCTGATTCTGGAAGATTGGGGACTGTACCTGGTCCACAACAAGTTGTCTGGAGTCACTGGGTTGCATTTGACTTGTGAATTGGAGTTACTGGATTGCAATTGACCTGTGAACTGGATTCACTGGATTGCAATTGACCTACAAATTGGAGTCACAGGATTGCATTTGACCTGCAAATTGGAGTCACTGAGTTGCGTTTGAACTGCAAAAGGGTGTGTGTCAATGCGCATAGTTTGCTTTGCAAGGAACAGTTGGCTTGATGTAAATAAGTGTGGGCTTGATGCAGCAGAGCTTTGCCAAGAGTAGCTAGCAGGGACGCGCAAAGAATTTGCTATGTTGTTTGTAAACATGTGTGCCTTTGTTCAACAGCTGCATGGTGTGTAGTACTTTGCTTTCATGTATTGCTTCTTTGCATTGCTGTTGAATGCCTCTCAGTTTGGGGGCATACATGTGACTCGACAAACGTCCTGGCTTCAAAGCGCAGATATACGTGAGTCTCAAGTTGGTGGTAGCTCTTCTTCGGACATGAGCCATCATGCATTGTTGTAAAATCTACTGTGCCAAACAGGGTATTGACTGCAGACAGCTGCAGCGTAGCATGCTCAGACAGGCAGAGATTTACCTGCAGGCCATCAGGAGCCCAGAAGCTGCTGCGAGTCCACTCTGTAAAGGGATTGTCAATGCCAAGCTCACCCACCAAAGCATTGATATTGCTGTACTGGTACCAAAATCTGCAGCACATACATAGTAAATGCTAGGGGTGGTGTCCAACCCATACATGCTGAACAAGCTCAGGCAGTGGGTGCAGGGACAGTTGTGATGTACCCTTTGATGCCTGCCTCGACAGACCGACCTCCGGGTGTTCGCCAACCAGCACTCAGCCCGCCAGGCGTTTCGCTGGCGTCCAAGATGGTCACCCTTACTCCTGCTTTGAGAAGGGCGTAAGCAGCCCCAAAACCGCCCCACCCGCCTCCAACGACCACTGCGTGCTTGGATAAGTCTGCAAGCGTGACGTGCTAGTTTGAGTTGACAAAAGTGTCGACCTGATCAAAGTTATAACCTGGTATACCTAATGACCCTCGCGCACAGGCCACGGCCTTTCTCCGAGAGCGGGCACGAATACATCGGTCATTGGCATTAACTTGCCAAGAACACCCTCTGCTCTCTGGAACGTGCGCACATGCATGCATGCCCGTCCGTTGACCTTTTCGACCTGCGGCTTAAGGCACGCGAGCAGCAGCAACAACGATAGTCGGGCAACCGATTCACATTTGCTTTTGTGATCAGATTTTGACCGTTGCAACAACCAGCTGTTGCGCACACGAGCTGCGCCACATCGATGTTATCTCGCGAACACTGCTTTCAAACGCAAGGACCGCGGTCTTCTTCAGCTTCGTTAGGTCAAACGGTTGACTCCTGAGTCAGCGATGATGTCTACTGTGAAAAGAGCTCTCATTGCGATGTTGAAGAGCAGCTACTTAGGTACCCAGCAGAAAGATCGGCCTTGACAGCGATGGCGACCGACTGAGCAGCACGTCCTGGTTGCGAAAAAACACTTGTCATCCATGACTCTTTCGCTTTTGCGCAGCGCCTTGTGCACAGAAGCGGCCGTCCATCGCAAAATGCAAGGCACATTCACCGGGCCTGGCTGCGTCGGCTTCTCCCGTCCAAAGCAGTGCTGCCAGGCCCCACCAGACTTCACCAGTCTCTGTGGAACTTACAAACCCCTTGCAAGCAGATCCTGTTCTGTACTTGGTCGACGCGGCTTGCTCTGTCGCTCCTTGCCTAGATGTAAACCTGCCTACGGTGACAGAGCAAGCCTGCAGCTAGCTGCTGCTGTATCTTCTGAAGGTATATAAGACTTGCAGCTTTGACAACACTCAGCGAGTGTGCTTTCAGCACAAAGAGCCACCTCATCTCACTCATTGTGCAGGCAGTCCATCTGAGCCCCCTGCACCTCCAACTGGCTTTGCCAAAGCCTCAGCTTTCTTGACAAGCTATTTTCCAGTCTGGGTGGCAATTGCATGTACGGCAGCAGTCATGCACCCACCCTTGTTTCTCTGGTTCAAAAAGGACTTTGTCACAGCTGGTCTAGCACTGACCATGCTGGCCATGGGAACAACATTGAGTTTGGAGGTGAGACCAAATCTGTGCTGACTCACAATGTTGCCGGCAAGTGGTCAAATGTAGCTGCAGTGCTGATGATTTGCTCTTGTCATGTTGGGGTACTGCTTGCCTTGTTCTGCCGAAGTGCACCTGACTGAGATTTGGATGCCGATTTCAAGACCATTCTCGCAGACAGACCTGCAAGCTCCTTCATCCATAGGCCTTGTGACACGTCACTCCAAGAGTCAAGCTCCACATGGTGTGGGCGTATGCAGTGCAGGACTTTCAGAATGTCTTCGCATCACCTGGCAGAGTGATGCTGGGAGCAGTGCTGCAATACACCATCATGCCTTTAATGGGGTTTGTAGTGTCAAGGCTGGCAGGGCTGCCCACACCATTTGCCATAGGGTAAAGCCTTTTCTAACTGCCTAAATTCATTAATATATATATATGTATGGCATGTATCCCAATGTGGGCAAAACACCAGCGTGTATATAACATATGTAATTTAACATATGTAGTTCAACATAGTATATACCATATGTATATGGCATGTATCCCAATGTGGGTGCAACACCAACAAAGCACCTGCTGTTGGACCTGACAGGCTGGCTGCTGTCTTAATCTGCTGCACTCTTGGCAACGCCTTCATAATTGCTGATTGCCCTGCTGTCTTGGTAATTATTCTGCAAGACAGCATGTGCAAGGTGTGCATGTACATATTGGCTGTTGCTTGCCTCCTTCATGCATACACTCTGTGATTCCACTTTTATGGTGAGGTCCAATAAAAATGTGTGTGGGATCTTTCCAATCTGGGCAGGAACAGGTTAGCAAATCTTCCACAGTACCAGGACAGATCTGCATACTTAATGCTGTTGGTACTGCAAAACCTCAGATCTGCATACTTAATGCTGTTGGTACTGCAAAACCTTAGCCTATGCAGTGTATTTCCAGGATTTGCCTATGCATAGTAACAAATCACAATTATTTGATTTTCAGGATTTGCTTGGTGGCTAGTTGTCCTGGAGGAACAGCCAGCAATGTAGTCACCTTCCTGGCAAATGCTGATGTGGCGCTGAGTGTGATGATGACTACAGTCAGCACCTTTGCTGCAGTGGTCATGACTCCACTGCTGACTAAGACCCTTGTGGGAGCTATGGTACCTGTGGATGCAAAAGCACTGTTTGTGTCTACACTGCAGGCAAGTTATGTTGTGATCTCATCTGTGCATAAAACTTTTACTTTTCAGGAGGTTCACTTGTGTTTAGCAGCTTTTTGGTTGCCACTGTTGGCCAAGCCGCATTACTCTTGCGTGGCTCACACAAGCTGAGACCTGAGGTTGTTGTCAGTTACGGTGACTTCTGTGCATCATTGATCTATGGTGCTTACAAGACACAGGATTGACAGCTGCGCCACAATGCCCCTCCTTGATGACACCACATTTCCAGCATTTTGGTCTCATCTAGCTTTGTTTTTTCCATCAACCGCAGAAAGGAGAAATGCTTTGGCGCAGTTTGTACTCAGCATGCTGATTGTACTCGTTGGTCTTGCTTGCAATCACTATGTGACTGTTCTACTATGATCATTTCTTGTCAACAGCCAAAGTGCAGGGCTGATAGACATCTGAGTTTGCATGTTTCTGTACAACTTCCTGATGCTTCTTGACCGCGTTCATCCAACTTGATCTAAGCACTGCGCAGCATGCTGCAGGTGGTACTGGTACCTGTGATCTTGGGGGCAGCATTGAATCAGTTTTTCCCAAGAGCTGTCAAACAGACGGCACCTTTTGCACCCTTAGTGGCAGTCATTTCTGTGGTCCTCATTCTGGGAAGTGTGATGGCTCAGAATGCTGCAGCTGTCACCTTGGCGGGGCCCAGATTGGTTGGAGCCATCATAAGTTTGCATGCAGGTCAGCAAACAAGGAGTGTGTTGAGCATGCTGTGTGGTTTATTGGCATGCGCAACCTAGGTGTTTTGAAATTTTGGCATGTCAGCAAAGTAAAGTTTCTGCCATGTTCAGATGTGCTCATGGCTGGCTTGTTGCCACATTCAGTGAGTCTAATGCTTTGGAAGATAGGCTGACCTCACGTTTGTGCCTTTTGTCACCTTCCTGTCCTGACAAGCACTCTACTGCAAGCCTTAGTGTTGACCTTGCAGTGCAGCAAGGAGCTGAGTGTGTTACATTGTAGCAGCCATAGTGCACTATGAGCTCACAAACAAATCCAAATCTACCAGAACAGGAACTGCCAAAAGACAGGTAGTATAGGATGTGAATGTGCGTCACAAGTGGTTTGATGTGCAGGGGGTTTTGCATTTGGGTATGGCATCTCCAAGCTGGCAGGTCTTCCTGAGAAGGCTGCCCGGACCAACAGCATAGAGGTAACCTTGTGTCATGCACCACTTCAGTCTGCCGTGGAGTTGCAAATGCAAGGACCTTTTGCTTGCATGGTCACATCTTGTGCTGCATCAGTATTCACCCCACACCAATAGCACATGACAATAACCGCAATTACGTGGATTATTCTAGGAAGTAACATTCCTAACGATAATGAGATATGGACACTTTCTGGCTCATGATGAGCTGGCTACCTGCAGGAAAAGTACTATGTCTCACCCAGCCTGATGCTGACATGTTGTGCATTTTGCTGCTGAGCGGCATGCTGACTTACTGGCATCTCGCAGCTGAGTTGCAGCATGTCTGCTCCAATATGCAGCCAAAGTTCTCCAAAAACTGTCATGAGCATCATGGCTATGCGTCATCAGCTCATGTGAAGTATCAATGACTGTTTTCAGCAAGCACATGTACACTGATGCACAGCACCATCAGCATGGATTGTCACAAAGCTGACATGTTCTGGTACTGCACTGCTGCAGGTTGGCATGCAAAACAGTGCGCTGGGTGCGGTGCTTGCTGCAGTGCACTTCTCAGACCCACTGACTGCAGTGCCATGCGCACTTTCAGCCTGCTTGCATTCTTTGATGGGCTCAGCACTGGCAGCAGCATGGAGGTCAAGTGATGCCACTGGGGAGAAAGCAGAGACAATGGCTGTTTACTGACTGCAGACTCTGAAACTGAAACTGGTGTGCTTAGTCATCAGCATGCCAGGAACAGCCAAGGGCAGCTTGTCAAGCGTTGTTTCTGCAATGTTTGTTACACTGTATGTGGTAGCCTGTTGTTATCACAGCTGGTTTATGTATATGCATATGGTCCTCATCTGCTGATACATGGCAAAATGGAGTGGCACAAAGTTTCGAGCTTCCAATTAGACCATGTTCTTCAAATCGCATCTACATCTCAGGTGCCAAAATCTCGTGGTGAGCAGCAACCGGACGTCAGAATTTGGAAGCTTATGCCTGGTGATCCTGACATAGATCTATACTAGATCTGTCCATAGACCAGGCAAACTTTGCCTGGCAAAGTTGATACAGACTTGAGTCCCACTCGTGCTAACAACCCAGCAGACCAGCTTGGCACGTATTGTGCACTACTAATGCTAGTGCAATGCTAGGCTAGTACTAGTGCAGTGCAGTGCACTTGGCAGAATGCAGTTGCTTTCTGGAAAATTCTGAAGTTGGTGAATCATATTTGTGAAATATAAGTCTCAATGCTGCCACCCAAATTGGTAATTCAAAGCAATCTGGCAACAAATCTATACGCTCCCTTGACAAGTGTTGCAGTCAAGTAACAGCCAAGCATCAGCTTTGCACCATGTTTCACACGCTGCTGATGCAAATAACGTTCCATAGCTACTTCAAGCTGCTCATTTGGCTTAGTCCCACTAAACACCTGGTGGTGCGAAGAGTCAACTAAAAACTGAACACAGTGACCGTTGGGATGCATCTTGTTTGGCACTTGCAAAATGAGTGTGACATCTGGCTGCAATAAGCCAAGCTCTTGTTGGGCTCTAATGGCGCATTCTAAGGCTTCAACTTGATCAGCTGTGATGCGGTCTAGCCCTGATAAATTGACCACGTCCAATTTACGCCACTGAGAGTATTCAACAAACTTGTCTATCCCACCCATTAGCGAGGGCACCTGTGACTCATCGCTCATACTGATACTGGTCAAATTGGGGGAAATGCGTACAATGTGTCGCCAACCTTCTGTGTCTAAACCATGACAACAATGTAAGTTCAGGTGAGACATTTTGGGTTGTGTGACTAGCTCAAACCCAGAAAAAGAATTGGGTCTGACAATTATTAGTGAAGATAAATGTTCCATGGTGCAAACATGCTGGAACTGACCAGGAGACATGTTGTCCAGCTGCAATGAAGTGATGTTTGCACAACTAGATGTGAGTCCTTGCAGCGCACAGTCTGCAATGTCCCAACTGCGATGAA
>JAABUW010009356.1_pt1 | contig 11193 bp, 8 predicted proteins | sample 5560081 | NCBI WGS metagenome assembly JAABUW01 (sample SAMN10711882, study PRJNA513363) | rock metagenome | isolation source: Antarctica rocks | place: Antarctica: Victoria Land, Knobhead sud | reverse complement strand
GGGGTGTGAGTAGCAATGGAACGGAAAACTGGAATAAGGGCTGCTACGCCGCCAGGTCATCCCGCTCGTTGGGCTCGCGAAGCGGTCGTAATTGCCCCTGCCGGATCGAGTCCTTCAGGGCGAACTCGTACCGCCCCAGCACGTTGATGTGGTCGAATTTCAGGGGTGAGAGCCGCTCGACGTCTTCCGGCTTGACCGCCACGTCGGTCGCGCGGACCTTGGCCAGGGCCGCGTCCAGGTAGCGGGTGTTCCACAGCACCACCGCATTGACCACCAGCCCGAGCGCCCCCAGTTGGTCCTCCTGACCTTCGCGGTAGCGTTGTCGGAGTTCGCCCCGCTGGCCGTGGAAGATTGCCCGCGCCACGGCGTGTCGGCTCTCGCCCCGGTTGAGTTGGGTGAGGATGCGGCGACGATACGCCTCATCATCCAGGTAATTCAACAGATACAGCGTCTTGGCCACCCGGCCCAGCTCGCCGATGGCCCGGCCCAGAGTCGAGGGACGGCCGCCGCCCTGGAGGCCGCGAATCAGCTCCGAGGCGCCGACGGCCTCCATCTTCAGCGAGCCGGCCACCCGCAGCAGGTCGTCCCAGTTCCGCTCGATCCGCGGGATGTTGATCCGCTGGCGGGCCAGGCCGTCCAACGCCCCGTAATCGGCCTTCGGGTCGATCCGCCAGAACCGAGACTCGCCGAAGTCGGCCAGCCGGGGGCTGAACTGGTAGCCCAGCAGCCAGAACAGGCCGAAGACCAGGTCGCTGTAGCCGGCCGTGTCGCTCATGACCTCGCGAGGCCGGAGGCTGGTCTGCTGCTCCAGTAGCCCTTCCAGGATGAACAGGGAGTCGCGGATCGTGCCCGGCACGACGATGGCGTGGAACCCGGTGAACTGGTCGCTGGTGAAGTTGTAGTAGGTGACGCCGCGTCCGGTGTGGAAGTACTTCGGGTTCGGTCCTGCGTTGAGGGTGCGGACCGGGACGACGAAACGGAGGCCGTCGGCGGAGGCCACTTCCCCGCCGCCCCAGGCCCGCGCCAGGGGGATCTGGGCCTGGTAATCGACCAGCCGGGCATTGGCCTTGGTGATGGTCTCGGCGCGGAGGTAATTCTGCTGGACCCAGGAGAGCCGGCCTCGGGTCAACGCCGGGACTTCGGGGCGGACCAGGGGCTCCAGGCCGATGTTGCACGCCTCGGCCAGGAGCACCGCGCAGAGGCTCAGGTCGAGGTCGCCGACCCGGGCGTCGCCCTCGCTGAGGTGGCGGAATTCGCCGGCGAAGTTGGTCCAGGCCAGGACTTCCAGGAGGACCTCGGTCAGGTCCACGCGAGGCAGTCGCGTCGTCACCTCCCGGCGGAGATCGACCAGGCTGGCGGGCTCGTCCAGCTTGTCCAGCGGGGTGAGCGTCAGGACGTCGCGTCGGCCGACCCGCTCGATCGCCACGGCGGAGTTGGTCGGCAAGTTGCTCGCGGCCCGCCGGTAGGTTTCGTCGAGCTGTTTGCCCAGGCTCTCCAGCTCCGAGGCCGCCGTGGGCGACCGTCCCAGCGTCCGACAGATGCGCGATCGGGCCTTCTCCCAGGCCGGACCTTGCAGGAGCTTGGCATACGGGTCGCCCCAGCGTCGGCTGACGGGCACGAACAAGTCGCGGCGTTTGAGGCCGTCCTGGAGTCGTTCGAGGGTGCAGAACGTGTAGAACTGGCGGTCGATCTGGCCTTCCGGCCCGATCACGACCCGCTTCCAGGCCGGGTTCAAGAGGGCCTGGGGTGCCTGGCTCATGTCGGGCCGCTTCTGCCCTTCGATGGTCTTGAGGAAACCGAATGCCTCGGTCGCCGGTCGGCCCGCATCGTTTGCCGCGAATTCGATCGCCTTCAGGAGCGCGGGCAGGAAGCGACGGATCTGGCTGTAGCGGGTCCGCAGATCCTCGAAGTAGTGATCATCGTCCGGCCCGACCAGATCGGAAACGAGGGCGACGGCCCGGGTGAGTTGGTCGCGAGGGATGCGTGCGAAGACGGTCTCGCGGACGCGTCGGTCGGTACATCCCGGGTCGAGCAGGACGAGACACGCTCCGTGGAGCAGGAGAGCGGCGGCGTCCAGATCCTTGAGCGAGCGAAGGCGGCGTTGCTGGCCGGCGCGTTCGACCCGGGCGAGCATCGCGGTGACCAACTGATCGAGCAGGTCCAGGACATCGTCGAGGGCGGTGACTTCCTGGACCTTGGCGAAGGCCAGGAGGGTGGCATGGCGGCGCGGCGGCGACATCCGGGCGATGGCCTGCGTTCGTGCCGCCGCGGCGTATCGGGCCAGGACGTGGATTCGCACGGGTGGCACGGCGGACAGATCGATGTGAGCCACTCCCAGACCCCGGATCTCCTGGAGTCGCTGTAAGGCCTCGACCAGGCCGGCGACGCTGACCCGCGTCGGTGCGCGTCGGAGCCGCTCCAGGGGTGACTTCCGGGAACTCTCGTCGGCGACCAGCAGGGTCTCCAGTTGGCCCGCTTGCTGGGGTTTCAGGGCCCGTGCCAGGGTGCGCCACAACCGCGAGGCCGCCTTGTCGCGAGCCTGGGCCACCAGCCGGGCGAGTGTACTCACTCCTGGAAGCAGGACTTTGCGTTCGACCAGCCGGGCCGTGGCCAGGTCGAAGAGGACGCTGGGGCGTTCGGCACCGACCCAGGCCCGGTTGGCAAGCCAGCGGGACAGGGCCTCGGCCTCGGAGCCCTCGTGGAAATCGCGGTAGCCGTAGCGGCGACGGATCTCGGCGACGTGGTCCCGACGCATCACACCGGCCGCATAGCGTTTCAGGGCGCCGGTATCGGCGATGCCCAGTTGCCCGGCGAGGTAGGCCACGACGCTTGCTGGGACCTCGGAGGGGTCGGCGAGGAAAGTGCCCAGGAACCGCACCGTGCCGAGTTGGACGGCGAACCCGAGGCGGGTGTGATCGCCCCGGCACCGGGCGATGAGGCCGCGATCCGTGTCGTCGAGGTGGAAGTCACGTTCGAGCAAGACACGTGACGGCTCGCCCGCGTAGCGGCCGTAGCGTCGTTGCTGATCCTCGGTCAGGAAGTCGACGGGCATTCGCAGACCCTTTCCTCAAAATCGCCTTCACACCCCAGTGCCGGGTGCCAAATAGGGTCACCACGCCCGTGGCGTCCTCGAGCACCGCGAATCATCGGCTTCCCCGGGACGGTCCCCTGTGACAAAATGGGTATACCCCAGTTGGCACTGTACAAGTCCGCGGGCCACGCCGGGGCCATCGGTCATGAGAGGGGCCGGCGTGATCGCCTGCTATTGCCGCGTCTCATCGGCGGGCCAGAAGACCGACAGCCAGAAGCCCGAGATCAGGCGCTGGCTCGACGGTAATCGGATCGACCCATCCACGGTGGAATGGTTTGAGGACAAGGAGACGGGAAAGACCCTGAAGCGCCCCGCGTTCGACCGGCTCCGGAAGGCCATCTTCGCCGGGTCGGTCACGACGGTGGTGGTCTGGAAGTTGGACCGGATCTCCCGCAGTCAACGCGACGGCGTGAACCTGCTGGCCGACTGGTGCGAGCGAGGGGTCCGAGTGGTCGCCGTGACCCAGCAGATCGACCTGGGCGGGCCAGTGGGCCGGATGGTGGCGAGCGTCCTGTTCGGGCTGTCCGAGATCGAGACGGAGCACCGGCGAGAGCGGCAAGCGGCGGGGATCGCGGAGGCGAGGAAACGGGGCATCTATCGAGGCCGAAAGCGAGGCACGACCAAGGCCCCGTCGCATCGTGCCTTTGAACTCCGTGGCCGAGGTCTCTCGTTGCAAGAGATTGCCACCGCCCTGGGCATCAGCCGACGGACCGTAATGCGCTACCTGGCCACGGAACCGGCGTCGTGATCTGGTGAATCCTTGAACCGAGCCGAATAACCGATTCCGACAGGGTGGCCGCCGATCAAGCAGGCAGCCCGGAAACCCTTATTCCAGTTTTCCGTTCCATTGCTACTCACACCCCCTCTCCCGCCGGGGTGGCCGGGTCGCCATCGCCCCGGCCGGGTGAGCCCGTCCAGCGACCGCCCGACCTCCTCGAACGCGCCGGCCAGCGCCCCCGCGGGCCCATCAGGCCCGGACCCAACGTTGACACCGGTGGCGAATTCTATCCATTACTCACGCGGCCGGTTGCAGCGCCGCGAACCGCGAGCAGCGGGTCCGCGCCAACTGCGTCCCCGCCCACCAATCACTGAACCGCACCAGGTTGATCGCCGCCGCCGTCAGCTGGTGCTGCAGATGCGCCTTCGCCTCCGGGGTCCGACAATCATTGGAACGGAAAGTCGGATTAAGCCCCGCGGACCTGGTGTTCCGGCATCAGACGGACAAAGCCCAACCATCGACAAAACTTGTCTGCTCGTGAATGCGCAATCTGCCAAGGAAGACGCACTCCGAGTCGGTCGCCCTGGCCCCGTCCTCGAGAGCTCGGGATGAGCGACGATCGGCTGCCCCGACGTCGGACGGGCCTGCTCGGATGGTCCCTCAGTCGCGATCTCTTTTCGGCTGAGGGTCGGATCTCGGCTGTGCCAAGTCCGCGGGCTTCAGGTGCTTGTCGAACCAATCCAATTCCATTTTCAGGGCCTCGTTGAACTTCTCGCCGTACACGCCGTAATGCCCGATGCCCGGGATGACGTGGTAGCTCACGGGCGTGCCGTTCGCTTTCAGGATTCCGGCGACCCGGCCGCCATTGTCCTTGATCTCCATCAATTCCTCGCTCCCGGCGTCGATGATCAGCATCGGGATCCTCACATGCTGCGCCGCCTGGAAGGGGTCGTAGGCGACATCCTTGGCGATGTTGTAGCGCATGTGGGCATAAGCAGCCATCTTTCCCCCGGGTGCCCCGTGCTCGTACGGGACGGGTTCCGTCTCGCCCCGGGCTTGTCGCGTCATCATGCCGTAGGCGTATTGGGAGTAGGGCACCCCGCGGATGCCGCCCAGCCCGGGCACCTGCACGGCGGCGCATTTCACGCGCGGGTCATAGGCCGCCGTCCAGGTCACCAGGCTGCCGCCGTAGCTCGTCCCGAATATGCCGATTCGCTCCCGATCGACGTTGGGCTCGCCCGCGAGGAAGGCGACGGCATTGCGGACGTCGGTCGTCTGATCCTGGAAATCCATCTGCCAGCGGATGGCCCGGGCCTTGACGGCCACTTCCCCCTTCCCGTCGGGCTCGGGCATCTTCTCGAGCATCAACAATCGGCTCTCGCTCTCGCCCCAGCCGCGATAGTCGAAGTTGAGGAATATGTAACCATGTTTCGCGAAGGCCGTGGCGAGCTGGATCGAGAACGGGGTCTTCTTGACGCCGCCCGTGCCGTGGACGAAGACGATGGCGGGGAGCTTGTCCGTCGGCTTCAGGTTCTTCGGGCGATAGACGTCGCCTTCCATACGGGTTCCATCGCTCCAGATGGTCGCCGAGCCACGCTCGATGTCGTCCGGAAGCGGTGGGTATTTGGCGGCCCTGGACTCCGCCAGGGTCTTCCCCTGCTGGGCGAAGGCGGTCCCGGTCGCGGGCAGGAGCAGCATCGCCACGAGGGCCGATCGACGGAAGAGCATGGGTGATCCTCGGGAAGAGTAGGTGGGGGTCCTCGGGTACGGCGACGATCATTCGGGCAGGCCGAAGCAGCGGACGACGCCGGTGTACTGCTTGGGGAAGAAGCACTCGAAGTCCGAGGGGGTCCAGAGGACATTGCCGCCGCCGACGTAGACCCGGCCGCGCGACAGGGCGGGGCCGGCGAACACCGGCCCGAGCGCGATCTCCTTGAGCACGGTGCCGGTCGCGGCGTCCAGCGCGAGGAGCTTGCCGCTGCCGACGGCGGTGAAGTACGCCACGCCGTTGCCGACCGCGATCCCCGAGCCGGCGATGTCGCCCACGTCTCGGTACATCGGCTTGCCCGGCGTCACCCCCATCTCGGGGATCTTCGGACGCTCGTGCCGCCAGCGCTCGGTGGTCAGGTCGGCCGACGTCGCCGTGACGCGGCCTCCGGTCGGGATCTGGACCGATCCCCCCGGGGTACGCTGGGCGGCGAGCCCCACGGCATCGATCCCGTTGGTGAAGACGGTCCGGCCGTCGGTCGCGCAGCCGGACTGGAGGCCGCCGATGCAGCTCGGCAGCGCGAGCACGCGCGGATCGTGCTTCGCGGGTGGGTCGGTCGGCGGGCCGGTGTAGAGGGGCGTATGCCGCACCATCTTGCCGTCATCGGCCCGCAGCAGGTAGAAGCCCCCGTCCTTGCAGCCGACCCCTACCATCTTGGTGGGCATCCCGTCGATCGCGATGGTCAGGATCTTCGGCGTGTCGCCGATCGCCTGGTCCTTGTACAGCCCGGTCGTCCAGTCGTATGCGCACATCGCGTTGGTCCACACGTCGCCCGGCTTGATCTGCGTGTTCCACCTCCGCTTGCCGGTGGCCGCGTCGAGGGCGACGACGGCGCAGGAGTCCTCCGTGTGGAAGGCGGGGTTGTCGGGCGTCGGCCGCCTCGGGGCGGTGTTCACGTCGGTGCCGAAGAACAGGGTGTTGGTCTCGCGGTCGTAGGACGGCGTGGACCAGACGCTGCTCGTCGCCGGGCCGGACTCGAACAGGTGCTTGCCCCAGGGCTCCTCGATGACGATCGGCGGGTCGAGCTTCTCGGGCTTGGGTCCGACGTCATATTTCCAGGCGATCTTGCCGGTTCCCGGCTCCAGCGCCACGAGGAAGCCCCGGCCGGTGCTGCCCGCGTAACGCGGGGTGCCGGCGTAGACCTGCTCCAGCGTCCCGCCGCCGAAGACGACCTTGCCGTCGGCCAGGACGGGCGAGGCCATGAACATGTTGTTGAAATGGGAACCCGGGAACCCCGGGGCGCGGGCGTCGACCTTCCAGCGCTCGGAGCCGTCGCGGGCGTCGAGGCAGTACATCCAGCCGCCGGTGTCGGAGAAGTAGACGACCCCGTCGGCCACCAGGGCCGAGCTGTAGATGCCGGCGACCGACGCCGCGCCCCGCAGCTTCTCGGTCACGGGCGGGGCACCCGGCGGGGGCTGGATGCCGAACGTCTGGTTCAGCGTCGCCGGCAGCTTGGCGGTCGAGGGGTCGCCGGCCGTCGGCGGCGCGACATACGGGCGGGCGGGGTTGTGGTAGGACCAGAGGGGCTTGCCGTCGCGCCCGAGCTTGTAGAAGGTGGGGAACGTGGCCGTGCCGAAATAGACCTCTCCCGCGACCACGGCCGGCGTGGCGTGGACGACGCCGATCGACTCCTTCGAACCTTCGGCCGGGAACCGCCACGTCTCGACGAGCTTCCCGACGTTCTTCGGCCCGAGCGTCGTCTCGGCCGGGTTGAACCGCCACCCGGCGGTGTCGTGGTTATACGTCGGCCAGTCGGCCTCGGACGCCGTCCCCTGCGACCGGGCGCGTCCGCCCTGGGCGAGCACCGCCATCGTCAGGACGACCAGCGCCACGTTTCGGTCCTTCACCAGAGCACCTCCCCCCGGGCAGGTCCGGGGCTTCGAGCCAAAGGATGCGGGCCCGCGGCCGGGCTCGCGCTAGGGGCGTGGGGCGGGAGACGGGGGGGGCAGGAGCTCGACCTCGATCACTTCCAGCCCCGCACTCACGTTGACGGTGAACACGTAACAATCCTCGACCTCCGAGCCGACCGGCGTGCCCGAGGCCCCCGGCTGGAGGGGTTTCAGCGAGGCCGGGTCGAGGGTGAGGTCGAAACGGCCATCCTCCGTGGCGAACTCCCGCTTGGGCACGATCGTCTCGAACTTGCCGCCGAAGCTCCCCCCGGATCGCTTCATGGTGATCCCGAATCCCAGGTCATGGGACGACCCGAGTCGGCCGCGGATGCGGAACCGCGACCCCGCCTCCAGGCGGACGGGGGGCGAGTCGGCCTGGGCGACCCCGAACGCCGCGACGAAGACGGCGAACGTCCCTTGATTGGGGCGGCTCAAGATGATCGGCATCGCCCGGAGCCGGGCGGGGAGCCCGCCCCCCGGCGCCAGGGGCTTCCCGACGCTGGCCGCCAGCCGACTCGTCCACCGGTCCACGGCCTCCGCCCGCGGCTTCGGCGTGAGGGCCTCGGTCCGGTCGGCCGAGGCGACGACCTGGTGACGAGCCGGCACCTCGGCGACGCTCCCGTCCACCAGCCGCGTCACGCGCACGCGCCCCTCGTCCACGCTGAGGCGGGTCGCCTCGGGCTCCGCCTCGACGTCCAGCTGCGTGCCGAGGACCTCCATCTCCGCCGTCCGGGTGTGAATGAGCATGGGACGTCCACTCGGCTGGCGGGCGACCTTGGCGAACAGGATCCCCTCGCGAAGGTGGAGCTGCTTCTGGTCGTCCTCCGCGAGCGTCAGCATCGTCGGACCCGAGACCGTGACGGCCGAGCCGTCGCGGAATGCCAGCGACATCCACGAGTCGGCGCTGAGCGCCTCCAGGGTACCGCCGCCCAGGACGGTCCCGACCTTGAGGTCTCGCACCAGGCGCCCCCCGTCGCCGATCCACCGGAGCGACCCGTTCAACCCGGTCACCCGGGCGATCTCGGCCTCCCCCCGCGGCCGGAGGACGACCGCCGTCAGCACCGCCGCGGCGGCCGACGCCGCGAAGACCGCCCGCCAGCCCGGTGCCCGACGACTCCCGCGGCCGGTCGGGCGTCCCGCCAGCGCGGCCCGGACCCCGGAGACGAACCCATCGTCGGCCAGCCGGGAGCGGGTCGCCTCCAGGAAGAGTGGGCTCCCCCGGACGGAATCCTCCGAGAGGGCCAGCAGTTCCGCCGCTTCGAGCTGGTCGCGAAGCCCCTCCAGACGGACCGGGTCGTCGCGGACCAGCCCGAGGAGTTCGGACCATTCGTCGGGCGTCAGCTCCTCGTCGAGCAGCCGGCCGATCAGATCTTCGAAGCGCGCGTCGATCACGCCAGCCCCCCTCGGACGTCCGCCCGCATCTCGACGCAACGCTTGATCTGCCGGCGGATCCGGACGAGCATCTGCCGGACGTTGGCCGCCGAGGTCCCGAGCCGTTCGGCCAGCCGCGCCGCCGACTCGCCGTCGCGATACCGGCCGAGCACCACCTGTCGGCTCGTCGGGGCAAGCTCGTCAAGGCATGCGCGGACCGCCTCGACGGCGAGGGGCTCCGACCGTTCGGTCGATTCGGATGTGTGGCCGAGCAAGAGTTCCGTCAGTTGGGTGTGCAGGATGCGCCTCCGCCTCGCGTCCTTGCGGATCTCGTTGCGGACGAGGTTCGACGCGATGGCGCGAATCCATCGGCCGAAGTCCCGGGACTCGTCGAAGGCTTCCCAATCCCTGTAGGCCGAGAGGAACGCCTCCTGGGCGAGGTCGTCGACCCAGTCGGGGTCCACCCCCAGCGATCGCACGAACGCCCGAACCCGGACGTGGTGCTCGACCACCAGGGCCTCGAACGCGTTCCGGTTCCGGTCGTCGGTCTGGTCCATGCAAAGAATGGTCGCCAGCGGGTCCGGATGTGACGGAGGATCTCGCCGCGGGCGTCCCGGACGCTCCAACATACCGATGTGCGTCAGCCGCTATGAAAGGCGCAATGACGCCTCATAGGCTCCGTAAATCACGATTCGCACAGAGACCACGATTTCAAGGGGTACAGCCCCTTTCTCGCCCCCCGCCGCCGAGTTAGCCTGGGACGCGGAAAGCGCAATCGTATTCATTTACCTTGTATATCTATATGATCGCATGGAATTTGCGTCAGGTGAACGCCCCCGGATGGCGTGATGCCATGTCGAGCAAGCGGGCTCGGATCGCATCGCCGACGGCGATCAAGACGCCGTGATGATTCTCGCAGAGGAGCCAGGAGAGGTCTTTCGGCACGATGTAGTACTCGAAGCCGTAGCATTCGCCGATCACGTCGCGGATGTCCCTGATGCTCCCCTCGCAGACCATGAACGAGCGGTCCAGGCAATCCCCGGCGATGAGCCACAACGGGTCCGAATTCGGGGGCGCGACCTCGGTGATGTGGCGATACCCCTGCGACGCCCCCCCGATGTAGCGGACGGCGACGGGCTCGGGCCCGAACCAGGACCACCACCATCCGTCTCGGGGCTCGATCACGAAGCGGGCCTCGACGCCCCGCCACACCGCCGACGCCTCGCTGTCGGGGAGAACCCGGAACCATGACGCAGGCCGGGCTAACCTCTCGACGGCCCCGCGTATCTCGCGTTCCAGATCCTCGCCGATCATGGCGATGCCGATGGACCGAGAACGGGCTTGGCGGGGGCGAGATGGGCGAATGGGACGAGATGGCCTCGCCCTTGGCGGAGCATGTCGCCCGGGGACTGGATGATATCCATGCCTTGCCGCCGGCAGGTCGGCAGGACGCTGGCGAGGACCGCATGCGTCTCCGCCCCGGCCTCGGTCCGGTCGCCCGCCGACAGCTTCCGAGCGATCACCGCCGGGCGGATCTCTCGCTCCGCCAGGTTGTTCGTCGCGTCGACCCCGTCGTGGTCGAGGAACCGCAGTAGGTGCTCGCGCTGCTTGCGCAGCCGCTTGGCCAGCCGGGCGTTGTCCGGGTCGGTGGAGGTTCCCGCCAGCAGCCGATCCAGCTCGGCGTGGATCTTGCCCCGGAGCACGGCATAGCCGTGGTCGCCGATCGTCCCCCGGCGGCGCATCAGGGCCATCGCTTTGCGGAGCAACGCCGCCACCCGGCGGCTGAACCGCACCGCCGCCCGGGTCTTGGATCGCTCGATCTCGCCACAGGTCTTCGGCAGGTGGGCCAGGCACACCTGCTTGGCGAAGGGGAGCGGGTCGTGAATCCGGGCCTTGTCGCCTTCGTTGAAATCGAGGTCCAGGATGTAGTGGGCCATCTCCGGGGGAAGTTGCCCCGGCTTATCGCCGAAGATGCGGGCCAGAATCGTGGTCTCGCTCTCCCTTGCGTGCGCTGCACTCATCATCGGATTTCCTTGACGGCGACCATTTCCGGTTGCAGCGTAACACAAATCGCCCAGACTACCAAAGGCTTCCGGTCAGAGGGAAGCGACCGACTCAATCAACGAATTTCGGAAACGCACTGATAATTGAGCCCGAGAGTTAGTGAATATAAAGGACAGCGGCCAGGCGGGTGGCAGGAATCTAAAGTAGTTGGCTTCGTCCTGGGAAGGTCGCGGGTCGGGACGTTGGTTTCGTCTGGGAAAGGTCGCGGGTCGGGTCATTGGCTTCGTCTGGGAAAGGTCGCGGGTCGGGACGTTGGCTTCGTCTGGGAAAGGTCGCGGGTCGTGACGTTGGC
>JAABUW010009355.1_pt1 | contig 11194 bp, 9 predicted proteins | sample 5560081 | NCBI WGS metagenome assembly JAABUW01 (sample SAMN10711882, study PRJNA513363) | rock metagenome | isolation source: Antarctica rocks | place: Antarctica: Victoria Land, Knobhead sud | reverse complement strand
CGTCATCCTTCCCAGGTTCACATCGCCTGTCGATGCCAATGGGATCATATTCCGCCTTCAGATCGTGAGCTGGTTTCCAGCAACGATGTCACCCTGCGTGGTTCCGTCACGCGGGACGCCGATGATCGGTGCGCGTGGCCCATGGTAACAGGAGTCGTTCCGTACACTAGTCTGAATCTTATGTCGGCCTCGGAGAAGCTTTTAAGGTTGGTCGTGTGTTTTAAGTACGTCTTCTTATCCTCTTCTACAAGGCAAGAGGATCCATCGAGCATTGCTGAAGCCATCGCCTTGATCGTCCCTCGAAGCGAACGCCATCATGAAGAAGGACAATCGCTACTTCGGGTTGCGAGGAGGTAAGGACAAGATCAAGGAGCATTGTAGTTCCAAAAGCTAAGCTACCTTACCATGTTTAGGATGGCTGACCTTCTGGATTACGTGAGTCCTCTGCAAGTAACGATCTTGTTGCCACGACTTATACCGATAACAGGGTCGCCTGTGGGACTGACATGACGCTGTTTGGCTACGACCAGGGCGTGTTCGGAGGCGTGATCGTCACAGAGGACTTCCTTGATACCCTGGGCATAAAGGGCGATGCATCTACACAAGGGACGGTCACGGCGATATACGACATTGGCTGTTTCTTCGGCGCAATCGCAGCTTTCTTCCTTGGCGACTGGCTCGGCAGGAAGAAGTCAGTCCTCCTTGGTACCGTGGTCATGTCCATTGGCGCGCTTCTCCAGATTACGGCCTACTCTGTACCACATATGATTGTAGGTAGGATCGTTGCTGGCCTCGGGAACGGTATGAATACAGCTACGGCACCACCGTGGCAAGCGGAGACATCCAAAGCTGCATGGCGCGGAAAGCTAATCGTTATCGAACTGATTCTCAACATTGCCGGCTTCTCGCTCTCCAATTGGGTCACATTCGGGTTCTCGTACGTACCTGGAGGCGTTGCGTGGAGAGTACCTCTGGCACTGCAGTTCATCTTCATTGTCATCCTTTTCGCCACTGTGCCGTGGCTGCCAGAGTCGCCTCGATGGTTAGGTAAGTCTTTGGAAGCTCATCTCACAGCTGGATTTGTGCTCATATGTGTTCGCAGTGTCCAAGGGCAGGTTCGAGGAGGCTGAGCAAATTCTCGCGGACGTCGAAGGTTCTGAGATCGACGATCCGTATGTGCAGACGGAGCTCTCCGAGATCAAGTATGCTGCAAACTACGAGAAGGAGCACGCCGTACGAATCAGAGACTTGCTCCGTGGCAAGGTTGGATCAAATGACCCGTGTACACTTCGACGATTACTGCTGGGCATGGGCGAGTTGGAGACCAGCTGAGGATAGTCGATCCAGAGCGCTGACAGATATCGCAGGCGCCCAAGCAATGCAACAGTTGTCAGGTATCAACGTCACCAGCTACTACCTCCCGACTGTGCTCATCCAGTCCGTTGGCCTCACCAACAGAATGGCTCGACTACTCGCCGCCTGCAACAGCGTCTCGTACCTGCTTTTCTCGATGATAGGTATCCCGAATGTCGAGCGATGGGGTCGTCGAAAGATGATCATGTATGCTGCGGCAGGGCAGTGCTTCTGTTATTTGATAATAACAGTGCTCATTCGATACAGCGAGAAAAATGGTTATAGCGGGCAAGGACAGGTGGCGAGTGCTAGTGTGGCATTCTTCTTCCTCTACTATGTATTCTTCGGGATCGGGTTTCAGGGCGTGCCGTGGCTTTATGTGAGTACAGCCCGTCGGATCCCACCGATGGACTCGAAGACTGACTCTCGATCTAGCCAACGGAAGTCAATGGGCTCGCGATGCGGAACAAGGGTGCAGCTCTTGGTAAGCATTCGCGTGCAAATGAATCTTCAGTCCTCGAAAACACTACTGACCTCTGTCTCTCCAACTTAGGTACCGCCACGAACTGGATCTTCAACTTGTGAGAGCCTCCGAGAATTCCTTCTTCTGTCGATGTCATCGGCTAACGATCATTAGCATGGTCGTTGAGATCACACCCATCGGCATCAAGACTCTCAACTGGAAGTTTTATATCATCTGGACTGTGCTCAATGGTTCATTCGTGCCATTCACCTAGTAAGACACCGACCGGCTCCATCCAATCTCGTGTCCTGGCTGACTCAATGAATCATAGCTTTCTGTACCCAGAGACCGCTGGCCGTACGCTCGAAGACATCGACTCGTACTTCCGTGATCGACCAAGTCTGCTTGTGTTCAGAGACAAGGTATGTCTTCTCCCATGACTTCGGGGAAGCATTGACTGATGGGTTTCATCTCCTGTAGCGTGCGACTTCGTCGAAGAGACCAACCGAGTTCATCGAAAGAGAGGAGCAGGAAGTGCGGCGAAAGAGCTCAGTCAACGAGCGTGCCATGAGTTTGGCGCAGCAGCATCGAAGGTATAGTCTGATGAGCCAGGATAATCAGGGGCCGTTGGTGGACGAGACGGAGAAGAAGAGTACCAGTGAGGGCGAGCACAATGAGGTCTGAAGATTTGTGAGCAATACAGAGGCTGGTTTCTAGATGATTCGCCATGGTGATCATTAGGTCGTCATGTTGAGCTGTTTGTACAGTAATAATTCAAGGCATACTGCATGCACTGCCTTTTCTGCTATATCTCCCGCTAGCAATGCGTTACTTCAACGGAGTGACCGAGGCAAAGGTACACCATGTCGTCGCATCGTTGCTTTTAACGCCAGAACTTCGCCTCTGAGCCTTGCCACTTCGCCTTCGAGCTCGTGCACCCTGCTCCTGGTGGGAGAACAGACACTGCAATGTGGTACTTCCGCCTTCTGGTTCTCGTTCTCCTGGAATCCATCGTCATGCAGTATTCGAGTATCGCCCAGCTCTGCAACCTGTGATGGCGCGATCTTGCTAGCCTTCGCTTGAATCCAAGGACTCTTTGCATGTCCCGAGACCGTGTTCAGCGGCACTTCTCGTAGTGCTCGTTCTTGGTGCAGTGGTGAGCGACGCATCCGTTTTCGCGCACTGTGGTGGTGCTTTCGAGGTGACAGGGAGGATGACCGCGGGCATAGCGTTTGTATGTCTTTCGAAGAGGGCGATAGCGTACCATCTGGGCTGAGGTAGGTCTCGGCTGTGAACATCTCTTCATCTGTGGAGCCGTCGACCGCATACAGCTTTGTGGCCGGCTTGGACGAGCTTGCGGCAGGGACGGGCGGAGCTGTACTGGTAGTCCCTCCAGAGACCATTCGAGAGCGCGAGGTCTGCCGAGCTGGTGGTCGTTCAATCGGGCGTCGTCTTCGGTTCCGTTGAGGTTCCGTGGCGTGCTCGTTGTCGGATGTAAGCCAGATGTCATCATCTAATGAAGAGCCTTGATGGGAGTCTTCAGGCCAGCCCCGTTTACTGTGGACTTCCTCGTACGCTCGCATCGCATGCATTGAGTCTTGGTCAGTTTCTACGTGCGCGGTAGGTCGATGGAAGAGGTGCAACTTGCTCTTCTTCGGGACTGCATTGCGATGTCTGCCAGACGAGCCTGCGATACCGCTGCCTGCATGCGGGCCGCCTTGGTTCTTGGTCGGCTGAGTAGCACCCATCCTGCGTAAGTCTGCGAGGATCTTCGCATTGCTGTTGGCCGGTGCGTGTGATTGTGCTTGGAAGGTACTACTCCGGCTGGTGCCTCGCATAGACTTAAGCTTAGGCGTCGCACGGGCCAGAAGCGATGCTTGGGGTCTGCTTTGCGGCTCCTCGAGCCCGGTGCTATGGCTTGAGTCGGTAGAAGGGAATAGGCCCAGGTTCCGCGGCTTGGCTATAGCAGTATCGAGGCCCGCTGCAGCAGGCTCGGGGCTCTTCACGAAAGTCTGACTCGAGACTTTAGGTCGTGACCGCGGCGGGCTTGCCACTCGCTTGAGCTCGCCATCATCATTTATAGGTCCAACTGGTTTGACTGGTGAGAAGAGATCGAGATATTGGCCCTGGTTGGGTGGAGACTGTTGGTTGCCCCGTGGTAGCGGCGTATGACGTACTGTGCCTTCATCCATTTCATCTGGGTGAATGGCGAATTGTCTGGGCACCTGAGGAGTTGGTTGTGCGGGTGCTCTAGGCTTGCGTAGACCAGGTGGAAGGCCGACATGCTCGAAAGTTGTGTGTCTTCGCTTTTGCGTCACGGCTTCCTGGCGAGTATTGGAGTCGCCACCCGTTACCACGTGAGCTGTGCCCAAGTCTGCGCTGCTGATCTCGGGCAGAGGGTCAACTCCACGCGCTACTATGGTGTCCGAAATTGGCTTCGGTGACTTTCCTTGGACCCAGTCCACACTGATGACCTGATTACCGGGACCACGCAAGGACTTCTGCTCCAGTAGCAGACCTACTGAATCATAAATCTGAATCGTTCCGTCGACTCTCCCAACGGCGATCACATTATCAGCATGTACAGAGCTACTGGCAGCTCTTTTGTGCTTGCCAGAAGTGGTAGCTGGCTGATCTGATACAGTAGCCTTCCGTGGTAGCACAGACACTGAAGTGACAGGAGCATGTGCGTGCCACGTTCGAAGCACGTTGCCACGATCCGCAAAGTCGATCAGTCGGCATTTGCCGTCCCTGCCTACAGTGACCGCTCGCGATTTGTGGCCAGGCAGGAAGGCTGCATCTTCGACGCACATCGTCCGGTTACCATCCATCGTTGGCCGGTGAAGTTTAGCAAAGCGGCATATCTCGCCGCGGTTGACCCTCTCTTGATTCGAGAATGATCCAGTCTCCTTTCTCGCAATCTTCGTGGCATCAAACGCTGCGACCGTGCCATCTGTGAATGCCAGCAGGAAGATGTTTGGCCGCTCCGGATGGAACGCGACCACAGTTACAGGAGCAACTGATGCCCTCGACTCGATCAACACTGGAGCACTGTTGTGTGCAAGATCGCTCAAGTACACAGTCGGCGGTTTGTCGGACGCAGAGACCATCAAATGTCCAGTTGGTGATACAGCAAGAGCCACAGGTGGTGAAGCATGCGCTTTGCTGGGACTTAGCAATCGTGACTGCTCCGCAGAGTACTGCTGTATATCTGCCGTCAAGTTGGTGGACAAGAAGAGCGACTTTGCGTCCGAAGTGTATTCTAGATGTCGGACTTCATCGTCGTTCGCTTGGAGGCCCCAGCTCCTCTCCTGGCCTCGTTTCGTGTCGTGAAGCACTATAACGTGCTTGTCTGCTACAGCGAGCACACCTGAGCCATCGTTCGCTTCTCGAGCGGCGACGATCCCGTTCTTGCTAGTGCGAAAGATGGTATGTACTCCCGTGGCGTCCCAAGAGAATATGTGGCCTCGAGTGGTGATGAGCAAGTGCGCGTGGTCCGGAAACTGGAAGCTCTGCTGATGTATCGATGTTGGCGATGGCTGCACTTTAGTCACTTGTCGCGTTGATGGCATCTTTCTATCATCTACATCTTCATCATGCCTAAGATGTATCGTGAAGTCCGATTAAGCTCACAATGGTCGTCGCTCCAGCAACCAACTTCAAGAAGGATTTATCCGGAGCTCTCCAGAGATCTTGCACCAACGGGCTCTCCTCCAAGACCATCAAATGCCGACCAGAAGATATGGAGAAAATGCAGGTTTATGAGGTTTAACGACTATTTCCTTGTATTCGACTTTCCCTCAAAATGTCTACGGCGAGCATAGCAGAAGCGAATCAACCCTTTCCCGCTCATCCATTCTCAAAGAATCCTCTTCGTACACGAGACGATGTCGCGGCTGCATGTGCTTCATTCCTAGAACCTCTTGAGGCCGGGTTCTCGCCAGATTGTGCTCTCGTCAGAGTAGGCAGTACCGGGACAAGGTGTAAGTAGCGGACGGCCTTCCTGCAATCTCACTGTCACTTCCTACTTCCTCCCGAGGCATTGAAGAGAAGCACTACTCGAGCAGACCAATATGCTCATATCACGTTCGTCCATTCGACGAGACCGCCGCTTAAATCGAAGGTTTCGCCCGCCTCCTCTGGGGCTCGCTCCCCTCCTCGCTGGCAATGTCACCTACCCCAATGCTCACCTCTGGGTCAAGGGCCTCGTCTCTGGCACCGATTCTGGTGGACCGGAGTTCTGGGGCCAAATGCTCGACTCCGACCAACGAATGGTCGAGTCCTGCCCCATCGGCTTCACCCTCGCAATCGCCGGCGACCACTTCTGGGCCCCTCTCACGCAAGCCCAAAAGGACAACGTAGCATCCTGGATCGGCACCATGAACGACAAAGAAATGCCCAACACCAATTGGCTTTGGTTCCGCGTCTTCGCGAACCTCGGGCTTAAAGCTAACGGCGCTGCGTACTCCCATGAGCGGATTGAGGCCGATATGGTGCAGCTCGATACTTTCCATCGCGGCGACGGGTGGTCGAACGATGGACCGGAGGGGTACACGCAGATGGATTACTACTCCGGCAGCTTCGCGATCCAGTACCTGCAACTCCTGTACTCTCGCCTCGCCGCATCTTTCGACCCGGAACGATGCAAGGAGTATCAGCGCCGCGCGAAAGCGTATGCGTTGGACTTCGTGCACTACTCCGATCCGAATGGCCACTGCATCCCATTCGGCCGGTCTCTAACATACCGTTTCGCAACCATAGCCTTCTGGTCCGCCTTCGCGTTCGCCTCCGTGGACCCTCCCGCGCCGCTGACATGGGGCATAATCAAAGGACTCTTCCTACGAAACCTCCGCTGGTGGAACCGCAAGCATCACATCTTTCAGCCAAATGTGTGAGCAGATCCCTACAATATCTAATACACTCACTAACCTTTGTACCCTCCTATCTGGAGCATGCTCAACATCGGCTACACATACCCCAGCCCCTACCTAGCAGAAAACTACAACTCCCCCGGCTCCCCCTACTCGTGCATGCTCTCCTTCGCCTGCCTCGCCCTGGCCCCCACGCACCCCTTCTGGACCGCCGACCAGGCCCCCCACCCCTTTACGCAGACCCCGAGTCCCATCCCGAACATCAAGTACCTAAAACATCCAATGCACATCCTAATCCACCGCGCCGGCCACACCTTCCTATTATCCAGCGGCCAATCATGCCACTACCCCTTAAAAGCCACCCAAGCGAAATACGGGCACTTCGCTTACTCCGCTTCCTTCGGCTACAGCGTTCCAACTGGCGGTTACACGCTTGAGCAATTTGTGCCAGAGTCAGCGTTGGCGATGAGTGATGATGGGGGAGAGATCTGGAAGATGAGGAGGGAGGTGTTGCATGCGCAGTTCTTTGAAGCCGCTGCGGGCCCTGCGGGTAGGGTGAGGGGGTTGTATAGTGTGATGTACCCATGGAAAGATGTAGAGGTGCGGACTTGGTTGGTTCCGCCGCAGGAGGCGTGGCCGGCGTGGCATGTAAGGGTGCATCGGGTGATGACCGGGAGGGATGTGCAGACGGCGGAGGGGGGGTTTGCTATATTGGGGACGAGGGTGAGGGATGGGAGGGCTCTCGTGGCTATGACTGAGGATGAGCCGAACGAGGGGACGATCACAAACCCAGATTCCGCGGTTGTGGTCTCGAGAGCTGGAGCGTCTGGTATCGCGGACCTGGCTCCCAAAGACGTCAACGGTGGTCGGCATGGTGGTGTGTGCAACGTCGACGCCAACAGCAACCTCATCGAACCACGGACGCTTTTGCCGACTATGTACGCGGATCTGAAAGCCGGATCAACGACATGGCGCGTCACTGCTGTCTTTGCGGTGCCAGCAGAGCGCGAGGGGTGGGAGGAGTGTTGGAAAGAAGAGTGGGAGAAGAGGCCGAAGTTGGAAGGTTGGATGCAGGATTTGATGGAAGCGCAGTATGCGTGGGAGGAGAAGTGAACGTGATGTTTGTTTCTGCGATGTGCAGGCCAATAAACATGGGGTTTATTTAACATATAAGTACATATAGTGATGATACACGGATCCAGCTTCTGCTCATGCCGCGGCCTCTTTCATTCAGCTGCTCGAGATCGTAAGCTTAAACCCAAACTCGCGCTCCAACTTAGGAACAAGCAGTCCTTGAGGCCAGCTAAAGGCGATCATAGCCTCAGAGGGCTCTGTTGCATCCCGAAGCTTTTGTTCGGGAAAGTAGGTAAGCTCGACCGTTGGACGTGGGACATGATCGTCAGAGCTGCCTTTGGAGCTCTGCTGGAGCAGGCCGTTCAGGTGCTGTTGGATCTGCTCCTGGACACGCCCATAATGCTGGAGGCTCTTGCCTCTCGGAAGGTATGCGTAGCAATGTGATAGTTCTGGCGAGATCGTGGTTGGGACTGCGTTCGTGGTACTCTCCTCATACGGCGTGCGCTTCTCCTCTGCGAGAGGAGAGGGAGTGGCCGTCCCCCTGCTCGCAGGAGTTGGTGTGTAAGGCATTCCCTCCACTTGCGACGTGTTCTTTTCTTCTGCGAAAGGCACAGTACTAGCTGTCGTCCCACCCGCAACAGTGGACGCAGAAGGCGCTGCATTCCCTTCTGCCAACGGCGCCCTCTCCTCACGCGGCGTCCGCTTCTCTTCCGCGAAGGGAGAGGATTTGGCTGCCCGCCTGGTCGCAGTAACTGGTGCGTCAGTCATCTCCTTTACGTGAGGCGTCCGCTTCTCTTCTGTGAGTGGTGAGGGGCTAGCCACATTCTCGCTCGCAGTGCCTGGTGCGTGGGGCACTTCCTCCTCGCGCGCCACCACCCTCTCTTCCGCGAAGGGCGAAGGACTGACTGGCTTCCTAACTGTAGTAGCTGGCGCGTGTGGCACTTCCTCCACCTCTGGTGCCTGCTTGAGCAAGGGCCTAGCGGTGTTCGCAATTTCAGGCGCTGGTGCGTTCCCTACGGGTGGTACCGGTGTCCTCGATGTCCTGTTCGAAATCGCATACCCCACCTTCTCATCCCCCTTCCCCGTCTTCCCCTCCTCCCCAACAAGCGGTATCTGCTCCCACATCCGATCCCAGACCCCAGGCGCCCGACTCCGATCCATAACCTGCTGCCGACTAGCCCAATACCTCCCCATAAAAACCCTCGCCAACCAACTCTGCAACGTCTCCTTCTCAGAATCCCTAATTCTCTTCCACGCCGGCGGAATATGCTCCAGATTCGCCAAGCGAAACCTACTCAACTCCAACCGTCTCAAATCTCCCAGAAAAACCGTCTTGGTAGAGGGCCAGGGCATGAACCACATGCTCTTGATCTGGAGCCGTGTCTCGGGCGGTGGGCGGGCGGCCCATCGTAGGAGATCTTGCTTTGAGCGGCGGGCGGTGGAGGGGAGGATGACGTTGACGTGGTTGACGTAGCCGCCGAAGGCTGCGGTGCCGAGGAGGGGGACTATGGAGATTGTGATGACGGTGGGGAGCATCCACCAGGGCGCGCCGGGGTCGGTGGCGACGGAGGGGATGATGGAGCCGCCGTAGATGAAGGCGGCGATGGCGGCGACGCGGATGAAGCCGATGGAGAGGGTGGCTACGGCGCCGGAGTTGAAGATGTTGAGGTTTTCGGGGTAGGTGTGGCGGGTGTTGGTCGCTGTAGCATTGTCAGTATGAGGAAAGAACCGTGAGAAGTTTGTACGCACGTCGAGATCGGTATGGGAGGGTGCTAGTGCTTTGAGCACGTCTCGCGGCCCGTGTATGGCATTGAGGCAGTATACAGCTTGCTGCTACCGCAACTCGTTGCCTTGAAAGGCCGGATGGGCGTGTAACTTGAACATGTTTGAATGTCCTTAGACTCGAACATTGCCCGAAGGCGCGCAGCAAGGACATCACATCTTCAATGTTGAGCAGAAGAAGAACGATCGATCTAAGCCGAGAGTCGAGCTCATATTCGCCAATTGAGCTAGCTCAACGGCTGTTGCCGCCGCATGTGAAAGCTTCGGCAACCAATCTTTAAAATTACGACCTTGGAAGTCACGACCATAAACATCTTTCACACCTCCCACCAACCCGAAGATGTCGCTCGTCCGCGCCCGCAACGGCGCCAACGCTCCTCCGACCCGCGACGGCGACTTCGCCCAAGCACCCCAGAAAACGTCCACCAAAGGCAAAGTCCCCACCGGCTACGTCGAAGAAATCGCCATCTCCGAGCAGAGCTTCCGCACCCTCCACCGCGATGTCCAGTCCAAATCCTCCGCCGGCAGAAAACGAAAGCGAGAAACGAAGGGCGAAAGCGGGACGGTGTACGGCGCATCAGCCTACAAAGGACCATGGGCAAAGTACGAGGAGCAGAGGATTGATAGCGATAGTGGGGAGGAGGTGGAGGTCGAAGTAGAGGAGGGCGATGAGAGTGGGGAGGATGATGTGGTGGAGTACGAGGAAGACACTATTGTGCCTGTGCCAAAGAAGGGGACCTTAGCAGGGACAGGCTATGCAGAGGCAGACGCGGCCAAGGAAACGAGTGTATTCGAAGGATCACAGCAATACGATTACCAAGGACGGACATACATGCATGTACCGCAGGACCTGGATGTAGACCTCACAAGCGATTTCGAGAGTCTGAGTCTGAAATGCTACTACCCCAAAAAGCAGATCCACACCTTTACGCCCAATTTCAGCGGCAAGCCCGCGCACGAGAAGAGTATCACCGCCCTCAAATTCTTCCCGTCCTCAGGCCACTTATTACTATCCTCTGGAGCCGAAGGGAAAGTAAAAATCTGGGACATCTACCACGACCGCGAACTCCTCCGCACCTACGCCGGCCACACCAAATCCGTCGTCGACATCGACTTCACCCCCGACGGCACCAAATTCCTCTCCGCCTCCTACGACCGCCAGTGCAAAGTCTGGGACACGGAAACCGGCGCCTGTCTCGGGCGGTACAGCAGCGGCAGCACACCCCACGTTGTCCGCTGGAACCCGGACTCCCGCAGCGGAGTGGAGTTCCTGGCAGGGATGCACGATAATAAGATCGTGCAGTTTGATACTCGGATCCAGCCCGGCGGGGAAGGCGATAAGAAGAATCCCGTGCAGGAGTACGACCACCACCTCGGCCCGGTAAACACCATAACGTTCTGCGACGAAAATCGCCGCTTCATCACCACCTCCGACGATAAATCGCTACGCGCATGGGAGTGGAACATCCCCGTGCCCATCAAATTCATCGCCGAACCACACATGTTCCCCTTGACCTCCTCGGCCGTGCATCCCACCAAACCCGCCATTCTGCTCCAGAGTGCCGATAACACGATCCAAGTCTACAATACCGGCGAGAAGATCCGCCAAAACCGGAAGAAAGATTTCCGCGGACACAACGTCGCGGGTTAT
>JAABUW010009350.1_pt1 | contig 11202 bp, 10 predicted proteins | sample 5560081 | NCBI WGS metagenome assembly JAABUW01 (sample SAMN10711882, study PRJNA513363) | rock metagenome | isolation source: Antarctica rocks | place: Antarctica: Victoria Land, Knobhead sud | reverse complement strand
AGGGCCCCGAAATCAGGTTCAACATGTCTTTCTACGAACAGCCCACTCGTGCTAATCAGGAGCTCTTTGATGTTACCAGAGATCTTTGTTCAGGTGGACTTCAGGTAGATCGGGGGACACCGTACCCTTGTACCCAAGAGGACCTAGACAGCTACCGACGTTTTCCGCGTGGGAAATATCATTGGGGTCCTATGAGGGCCAATGATGCGGTTTGCCGACTTATAGAATTTCTATTGCCTACCACGAAACCTTCCAAGGAGGTCCTCAGCGCTTTCGAACGTCTCCGAGCAGGTGCCAACATGAGGCATAAGGCGCCCGATATCGTGATAAAAGCTTTCAGAGACCTGGACACTGCGTTCTTCGGTGGGAATCTAAGTGGCAATTGTCTTGTTTTCGTAAGCATGAGTTTCAATTCAGAATAACCGACCATGAACGGCATATGAGCTTTGACAAGTCATTCAGACATATTCGTTTCTCAAACGTGTCTCATAGCCCTAGATGTATCCTACCAAAGTAATGCTGACTGTGAGAATATTCATAGTGGAAAGGTGAACGTGGTGTAAGCTTTGATCAACCTGGGGATTGTACCTCTGGGTATACAATGGAAGAATCGCCTGGAAGGGCCTCCATCTCCCTAAATTCCGAGCTTATCCTGAAACATCGGCGGCCAGTGCCGGTCGATCCCTTTGAGACGATCTGGATGGTGATGTTACATGAGATGTGTGTAAGTGTCCAGTCTTTCAGCAATCTTAACTCTTTTCCTGTCAATGTACTGAAATGTGACCTAGCACGCATACGGGATCATTTGCTGTGGGGATTTTCCTGGTGATCATGCGTTGCATTTCCGCATGTGCGTAAATGCTGTTCATCGCCGAGCTCGGAGTTATGTGGGCATACGTGCAATCTCTGCCATCGATGTGGCACGAGGTCGCTATCGCTTAGAGTGATGCATCATCCCATCCTCTTCTATTGAATATTACTAGCATGCCGCTCTTGACATCTGGCCAATTGCAGTGAGGCTAAAGACGAAGCGAATGGGAATTCAACGAATTCATGGAAGCCGCTTCAGTGATATATGTTTTCTCCTTTCATAAGTCTCACAACACTCAGATCTACTCACGATATGGAAACATGAATTGCAAAGACAAGGTGTAGCAGCCAAATCTGCCAATTAGGATTTGCAAAGCAAGCGCCTGTTGTTGATAAGGTACCTTAGGCATGCAGGGCTGATCAGGTGACCCACATATACAAAACCTGGGCTGCAACAAATTCAGCTTTGATGCTTCTCTCGTAGATGTTCTAGGGTGTTTTTCAAGCACCTATGTCGATGCCAAAGTCTCTGACAATTTGGGATAGTTAGAGTCCACAAGTTCTAGGCTTCAGGAGCCTAGATCCAGTATAGAGCCCACAAGTGTAGTGGAAGCTTGGGAACGTGCAAGAACTACCTAGGTAGGTTCATCTTCAGCCATGTCAGTGCAGCCATTGAAACTTGATTCGCATTCGCAAATTCCGGTTGAGGGAGACTTGGAGAATCGGGACCTCGAGCATATGCGAACAGTTGAGCATGACTCTTTGATCGATCAATCCGAATTTCCACATGCACGACAGTCGTATTGATTATGAAAGACCACTCGGGTACCTGGACAGGGATTAGAATGGAACCTGCATATGTATTTCCAATGTGCAGTTGTGGCACTACTCATTGGGAAGTATCGCAGGAGCTAAAGATTTACTGCATCTCTTTCGAGTCTTTGAGATGTCAATCTCAATAGCAGATCGGGATGACAGGCATCGAGAGCAAGAGCGACATTGTTTCTTCTATACCAAGAAGAAGAAGAAGAAGAAGAAGAAGAAGAGTAGTAGCGAATGGAAGAATCCAGCAGGTTGGAATGGGAATACATATAATTGTCTTGGGTACCTACCTTAGGAAGTAGGTCTAACATTGACATAACCCTAAAGTGGGACAATTTCCGCCCCCGCCAATCCCTGTTCCGAGAGACGCCCCGTGCACCCTTGGCGGGGTAGAATGCCCGACAAAGAAAAGAAAAGATTGCTCGGTGAAGCGAAGCCCTCAACAAATAACCCTAATTCATTCGAGCTCCGACTTCACCGCTCATTCCTTTTCGTCCATATTAAGGCTCTGCGTAAAGTCAGTATTACGCCTGATCATTGTTAAGCAACTGCCTTCCTTTTGCCCCCCGAAACCAGAGGCAACTTGCTTGAATCTCAATCATCAGTAAGTCCTCAATCAATCCTACGCTCCTGTTCTGGCAGCCCCAGATCCAAACAACATCTGACGATACGAAAGACACAATTGACAACTGTAACTCATCCAAGTAGTCAGCAGAGAAGTCGCCGTCATCATGACCAAAGTACGTCCAATCCCAAATCTACCTCACTTCCCCCCAACTGACGAACCCTACTAACATTATCTTCAGATTACCGAACTCCTATTCGACTGCGACAACACGCTTGTCCTTTCCGAGGAGCTTGCCTTTGAGGCTTGTGCCGAGCTAGCCAACCAACTGCTTGAGACAAAGGGCGTAAAGGACCGCTACACCGGCCCTGAGCTCATGTCCGAGTTTGTCGGCCAGAACTTCCGCGGTGTCGTTGTCTCCCTCCAAAAGAAGTACGGTTTCGACCTCCCAGCCGAAGAACTCGACAGCTATGTCGGACGAGAGTTGGACGCTGTGACCAAGACGCTAGAGGCGAAAGCCGAGCCTTGCGTGGGCGTCAATGAGCAGCTGGAGCGCCTTCACAAGGAGGGAAAATATGGCATGGCTGTCGTCTCCTCGAGCGCGCTTAGGCGTGTGAAAGCTTCAGTCGTCAAAGTTGCGCAGGAAAAATACTTCCCCAAGGACCACATCTTCAGCGCAGCGAGCAGCTTGCCCGTTCCCACCACTAAGCCCGATCCGGCAATCTACCTACATGCATGCAAGGTCATTGGCAAGAAACCAGAAGAGTGTGTTGCTGTAGAGGACAGCAAGAGCGGAACCTTGAGCGCGGTGAGGGCTGGAATTCCCACAATTGGCTATGTCGGAAGTTACGGTGGGGCCATTAAGCAGAAGGAGATGGCTGCGGTGTTGAAGGAGGCTGGTGTCAAGGTTATGATGGAGCACTGGAAAGATTTCCCGAAGTGCCTAGCTGAAATCGAGAAGATGGTGCAGTAAATGGTACGTGAAGAACGACGCGAAGGAAATTCCTTGCCGAGAAGAATTCCTAGAAAGAACGGTGCTGCCAAAATAGAGCTGTTTTCATTCCGGATAGAAGGGGCCTTGATATAGATGGAGGTTAGATCTCAATACACAAGAGTTGCTCACCATAGGCACATGTTTAGGCCTTTACTCCGTACTTACTTTGAACTACTCGTACGTACTCGTAGTCTTCAGATTGGCCCCAGGATTGACAGGGCTGCGCTAGTGTAATTAAAAGCTCTAGCGTCGATACAGTTAGCTTGGTAAGGCTGATCCTTGCGTTGCATCAAACGCGCTAACACGCATCTTTCATGTCTGATGTGAATGCGTGCACCTCAATGTGAATGTACACAATGTCGGACGACTTGAAGAATCAGGAAGAAGCGTTTGCTTCTTCCATCTTCTTCTTGCAAAGCATGAAATCCAGACAACTCGTGCCAGCACGATTCGACTCAGAAATATCCCATGAAGCTCAAGAATGTCTTGCGAGGGCTCTTCAAGCACATAACGACATCGCCCTCAACCAACGCCCAACGGCTATGGAACAATGCGCCCACCTTTGCCTACAAAGTGTTCAACACACCAGGTGGTTGGGCCTCCGTAAGCTTTCTCTTTCTTTATCTAGTCCTGGTCCGGTACTGTAACCATGCCTACTACCGCGATCCAACATCAGTCTTCTTTGACCCTGAGCGAGGTTACGAGCGAGGTTACTCCGTCATAAGACAGCAGCAGGGTGACAGATTCATCCAAACTGCTAACACTTCGCGAAACATCTCTCGGTTTGACCCACCAAAGCTTTGCATCGGTATAGCTTCAGTTGGGCGGCCTGGCAATCAATACGTTGGGAGCACTGTGGGCTCGCTTCTAGCGGGTCTTACAGAGCAGCAAAGGGGAGAGATAGATCTTGTCATTTTGATTGCGCATACCAATCCTTGGGACCATCCTATCTATGGTCAAGCGTGGCTTGAGGTAGTTGCAAACAAAGTGTTATTGTATCATGTCAGTGAAGAGCAGACTAAACAATTACAAACATGGGAAGAGGAGAAGGACTATCGAAAGAAGGCAGTTTTCGACTATACCTACCTTCTTGATTATTGTCATGCTACCGGTGCGTCTTGGATTGCTATGGTAGAGGACGACACACTTACAATGGCCGGGTGGTATCCGAAGGCTATGGACGCTATTGAGACGGCGGATGCACAACATCGTTGGAGCAAGACCTCAGACTGGCTATACTTGCGTCTATTCTATACTGAAGAATTCTTTGGATGGAACGTTGAAGAATGGCCGCGCTACCTGCTTGCGTCCGTAGCCATTGTCTCAGCTACTGCAGCCTCATTACTAGGTATCAGGACTCTCGGGCTCCAAAAGCTAATATCTAATCACGTAATCATCGTTGTGTGCTTGTTCTACACTCCCGCCTGTATCATCTTATATTTTCTAGCAGGACGAGTTTCCATGGTGCCTCTCTCCCCCGGTGTGCAGCAGATGCCTAAATTCGGATGCTGTGCACAAGGACTCGTGTTCTCACGAGAAATGGCTCCAAAAGTAGTGGCGAGACTAACAATAAAGAAAGCTGGGTACGTGGATATGCTGGTCGAAGAATGGGCGGATGAAGAGGATCTTGTTCGATGGGCGGTGGTTCCTAGTCTACTTCAGCACATCGGCGGTCGCAGTTCCAAGGGAGACGACATGGGGTTTAAGTCGAAACACAACAGAGCTGTGGCAGAGAAGATATGGAATTTCGGGTTCGAATTGCACAAAGCAGATGATACCTGAAAACTTGCAAAGGGAAATGTATGGTCTACCTTCGGCTTCTTGAATCTTCAGTAGACTGATAATGTTAGCAGCAGTCCAATTTGGGGTTGCGTGTATCACGATCACTGAACCCTACTAAAAGACCAGGCGATGGAAGCGGAATGGTACTTTAAATAAATAATACCATCAAAGGGCATCATTGCTGCATCATAAGTAGAACTGCCTAAGTTTCCTCACTATACCCCAATGCTGACGCATCATTGGAACAACTATATCCTGAAATACAGTACAGCTTTGCTCCACAAAGCAGGCTAGCAAGTCGCAAGTCAACCCAAGTAGCAGTCTTCCCAGCTCCGCAAACCAATTTCAATGATCGATACCCAATTCGGCGTTTCCAAAGCGAACGAACAGCTCCTCCAGTCTTGTACATGTCTTATCTGCAGTTTCACTCCCTTGTTTCGAGCCTGTCCAATTGAAAATAACAACAAAAGTCCGACAAAAACCGCGATATATTTCAAGGGGTTTGGCCTCCCCCCCTCCCCCCCCTGAGACAAGATTGTATGGTATTAAAAGCAGGAATGTAACATCGAAGGTCACACGAGAGGGCATTGACGGGGGGTTTTGGTTCTTTTGATATGTAGAGGCACCCTTTGTGCTATGTAGCGGTGTCAAGAGGATGATAGGGTTTTTGTTACAAACCATACCTACCGCCCTGGCTGGTACTTTTACGTCGTAAAAAATTCCAAACACTGTAGTCTTCTGCTTCTTTTTCTTCTTGCCGTCTTCAACACTCTGTCCCTTTACAAAAACCCCTGGATCCTTTCAGAGTCTGCAAATGCACGTTTCACGGCCACTGAACGCTTTCGGAACCCTAAGAAGCAAGCCTGGCCTTGGGGAAAAAGTCAATCACAAAGGCAACGTTGCTTGCTTCCTTGATATGTCTTTAGCCGGATATCTAAAGATCCTATTGCGGAGATGTGAATATCTCTTCTAGGACTTGCTCCATCAATCAATCAATCCACCCTTAGACCCAGCACCCCGACTCGTGAGATCGCTTGCTAGACCAAAACTCCCGAACCCATGCTTCGCTACAACCGCAGCAGCGGCCCCCCAATAATCTAAGAGCTCCCACTCTCAGCAAACCCATGCCCATCCTCCCCAAGGGAAAAACCCCCCAAAATCCGCCACCCTGTCCAACGTTCTTGGAAAAAAGGCCATCAGCCGAATTTCCCCAAAATCTCATCCTCCAGCTTCCGACTCTTCGCCGCTCTCTCGTCGTCGCTGTCGTCGTCCATGGCTCTCTTGCCCAGGAGCTGCTCCTCAAAGAGGCGCGTTTCTCGGTCCCGTGAGGTTTCTTTGCCAGCGCTGCCAGAACCTGATTTGCCGAGCAATTGCTCTTCGAAGAGTCTTGTTTCTCGTTCGCGTGAGGTTTCTCTGCCGCCGCCGCCGCCTCCACCTCGCCCGCCGGATCTCTTAGCTCTCTCGGGGCCCAGAAGCTTCCTTGGATCCGACGGCCTCTTAGCCGTGGTCCCGCTCTTTGATGCATTAAGACCCGCACTGAGCAGCTGCCTCTTATCCACCACAACCCCTTCCTCATTGACCACCGCCCCCGTCTCCTTCGCTAACTCCGCCTCGCTCTTCTCCTTCTTCACCTCCTCAGTCCCTGCCCCCTCAACAACCTTCCCCTTATTCTCCTCCACCGCCTTTACAACATCCCGATGCTTCTCCTCATTCCGCTCCAAAATACTTTTATACAACCCCTTCATTCCACCCCCCTCCCTCCGCCGCCTCTCCTCCGCCTCCCTCTCCTTGTCCACCTCCTCGGCCTCCAACCGCGCCATCTCCGTCTGCTGCCGTTTATACGCCGCCGTGACGAATTTCTCCTTATCAGCGAACTCATCGCCTTCGGCTTCGCGCTCGCGCGCAAGCATCTTTTCTTTCGCGCGCAGGGCGTCGCGTTTGCGGACTTCGGCGGCTGCGAGCAGGGAGGTCATGTATTTTGGCTTTGACTTTGCTTCGGCGGAGGTGGTGGAGGGGTCGGTGGGTTTCGGGGCGGAGTGCAGGGAGTCGTAGACGGCGTCGTAGTCATAGATGCTGGGGTCGATGGTTTGGGCGGAGCGGGCGTGTTTGGAGGTTGTGTGGTTTGTGGAGAGGTCGCCGAATTGGGATATCTTTGACGATTTTGAGAGCGGTCTGTTGGGGGATTTGCCATTGCTGGGTTTGGTTGTGGGGTTGGAGTAAGCTGTCGTTGCTTGGAGACCGCCTATGGTTGTGACTGCTTCGGCGTTGTCTTGGTCGTCTGGACCATCTTCGGGGCCGGAGGAGTCGTCGAAGATGGTCTTTCGCTTGGCTGGTGGGGGGCGAGCGGGTATTGAGGGTGCCTTCTTTGTGAGATTGAGACCGTAGGATAGTTTGGACATGTTATCTGCTGTTGGATATTGATGAAGATCTGTACAAGGAGAGAAAGTGACGCTATCCTTGTTCCGCAAGCGAGCGGGAAAATCCAACCCCTCTACTTATCCAATCCATCCTCTACACACTTGACACTGCTAGTAGTATCATGATTTGTTCTTTGCATATCTAACCCTTCATCATGGCCTCACCCACCACCTCCCCACCTCCTACAGACCCACCCCCCAAACCCTTCCGCTTCAAACGCAAACGCCCCACATCCCCTTCCCTCCCTGACACCGCCCCCAACAAGCGCCACCGCTCTCACTCCTCCTCCGATTCCCCCCACCACCGTCATCATCACCGCCACCGCCACCACCACCACCGCTCCCGCCGCCACCTATCCTCCCCTCCCCCCTCCCCGCACCTCGACCCCGACACCGCCTTCCGCGAATCCCTCTTCGACGCCCTCGCCGACGACGAAGGCGCCGCCTTCTGGGAATCCGTCTACGGCCAGCCCATCCACACCTACAGCCCCTACAAGCCCACTCCCACGTCCTCCACTCCCAATCCGGAGCAGGACAGCCTGCAGCGCATGACCGACGAGGAGTATACGGCATATGTGCGCGCGAAGATGTGGGAGAAGAGCCATGGGTATGTGGTTGAGGAGAGGCGACGGAGGGAGGAGGAGAGGGTGGGGAGGAGGAAGCGGGAGGGGGAGGCGAGGGAGTGGGAGAGGGGGGTGGAGGAGGCGTTGAGGAGGGGGGAGGAGAGGAGGAGGAAGGGGAGGTGGAAGGGGCTGTGGGAGGGGTATTTGCGGGGGTGGGAGAGATTTGTTGGTGGTGGTGGTGAGGAGGAGAGTGGGAAGGCGATGAAGGAGAGGATTCCGTGGCCGGTGGAGGGAGGAAGGTTGGAGGATATAGGTAAGGAGGATGTGGAGACGTTTTTCAAACATGCACCTGGGCAATTGGGGGATGTGCTAAGACGGGAGAGAGTGAGGTGGCATCCAGATAAGATGTTGCAGAGGGCCGGGGGGTTGGGGGTTGATGAAGGGGCTATGAGGGGTGTTACGGCGGTTTTTCAGGTTGTGGATGAGTTGTGGTCAGAAAGCAAGACAGATGGGTTAAGAAAGCCATGATGGAGAGCATACATAGACTGGTACTCTCGGCATTAATGGAACTATGACAGTGTCCCACCACCCTCAGAACACTGGATTATCATGTAACATCGGACTCTCACAGCCAACCCCTTGGCGTGGGAACATGGAAAATGGAAACATAACGGCCTAGCTAAATGTAAGCCTCCTATCCTTCATGATCTGGAACATGATCTGGAGGCATGCTGATACACGCCTCATGCGCCGAATTAAAACTCCAATTGCTGTGCCGTTCCACGTCTGGTTCGTGTACATGAAGCTGTTGGACTTTGCTGGAATGTGACGAGTAGCTCGGATAAAAACAGGCAGATCCGAGAAGAACGATTCGAACGGTGAGATGATTAGTAGCACCCAGCGTATTGCTGGCGTGAAAAGTGGAAAGTAATAACGACATGCGTTGTGAAATTAGTTCTGAATTGGACAATCGTGTCGGGCGGAGTGCAGGGATATCCTTGTCATCTGAATGCCGTTGCTCAATAGATGGCTTCCCAGTGCCTTCCTTTCGTCTCGTAATCATTCGTCATCATTTGGCATTAGAGATTCAGGGTGAAAGAGCTTTGGGATAGGTGCTCAAAAGTCTTTGAATAGATGCCCATGCCTGCGCCACAGTCAACAATCAGTAAGACGAAACATCCAAAGCAAGCTTACGGATCTGGCCCTTTCTCTCCGTACACTTCTGTCTCTTCCGGATACTTGTCGAATTGGCTCGCATCTCCAATGCCTCCTTGAACCGGAGGTACGTATGGGGCGTCGATGTCCTTTCTTGCTAAGCGATCCCATGTCACTTCAGTGAACCATGCATGCTGCATGACATCCTTCGAACCTCCGTGAAGGTTTCCCAGTCTCTTAGTTAAGTCCGGAGTGATAAGACGCTGAAGCAGGTCCTGAGCATCAGGATGGATATAGGGCGGATAATTGACTCGGCCTCTGAGGATATTCTCGTAAATCTTCATTGGAGAACCACCGTCCCAGAACGGTGTGAAGCCGCAGAGCATTTCGAAGATCAAAATCCCAAGCGACCACCTATTTTTTCAGTGAACTTGACTTACAGGGAAGAAGAAATCGAAGCACTTACCAGTCTACTGATTTGTTGTAACCCTTAGAATTCACGACTTCGGGTGCTAGATAATCTGGTGTTCCGCACAGCGTCCACGTGATGTCAGGCACCTCTTTTGCAAACCCAAAGTCGGTGATCTTCAAATGACCGTGTCTGTCCAACAAGAGATTCTCCGGCTTGAGATCTCGGTAGATAATGTGCATAGAATGCAAGTAGTCAAGCGCCAGAGTGACTTCCGCCGCGTAGAATTTGGCTACAGGGTTTGGAAATCTCTTTTCCGCGAGTGAGTCCATATACTCGAAAATAGTATAAAACTGACGGTAGTAGTATTGAAAACTAATGTCACTAACCTGTGACTTGCGCAGGAGACTGAAAAGCTCTCCACCCTCCACGAAATCCATGACCATATAGAGATTTTTAGAGTCTTGAAATGTTCCCCACAGCGTGACTAGAAATGCATGCTTAACCTTTTGGAGCATCCTTCGCTCGTCATTCGTGTGTTCCACCTGCTTCATTCTGACTACCTGCGCCTTCTTGAGTACTTTTATAGCGTAAAACCGTTGGTTGTGGTTAGACTGCACTAAGTGGACTCTTCCGAAGCTCCCAGTGCCCAAAGTCCGCTGCAGAGTAAAATCTGTCAGTGAATACTTGCCTTTAGTGGTACGCAACTGAGGGGCCGTGTTTGCCAGCTGCGAGGCCATTTGTGTTGTTGGCAAGCTCGATCCGTTGCCTTGATTCTCCATTTTTGGTGGGTTCGAAAAGTCGTTCTGGGAGGAATCGACCTGGTGCTTTGCTCCAAGCGCGTTCTGTTCTTCCGACTGGTTGGCTAGTGTATCATGGTCAGGGTTTCTCAGTGTTGATGGCGCGGGTTGCTGATGAGCTACTCCTGACGAAGGTGGTCGCTGTCCCCCTTTAGAAGAGCTGTTTTGGGATTGTGATGACAAGGTGTGAGAAGATGCGGATGCAATCGACTCGTGAAAGCCGCCAGGCGACGTAGGCGTTAGTGGAGAATTGCTAATTACGGAAGCCGGGGAGTTGGGGTCTCCGTGCCCCGAGTCCTTGGTCTTCTTTTTCTTCAGAAACCCTAACGTCGGCATCAGAACTCTGGTGAAGCTTGGGTGACGGCAAGGTAACAGGAGGACAGGGATTGCGGCTCTAGGTACAGAATGGTAGGGGTGTCTGTTGCACGGCAGTAAGGAGTAGTGCGAGGTTATGCGATGTAGAGAAGTCTATTGCTTCTCGGATGTACGTGTCGGTCGTGAGTATCTTGGTGTTTGAAGCAGATGCCCTTGACGAGACTGTTGATCCAGCGTTTTGATTGGCAAGCTTGTGCGGGAGCGGAAGCCCTTGCAAAGCCACGATCAACCGTGTGAACTATTAAAACCATGCATGTCAATTCTATACACGATCAACCAGATACAAGGGGGATTTTGGAAGACGTTACAGACAATTGATATTGAGTGAGGACTAGCTAGTAGGTGGGGGAAGACGAATGCAGGACAGCTTGCACAGGTAAAGCTTCGAGAGCTCCTCCTGGCGGCGAAGGGGAGCGTCAATGGTCGCACTGCGCATGTAAAGAATCCGTTAGTCGCGGTAGTCAAGTTGGAACTAAATAAGCGTGATGAGGTATGCATCTCGGGTCGGCG
>JAABUW010009349.1_pt1 | contig 11202 bp, 12 predicted proteins | sample 5560081 | NCBI WGS metagenome assembly JAABUW01 (sample SAMN10711882, study PRJNA513363) | rock metagenome | isolation source: Antarctica rocks | place: Antarctica: Victoria Land, Knobhead sud | reverse complement strand
AGTAGAATTAGAACATCACCTGTCTGACAGACTTCCTTCTCACACACAGACCCAGTCTCTGATAAGCGCAATCTGGTCCTAGCTGCTGTTGGCGGTGCTTGACTTTGAGTTATCTTGGCGTCAGATGTACCTTCATCACTGCTGTCGCCTTTCCCACTGCTAGGGCCAGGGGGGCTGAGTTGCTGACTAGCCCTTGAACCACTGTCGTCCCCATCTGGGACCTCAGACAAGCTCTTCAGACCAGACATCTGATAAGACAAATTTCGTCTCACAGGTTTGCTTGGTGATAAAGGAAAGTGTGGCAGTAGCTGAGCCAGACGTTTTTGGAGATGAGGGTCATCCAGATCCAAGCTGTTCTTGGGAGTGGGATCTGTGCAGTCAAGCAACGTGTGACCTGGCTCGTGCTTGAAGCTGTCTGCTGTCACAAACCCCTTTGCTGTTGTCTGTGGGCTGAGAGGGATTGCTGTCAGAGGGTGGTATGGCAACGTAGGAGACGAGTTGAGACTGCTGGAGCTGGATCGAGGTAGAATGATCTCAGCGACTTCTGTCTGCCTCTGCAATGCAAGTCCCGCGTACACAGGTGACCCGGCATCTTCCTCTATGCAGAAAGCTGTAAGCAGCGGGGGCGGCGGGGCCCTGGATGGCCGCTCATCCGCAGGTGCAGCCGGACTCACATATTGTTGCGCGGCGGCGAAGAAAGGAGAAGCGACAGTCCTGTGGCCCCGCGTGACATCCCCTGCTACACTTCCCGAGCTTGAATGAGGTGGCCCAGCATCTCCACCGGGTTCCTGCAGATCCAGGCTGCCCCGCTGTGATCTGTGCTCTGACCCGCTTGGGGAAGCGGTCCTGCCGCTGTTACTTGTTGGGCTGTCTGTGCGCGCTTGCTCAGTTTGATGCGTCACCTCAGCAATGATCCGGGGGTCAGCAATGGGCGCTGACTCGGTGTTGCCCAGCGGGTTGATCAAAGCCGAGGATGCAATCTGCAGCTGCAGCAGCTCTTGCTCCCAACTGCAGCCATTGCCTTGTGATGACGCTTCTGAAGACCCAGCATCTGTAAGTATGGACAGTCTGCTCCGCTCTCTCAGTAGCCTTCCCCTGGGTGGGCCCATATTCGTAGATGCTGACCGCCTCACGCGTGGCCTAGCCTGGCCTGGCCTGTTCTGCTCAAAGGAGCTGCAAGTATAAAACTGTCATGAGCACATCTTGAGTGTTCCAGTGCATGCACAGATGCTGCCAACACTCCTGCTACAGCATTGAAGCTTGAAGACTACATGTGACAAGAACAGAACAGGGTGAACACAGCAGGCTACCAATTGAGTCTTGTTTGGCGACATTGTATGTCAGGATGACATGCAACTTGTGTTGGCTATGCTATCAGTTATGCTCCACATTGATTGTGCATTCTGACAGAACACAGTGTGTTCTTTCTGCAGCACAACAAAGCTCTACATTCAGCCACGAGCTCTGTCATCCTTGAAATTGCCTTGCCATGCATCGCCATACACAGTACAGATGCTTTGTGTGGCACACGCAACGCAAGCTCATGACCAAATTTTCAGCCCAGAGTTTTGTACCTGCGTCCATGTGAGAAGAGTTCGCCAGAGACACCACCCGAGTACTCCATCCGGCCTGGCCCTAAGCTACTCCTGCGATGCCGAGGTGCATGTCCAGTCAGCAGATCAGGCCCCATACTGCTTCTGCGGTTTCGCGCTCTGTGGGGGCCCTCAGAAATCTCCCTGGCAGTGGGCGTGGACCCCCCTCTGGGTGTTGCAGACAAGTCATCCTGGCTGTTTGCCCCTTGCAATGCCCTCTGGAGTAGGTCACGCTGTGAGTCAGGACCCTGTACATAGATATGCCTGCTTTAGTTAATTTTGATATTGAGTATGTAACATATGATGCGCACAGAGTGTCCTTTGCTTGCCAACAATTGCGGTGGCCAACATGTGACTGGCAAGTTGACAGGCCACCAGCACCATGCAGCAGCATCAATTTCAGTCAAAACCAACAACAGCAAACACTGCATTAAGGTCGCCTGCAGTGATGTTACCAGCACTAAACAGCCTGATGGCTTGTAGCACACAGAAAATGACAGACCTGCTGCGCTGCTGCAGATGTGGAGCCGTCCAGAACTGTCCAAGCGTACGTCTGCACCTGAACATATTCATTGTGATGCTGTCAAGTCACAAGCCAACAGATGTGCGAACAAGTCTGTGGTAGTGACAAAGCGGCGGCTGCAACTCTTATGTGCAGTTTGACTGCCGCATCATGTCTACAAACCCACTTGTGCACAGAAAGCAACAGAGGTGCATGCAAGCAATGTTGTGATCTAGCAAGCAATTGTTTTGCATGCAACCTGTTGCAAAGTTGCTTACAGACTCAGAAACTTTGCTATTTTGCCAAGCCAATGGTATGCGGAAACATGCAAAAAAAATCAGCCACAAATCTGCAGGTACTGTACTGTAATAACCTTGCAAACTGATGGCAGCTATTGTGGATGTATGAATGGATGAACTCAATGTTTGGTACAGCTCTGAAGTGCTCAGTCAGCTCACCACGTTGGGGTGGGACATCTTCTTACTGAGGACCACCTCTCTGATAGCCCCTTCGATGCTATCAGCATCTTGTATGTTACACACTGCATACTTGACTGCCACTGGAGCTCCCCGCCAGGTGCCCTTGTACACTGCCCCAAACCCACCCTTGCCAATCTGCTCTGCTAGATCAATCTCATCCATTGAAACCTACAGGTGCAAGCACTTTTGAGTGTTGAGTGGCCATCTGTGTGACACTGCACACGAGACTTGACATCACATGAAAATGTAACTATTTGGTGAATCGCCCTGTGGCCATGCAAAGACAGTTGATGAGCCTTGGAGCAAAGCTCATGACACCAAGCAGAAGATGCATGACACGCATGCACAGATGTGCTCTTCACTGCATCTGCAGGTTGCTTGCATCCAGCTGTCATGCCCGACACTTGGTTTGCAGACTCTGCAGAGATCTGACCTCTATATTAGGGTTGATTGTACAGGCATCAATCACTGGCCTGTTGGCGAGACCATCAGAGTTCATGACAGGCATGGACATAAGGCGGTTGATGAAGGGTCTTGCATCAGCTTCCTCAAGAAACACTGAGATAGCTGAGGCTGTTCTGTAAATATCACCCAGCTCAATGGAGGCTGTCCTGCCAAAATTGTGGGCAGCAATGCCGGCATTGGATACTGCCTGCACCAAATATTGGGCTGCTGTCAGCTGCTTTGGACCTGATGTCATGCAGCAAGGCGCTGCTCAAGGTTACAGTTCGTTGTCTGCATGAGCACTTAGCTAAATCCACTGGCAATGTGCAATTTGCATTGGCATGACTCTATCATGCCACTCTTGCAGTATGAACAGATGTGTGGGTAGGGTATAAAAGTCCTCAATTCTGCTGTACGTTGAGCGTGTGAGACCAGATTACCCCATTGCTCTCCACAGATTGGGTGGTGCTGGCGCTGATTGCAATGCGCTGTTTGCCATCTGCAGTTGTCTTAGTCTGAATCTGCTTAGTCTCAAAAGGGGTCACCAAGACTTCGTCTAGCTCTGAGCTGCGCAGTGTCATGCAACATGGCAGCTTGTGTTGGTACTTGCTGAGACAGAACCCGCCAGCCACACCTGCAATTGCACTTTACATTGAGGGGCATGAGAGCGCGTGCTTGCATTGAGGAGAAGACATGAGCATTTTCATGCCGCAGAGGCTATGGTTCTGACAGATACAGAGGTGGAAGCACTTGACAAGCATAGCTACTGCTTTTGGAAGCTTGCAGTCTTTGAAAACCGTGGCAGAGCCGTTGGCCGGGTGGGGTTTAGGTTTGCGGATGCTTACCCAAAATGAACAGCACCGCAGACAAGACTGCAAGAGTTGCAATCACCGCAACTACGACTGTCATGCGAGTTAGGCACGGATCCGGAAGACCAGCCCCCAAAGCCCTTCTCTGCTTATGGAAGCTCCACCTTTTTTCGGCTGATGCTCAGCGTTTGTCCTCTGCGCTCAATGCTGTGCGATTTTAGGTACCCAGATGCTGAATCTTTACACCAAAGTCAGCTGCAGGTCTGAGCAAGCTGTGTGTGACTACTGCGCACTGATCTGCTCAGAAAAATTTGCTGGATTGCCTGGACCATATTTCCAGGCTCTGTGGCGATATCAAACTGCCGACCACTTTTTACATGTGATCACGTGCCTGCATGTATTTGTCTGCTGCTAGAGGTCTTAGCGAGAGCTTGCCGTGCTTGAGACGCAGAAAAGGTGGCGCGCTGGTAGATTTGCGGCATGTAAACGAGCGAGCGAAGCTTGCGCTCAGCACCGAGCTGACAGCTATCAGGGGAGCGTAAAACGGCGTGTCACGTCAATTCTGCTGTGCTACAAATTTTCCTGCCTTGAAAGGGGCGCAGCGGGCCCAACGTAAGATGCTGAGGAGCATGCTCTTGTCAGCGCAGTCTGGAGGTTGCTGCAACTTTTGCCACAGCTCAGGCCTGCATGCAATATCTTAGTTCCATTTGGAAACGTGGACATGGCCTGCCCATGCTCCGTGCCAACGCCCTTATACACGTAAATGCTTTGACACCGAGTCAGTACACATTTTGCCAGGGATGTGGTCCGGACTCTGACCTCTGCATGTGACGACACAGTTGACTGGTGAGCTAAATACAAACGCAACCCAGGTCTGACGCAAGCAGGACCCTTTCTGAGTCTTCCATAGCTGATGCACAATAGCCCCGTCTGGTCGATTTCCTCGATTCATAAGCAAAGGTGACCGAACAGCCACTGAGCGCCTGACTTGCTCAAGCAAAAGCATACAGAGAGTCAACGGCAGAGTCTGCAAGTATGCCAAGGGACGCAAGCTCTCATGGCAACATGCTACGGCAGATTTCCGGTAGCAGTGTCGCTGAAGGTGCTGAGGTGCGCAGCATGAGCTTTTCAACTGCTCAGTGTTGTCGGCATGCACAGCCCCTGGTCGTCAATACAGGACACCCATTTAGGTCAAGCTTAACTGGCTGTATTTAATCGTCCAATTGGCATGCTGCAATCGTAGGTGTTCTGACAATCTGACAAACTGCACAGCCTTCCAATACCATCTGCTTCTGCAGGATGAGGATTTAGCACTTGCCAAGGTTCTGCAGGAGCAGGAACAGATGTTTCTCAGGCTGAGGCGAGTTCATCAGCTGGCTACTTGCTGCTGTTGGGAGGCCCAGCACGTTGTTGGCCTAACAGACGCAAGTCTGCTTGCAGGGGCAGTTTCCAAAGAAGTCAAGCCACTGCCCACGCCGCACCTAGTCAAGATGCCGTGTCCACAAGCAGCACTGACAGCATACCGGCATCCATGGTCAACAGATTTCAGGCGTTGCAGAGCAACACAGCATCTGGTAGCACTGCTTCAGACACTGATGCTGCAACTACACCTAGTGAGGGCAGCGACCATGATGCAGACATGGAATTTGCCAGGAGATTGCAGGAAGAAGAAGACAGGATCCACTATCAGCGCATGCTTCAGATGGCAGGCATCGGTGAGACAATCACATACATGGGGCAGTACACAGGCATGTCATGTCGTTTTGTCCTGTTTCAAGCCATCCTCAGCTCATGAGAGCTTGTGCTTGAGAGCTATGTAGAGCGCTGCAAAGGGAAACTGTGCGACAACAGCCTGGTTGTGCTTGGGATTGCACAAAGCTTGAGCATGCAATCGTAGTCCTGCCTGCTGTACCCTGAACTTCAAGGAGCGTACAAACAATATACTGTGTGACATTTGAGCTTCTGTGAGACCCTGCTTGGCAAACAGCCCCACAGACATACAGGCACTCTGCCACTGCTTTTCCCATCACATCCAAAGCATTTTCCATCCACGTCACAAATAGGGCGCACAGACAATTTTGAATATGCAGGCACAGCTGAGGAGGACCCATACCTGTCAGATGATTCTGTGGACCCTGATGACATGTCTTATGAGGTAGTTAATGGCATATAATCTTGTCACCTGTGTCAGCCTGAATCACAAGGTCGGAGTACAAGGCTTGACTGTGAACTCAGGATACCTATGGCAGCTGTGCAGCCTGTAGGGCAGTGACAGGCATCATGCTCACAGCAACCTTCCAACCTTTCCTGCTGCAAGCACAAGCCCTGGGCCTGTATGCATGTGAACGCACTTGGATGCAGCTGTTGTTGCATCTAAACGTGTATGTGGGTTCGTGCGCCTGATGGTATGTTGGTGCATAAAGACTGCGCCGACCATGACACTATTGGAAGAAGGAGGGCACAGCCAGTGCCCAAAGTTGCACGTTGCAGAAATGCTGGCGTGCCAAAAAATGGCATGCTCTGGCAAGTATATAATCAGCCCCTAGCAGATGGCATGCTCTGGCAAGTACCTAATCAGCATGTGCAGTACACCAGCCAGAGGACGTCATTTGAAGCAGCTTGTGAAGAGTGGGTTTAGGGCTAGTGATGTGTATTGTATAATGCCTCAGATACGTCTTTGATTGCGGTACATGGGCATATAATCCAGGAAAAATTGTAAATGGTGTGTGTGTGTGTGTAGCAACTGCAAGCTCTGGGAGACACAGTGGGGGTGGTGAGCAGAGGGGCGGCCCACAACATCATGGACAGCTTGTGCAAGACCGCATATGCACAGCACAAGCCTGACCACAGCCAGGAGACCGGCACAGAGCAGTGAGTTGATTGCAGCTGATGCCTGTGCATCACTTGTAAATGTGATCTGACTGTGTGAGCTACTATTGGCATCTGTACACCAGAACTAGTCGCATCTTGCCAGCTTTGCCTTGAAGTATGAGACTGTTCATGTCTTCGATTTGACATACCCTGTGGCCTGCTGTCCTGCTTCAAGTTCTGCAGTTGTAAAAGTGACTTGAAGAGTTGCTGCAAACACATTGCACATATACTCATACCCATGCAACCTGAAGAGCAAAGCTTGCATGCCAGTTGAAGCGTGCAATGCAGAGTTTTGCCCAATGAAACGGTAACACAATCTGTATATGTAGGTGCACGATTTGTTGCATGGAGTCTGAGGGAGCTGATGAGGTTTGTGTGTTGGAGTGCAACCACTGCTACCATACAGACTGCATTGCCCAATGGCTCAGGCACAGCAAGGTGATCCCCTGCTTGGTGTCTTGAATTTAGCATCGGCCTTATAATTTAAGCACACTTTGACTGGAGCAACATGTTACTGGTGGCTATGCCATGCTGCAAGCAAGAGCCATGTGTGCATACACTTTGCCATTGTGCCTGTAGAGAATATGCAGTGCATGCATATCGTCCCATACTAGTTTGTGCTCTACTGTGCGTCACCAGACGTACTGTGCACGTTATGCGCAGTTCAGCTCGGACAATCTGGTGTGTCTGAGCGTCGGTGTCAATGAATCAGCTTTGACTCTTGACAGGCATGTCTTCAGCAGCATTTTGTGTCGTAATGCAGGTGTGCCCTATCTGCCACAAGGAAGTGACACCCACAGGAGCTGTACAGGCAATTGTGCCAGTCAAGCCTTCCAGTGCTCACCGGCTGCACAAAAAAGCTGTCAGCAAAGCCTGATGCACCTACTTCCAATGTGATTTTTAATGCGCATGAGGTTGAGACACTTCTGTGCATGCACGTTTCTTGCAAGCAAGTCAACTTCATGGGCTGCCTGCATGCAGTTGTGATCTTGCCAACTGACTTGGGTTTGTGTAAGCATTATCTATGGTTGCTACTGGATTGCTGCCAACATTTTGACAGCTCACAGGGCATGCTTCCAGACATCCTGAGGCTTTCAGCATCAGACATTGTTACAAATCCGACATAGCTGCCATCTTGCCATTAGTCTGTCTCAGCTCCCCTACTGCCAAATTTAGTGTTGGCTCTGCTGCCCATTGCACAAGGTATTTGTGCTTTTGCATGTTGCTGAGCCATGTAAGCATCCTGTTGATGTAGTACATGTATGCCCTTCTGCATACTGGCTTGCTCATCAGCTTCATAGCTCCAGATTGCCGAGTTTAGCCTCAGCTTGCTGTATAGTCTTGCTTTGCTGCAATAACATACCTATGAGCTTAACAAACACAACTCCTGAGCTTGTCAGCAGCAGCCCTTGCAACATTAGAGGTAGATCAAAATGGATCATGCGGTGCTGATTGATAGCAGACATACTTGAGACCTGACAAATGCCTGAATGCCACTCAGCACAACGAGATGCAGAGCACGGCAAACACATTGTAGCAGGCTTTGTATTGCACAAGCAAGGCTCATGTATGCACTGGTCGGCACAAGAGCAACCAGTAACTAGTACCTGCTGTGTGAGTCTGAGGCCATCTAGTAATCGTTTATTGTAGTCTATAGCAGCTTGCTGGCAAGACTTGAGCGTTCCTGTGCGTCAGCTGTCTTCCACCATGGACAGCTTTGAGAGACGCGACACTGAGCAACTTTGACAAGCAATGATTGCAAGCCACAACCTACCTCCCAAATGCAAAAAGTGCAGCATGGCTCGCTTGCTGCTGATCTCATTGATCATGCTTAGCGCACACCATACCTGCAAGACGCAAAATGCCATTGTCACATTATGCACTGTTTGTCTTTCTGTTAAACTAAGTCAAGGGTGTTGGACCCTTGACTTAGCAGGGGTTGAGTGGGCGTGTATGGTTGAAAATCATCATTGTTGTCTGCTGCACCTGCCGATATTCCTCTGTCCCGCAGCGCACCATGCACAAGTGGGTCACCGAATTGTAGTATCTGACTGAAAAACACACATCATTGCGAGTGTCAGCCAGGCTGTTTTTGTTCAGAATCAGCAGCAAACACTGGAGGCTCCACCACACCTGAGAGAGACATAGCGGACCTTGCAACGCCGTGATCACCAAAGTTCGCTGCCACGGACTCTCGAAACACAGACAGCAGGCCTGCTTCATCTGCACACACAGCTTTACGGTTGACCACACAGGCCTACAAATACCGAGCATTGAGCTCACGAGTTTCTCACTGATAGCCTCGTCTGCTTTGCCGTCCTTCCATATGACTTCGTACAGTATATACCTGAAGCAAATACGACCTTCTATATCAATAGCCTGTTATGTTGATGACTTGCCAGAGAAGTACCGACCTATTTTTGAATCTGACCATGGCCCACGGGTGCCGGCCCTCAGCATTGTTAGCCTGAACCGCAGACCACTTCAGCACATAGTACAAGCTGCTGCAACCAAGCCTGCTGCAAATGCTGCCGTATGTGCCACTGCCTGTATTTTTTGACAGGCGAAGAGCATCCTTGCTACATATACTCTTGAATTTCACGCAGACTCGTCGCTGTTGCACATCAACCAAAGCCAACGCCGCCAATGTTGAATCGTCCTTCGGGACAACCCGAGTTCACCCCCCACTTCTGCGACTTTTACATTGCTCCTCGATTAAACGCCTGCAATTTGTTTTGCTAGTACATATCTACTTCGATAGCAGCTGGAACTTACGTTGTTACCTGTGTGAAGCACCTGGAACTCCCGGTGTTACCTGTGTGAGGCGTGCCAGCGCTGAAATGTTGACCGGAAGTCTGCCTGAGCTGAGAAAATTCAGCATGTCCTCATACGACTCTGCACAGACACCCTCAATTCCCAAGGCAGATAAGCCAAATGGTGGACCTTAATGGTGTACTGTGGTACAACTGTAGCATTTGACACATATGGTGACTCAGGAGAGTCAGCACTAGACCTAGGCAGGCCTGCGCAGATGCAGGCCCGTCAGATGCGCTAGTACATGGTGAATGATGAATTTGCCTGCTTGCAGGACAGTTGCTAGACAGAGTAGAGCTGGCCAGAGAGCAGTTCAAATGAGTAGACATTGAGGTCAAAAAGTCCGCAGCACTTGGTTGTCGACAATTGGCACTGTGCCATAAGCAGAACTGATCTGTTGCTTACAGGCTGCTCTGTCATGCGAAGATGACATCATTGTGTCAATTGCTTCAGTTCAAGCAAGGAGCTCATGGTCCTTGCGCAGTAGGTGCTGGCAGTGCCAAGAGTCTGTTGTTTGCTGTGTGAGCACATCAAACACCTTTTGATCAAAGGTCATGACTCATGCATAAACATCTGTTGGGCATCAAAATCCAAGTGCAGAGCTGTGAACTTAAGCACTTTCAGCTGAGGCTCGTCTGCAAACAATACCACCAGAAGCCTTGCAGCCTGCCGGCAGCTGTGTTCAGGGACTGTGCCCGGGAATTGCTTGAAAGCTTGCTCCAGTGGCTAGAAGGCTGCACAGACTCCCTACAAGTCGTTGATGCAATCTGCATCCGGGAATGCATGGAAGGCCTGCTTGAGATTGTAGCAACTTTGACCTGTACAGGTATTTTTAGGATCATTGACACTGTGCAAACAATGTCTCGACAAAATACAATCTGAGTAAATACCACTGTGATAGAGGAATCTTTCTCGGCCTCAGCCAAAACTCAATTAGTGTACCAGTCTAACAGGGTTGGCAACGCTTTTTCAGGTCTTATTGAATGGGGAATGTGCTGCATCAATGTTATGTTCATGATTGCATCATCATGGCAGATTGTCCAACAAATGGTGAACAAATTGAAACCTGGATGAGGACAATAAATGATATAACAGTGTTAATTGATATCACATTACCACAGTACTCGTCTGGTCCCGGAAAACACTGCATTGAACCATAAAATGGGAAACGCTGTTCCTGCTACAGACGCACCTTACTGTTACAGTAGCAGATCGTCGCAGCACAGCACAGAGCTTAGTCTCACAAACTTTGCTGAACAACATTGGGATCAAGAAACGCTGAAGACTGCATCTGCACTCCATGCACTGAGTATCATCTGCTTAGCCTGTCAACAAACAGCTGGCTGCCAACATTTATACTTGCTCACACTTTCAATGGCACAGCACTAGGTGGAATGCTGGCTGAGTTGCCGCCTGCAGTGCCTGGTGTCCTAAGCTGGTGTGAAACAATACCAGCAGCATTTCACGGAGACTCGTCGCAGTGGCACATCACCCAAAGCCAACGCTGCCAATGTTGAGTCGTCCTTCGGGACAACCCGGGTTCACCCCCCACGTCTGCGACTTTTGCATTGCTCCTCGATTAAACGCCTGCAATTTGTTTTGCTAGTACATATCTACTTCGATAGCAGCTGGAACTTACGTTGTTACCTGTGTGAAGCACCTGGAACTCCCGGTGTTACCTGTGTGAGGCG
>JAABUW010009348.1_pt1 | contig 11204 bp, 13 predicted proteins | sample 5560081 | NCBI WGS metagenome assembly JAABUW01 (sample SAMN10711882, study PRJNA513363) | rock metagenome | isolation source: Antarctica rocks | place: Antarctica: Victoria Land, Knobhead sud | reverse complement strand
GGAGTGGCAGAGGTCTTTCCAAGGTAGGACTGTTGCTACCGCTTTGGGGTGTGTCTTGGTGTCCTGGGCGCCGCGTTCGTGGAGGGAACTGACAGCCAACTGTCCGTTAGGGTTCGTTTGACGGACACCCCTGGCTTCGGCTGCCGATCAACGTGCTACGGCGTCAGATGACCAATCTGCACAGCTTCGCGGTCACTGAGCCTACACGCAAACCGCTTTAGCCAGCGGCGGTCGGGCGCGGCCACTCCATCGCTCCTGCGGCCATGCGTGCGGCGGCGCCGAGCGTCGGCAGCAGCGGGATCGCGGCGGCCACAGCGGCGAGGTCAACTAGACCGGCACTGTCGTTCAGGAAGCGTACCAGCGCGCGCGGCGGGCAGCCGGCGAACAGGGCGGTGAACACGCGCGGCGCTAGGGCGGGCCGGCCCTCCAGCAGGTGCAGCAGCACACGGTCCATGTAGCGTACTAGGCCGGGCCGCGGGCGGGCGGGCTGCGGCAGGCGTCCCGCTGCCCAACCCAAGGCAAGGTCCGCCGCAACCGCATCGCACCGTGCCTGGATAGTGTTGAACGCATAGCCGGTGCTAGGCCGCGTCGCGCCACCTGCCGTGCCCAACGGCAGCAGCCGCGTACCAGAGCGCGGCTGGAACACGGGGTCCATCGGCAGCGCGCCCCGCTCCTCAAACCCCACGGTGAAGCGATGCACTCCGTGGCGTTCCGCCATGTAGGCGCGGATGGCGGCACGGTGATCCGGCAGGCGCTGGCCGACGGGGGCGAACCAGGTGTCCTCCACCAGGGCGTGCCGGGGCGAGGTCGGCAGCACGTAGGTGAAGTGCGCCGCGCCGGCCTGCGGGCAGCGGAAGTCCATCAGGGTAATGGTGCCGGGGTCGAACACCGGCGCCTCGGTTTCGATCTCCTGCCCCAGGAACGCCTGGGTCAGCCCGTGCGCGCCAATGGCCGGCGGTGGGCGGGTGTCGAACGCCAGTGCCGCGCGCACTGTCCCATCCGGCAGGCGTATCCACACGCACCCGTCCTCCTCGGAGCCTTCAGCGCCCGTACCCAGGCGAAGGTCGATGTGCGGCGCGGCGCGAACCTGCTGCAGCGCGAGGCGATAGAAGGCGTCGGACGGGATCGAAGCGTACTGCAGCCCCGGTACTCTCCGCACCACCTCGCGCCCATGCCCAGCCACCATCCAGCGGTCCCACCGGTGCGCCACCGCATCTTCGAATGGGTGCGGCTGCAAGGCCCAGTAGGACCAGGTGCGGTCCCGCCGATACTCGGTCCGCGGCTCCACCACCAGCACCCGCAACCCGGCAAACCCCGGCGCGGCCAGGCGCACGGCTAAACTCAACCCTGCGAGGCCGGCGCCCAAGATGGCCACATCGTAATCAGGACGGCTCATGCGCGTACGCCAGGCAAGCCACGCAGGGCGGTGTGCAGTATCGGGTCATGCGGCTCCGCCGGCACGCGGCCCAAGACCCCAGCGCCCAGGCAGCCCGCCAGCAGCAGCAGCTTGCGCGGCAGCGGCACCACGCAGCGCCCGGCGTGCAGGTAGCCCGGCCCCTGGTGCAGCACCCGCAGGCCGATCTCCTCATATAGCCGGGCGGCGGCGCGGATGGCCGGGCGCATCTGCGGCAGTAGGTGATGGAACCCCCGCTCCGCGCTGCGGTAGCGGCGGTCCGCCCGCGCCAGCACCTGCTGCACGGCGGTGAACACCGGGCCGGGCGCGTCCATCACCCCGGCCGGCTCCAGCCCGGGCGGCAGCCAGGTCGCGGGCAGGTACAACCGGTCCCGCGCCGCGTCCTCCGCCACATCCCGGGCGATGTTGGTCAGTTGCATGGCGACACCGAGGTCAATGGCGTGCGGGGCGGCACGCGGGTCGTCCGCCCCCAGCACGGCGCACATCTGCAGCCCTACTGTCCCCGCGACGCCGTACGCATAGCGCAGCAGGGCCGCTTCATCCGCCACCCGCACCGGGCCGAGATCGGACAGCACCGTGTCGATCAGCGCGATGGCAGCCTCCGTGCTGGCCTGCAGCGCGAAAAGCTGGGCCGCAAGCGGGTGGGATGCATCCTTTGTCAGCACCGCCTGGCGCAGACGCAGGAGCCCGGCATGCGCCGCGTTCTGGTCTATGCTTTCGTCGGCCATGTCATCGACCGCCCGGCAGAACGCGTATAGGTCTGCGGCGGAAGACAGAGTCGCCCGCGGCAGAAGACGGCCGGCCAGGCGGAAGCTGCGGCCATGCCGGGCCAGCACGGCGATGCTCACCGGACCGCCCCTCCCAGCAAGGCCGCCCGGCCTGCCGTCACTCCGCTGCGGCCATCGGGGCACCTATCCCGCCCGGCTGCATCTCCATCTCCGACTTGCGGACCGAGATGACGTACACCAGCATGCCCAGTCCGACCTTGGAGACGATGTCGGCGATGGTGTAGCCGACCTGCACGGCCGTCTCTGCCCCGCCGCCCGAGAACCCGATCATTGGGAACACGAACACGATGGGGTAGAACGCCCAGGACAGCACCGTCAGCCACCGTGCGGCGTTCACCAGGCCTCGCACGTTCTCTGGCTGCTTGGCGATGGACTCGCGCAGGCCGATGAACAAGTCGCCCACGATCAGCAGGAACGGGATCATGGCCAGCACCCAGAACAGCCAGCGCGTGCCAAAGGACGACGCGACCTCGCCGGGGTAGCCCAGAATGATCATCAGCGCCGCGAGAACGCCCAGGCGGGTGCCCTTCTTCCAGGTCTCGTCCGATGGCAGCCGCATGACCAGCACCAGTTCAGCCATTAGCAGCGGCACCGTCAGCAGCCAGTCCACATAGCGGTAGGCGTCGTTGAACGTCGGCCCACCGGTTGGCTTCACCGTGTTGCCGGTGACGGTGTAGGCGGCCTCCCAACTGCCGAAGATGCGAAAGTAGTGGTAGCCCGCGATCAGCGTCACCAGGCCGGTAATGGTGACGGCGGTTTTATAGTCCCGTGTCACCTGGCTGCGGCCGAGGAAGAAGAAGATCGTGGCGGCCCCCATCATGGCGATGGTGAACGAGAAAGCGTTGTACACAAGGCTGTATTGGCCTATGGTGATATCAGTCATTGTCCCCCCGATACGAGTGTCCGGCCAGTGCTTACATCCATCCCAGCCGGCAGTGGGTGGACGCTGCACGATCAGGACCTGGTTGCACCCTAAGTAATTGTAAGTCTCTGCCCTGCATAATTGCGTGGAATGTTTTATGCTTGCCTTACGCCGGAGGCGTCCCAATTCCTGCCCGCGTTCGATCCGGGCGCAGTCCAGGGCGCATCGCCCTGTAAGGATTTTGTCATGTCTGAAACTATGCACGACATCGTTGACACGGCAGTCGCCGCCGGGTCGTTCAAGACGCTGGTTGCCGCTGTAATCGCAGCCGGCCTGGGTGCGACTCTGAAGGGTGCCGGTCCGTTCACCGTGTTCGCGCCGTCCGACGACGCCTTTGCCAAGCTGCCCACCGGCACAGTGGAGACGCTGGTCAAGCCGGAGAGCAAGGACAAGCTGACGGCCATCCTGATGCTGCACGTGCTGCCCGGCAAGGTCATGGCGGCCGACCTGGCCGGCAAGACACTGACGCCAAAGTCGGCCGGCGGCGAGGAGCTGCATGTGGACGGCACCCATGGCGTGACCGTGAACAGCGCCCACGTGACGCAGGCCGACATCGCGTGCTCGAACGGCGTCATCCACGTCATTGACGCGGTCCTGCTGCCGAAAGGCTGAACGAGGCGGCTTCGAGGATAGAAGTTGGGGCGGCCGCGTCTGGCCGCCCCGAGCTGCAACGGCTTGCACTTATCCGGGACTGGGTGCGCACTTACGGCCTGACCTGGACCATCCCGCCATCCCGGTCATCTACTGCATCGGCCGCCCGAACGCCCTGAACGGCGCCGGCCCGCTCGGGCATCCGGACGTGCTGGTCCGCAAGCCCTTTGCGCCGTCCCAGGTCGGCGTTGCCTTGCGTATTAATCAGCGCAGATACCGGACCCAGGGACAATGTGAATATCCAGTGTATTGCGGCGCTGATCAGCGGCAAGATCCACCGCTGATTTACAGGCTCCGTCCAGGAGTGGCTGCATGTAGAAGCAGAATGTGAGTTTTGGCCGCAGCGTCCAACATAGGTAACGAGCGGCCCGCTGTCCGCCAGGGTTCGTTTGCCAACCTGCATAGCCGCGGCGTAGTGCGTTTCTTCAGCACGACGGTAGGTGGCGAGCATGGCGCAACTGCGCAGGTCGAGATTTCCGCGGTGGCGGTTCCTGGCGGCGGCCAGCCGGCCCTGGGCTTTGCGATCCGCAACGTCGGCGCGAGCGTGACCATGGGACCGCAGGCCAGCCAGACCCAGAGTGACCCGGCCCTCCCGCCCGGCAAGCACCTTTCGCGCTCGGTCGAGCAGCTGACGGAGCTGATTGGCCGGGTGTCCTTGAAGGACCTGGTGCGGGAATCGACCGAGGTGATCGAGCGGCTGGCGATCGAGGCGGCGCTGGAGCTGACCAACGACAACCGGGCCTCGGCAGCGGAGATGCTGGGGCTGAGCCGGCAAAGCCTCTACGTGAAGCTGCACCGCTACGGCATCGGCGACCTCACAGCGGCAAGCCCGGCATAGTCGGCCGTGAGATGCCCTTCTCCTCAACGCACCGTGCAAGAGCCCGACATGATGGCAGGGCGGCTCCTTGAGACATTGCGGCCAGGTGATGGTGATGGGGCGCCACGTCGGCTTAGGAGAGGACTACGGTCAGCACAAGGCGCACATGCCGGGATGCCCATTTGTCCTAATCCCCCTTGCGTTCGGGCAATATGGGCAGAGATGATGGCAGGCATGCCGCCGGTGGCGATACGTGTGCTCGACTGGTCTGCACTGGACGTCCAATACCGTTCGCGGCGCTTTTCCTACATGCCGCGCGTGTGGGCCATCGCCTGAGTGGAGGAATGCAAGGAATGCAAGGGATGCAGCCAGACAGCCGCCCGGTATCGCAGTTGAAGGAAGATACCTCAGCGTCCGGAGATGCCTCTTACTGGCCGCGTATGCTCCTCATTCAACGCTGGCGGCGCATCGCGTGGCTCGTGTGCCTGTTCCTCGCTCTGTGGGCACTCTTGTTCATCCTGCTCGACCCTGGGTTCCAGCACCCGTCGACTGTTATGGTCGTCAAGTCCATGTTCGCCTTCATCGTGGCCGTTGTCGCCGGGGTCAGCTTTCTTGCGTTCCGGCTTCGGAAATAGCCGCTACTGCGCGTCACTTGAGGCATACGGGATTCCAGTTCTGGCTGTTGCAGACCACGCCTTCGACCGTGGCGAGTGGGCCAGTGGCTGTGTGGGGCGAGGCAAGTTCCCACCACCGTGAACAGTAGGCGCGGACTGGAAAGCGGTTCTGCTGTTTCAGATATCGGGGGGCTGATGCTGCAACTCGTGACCGTTATCGTTGTCGTGCTGTTTGTCATACCGGGGTTGTTGTATTGGGCGGGGTCTGCGGCCCGACGCCGCATTGGGAAGGCACCGGGCTGGATCAGTCGTCCGATCGGGCGCAAGGCCACGAGCGAGATGACCGAACCGCCCGGAAAGGACCCGGCGTGACCGCGCAATACCTCATCCTCGCCGTTGTCCTCGCTTTCACGTTGAACCATGTCAACCGGTTCGTCCGGGCTGCCGGGACGCTGCTGGCCGCCATCGGGCTGGCGTTCATCGTCCTCTCGATCGTCTTGGCTGACCTGGACGGCACGTTCGCCGCCCTGCCGGCCGGGTTGGGAGAAGCCGGGCCGCTGCTGCTCAACGCTCAGGCCGTCATCGCGTCCGTAGCCGTGCTGTTCCTGCTGTGGGCGGCATGGCAACAGGTGCGGCGTCCCGTAGCCGTGCCCGTATCGTGGCGGAACACCGGCGATGCCTTTGGGCTGGTATCGCGCTATGCCCACTGGGCGTCGGCGGTGCTCATCCTCTGCCTGGGGCCGATGGGGCTGTTCATGAGCATCCTGCCGGAGGGTTCTCCTGACCGCGAGGTATTCATGGCGGTGCATCAAACACTGGGCGTTACCGTCCTGGTCCTTGTGCTGCTGCGCCTCACTTGGTTGCGCCGAAGCGCTCCCCCGCCGCTGCCAGCGGACCTGAAGCTGTGGGAACGGCGCCTGGCCGGCGCCCTGCATCCGGTGCTGTATGGGCTGGTCCTGGGGCTGCCGGTCACCGGCCTGCTGTTGAGCCTGTTGCAGGGCGGGCCGCTGGAGATCTATGGCTGGATGGTGCCGCTACCGGCCGGTGTGGGCCGTGGGGCCTGGTCGGTGTGGGCGGTATTGCACAACCAGGTCCTGCCCGTTCTGTTCTACGGGGTCATTGCCATGCACCTCGGCGCCGTGCTGAAGCATCACTTCCTGGCGCGGCGCCCGGCCGATGTCCGGCGGATGCTGCGGTAGCACGCTGCGCCGGACCGGAGAGGGCAGACGCATGACGCCATATCAGGCGCCGACCGTCATTGTGACCGGCGCATCGTCGGGCGTGGGCCTGCACGCCACGAAGGCGCTGGTGGACCGCGGCTGGCATGTGGTGATGGCATGCCGCGACCTGGTGAAGGCTGGGTCAGCTGCCGCCAGCTTGGGCATCCCGCCCGCCGGCGTGACCCGGCTGCACATCGACCTGGGCTCGCAAGCAAGCGTCCGCGGCTTCGTGGACGCCTTTCGCGCCACCGGCCTGCCGCTGCATGCGCTGGTGTGCAACGCGGCGGTCTACCTACCCTTGCTGAAGGCGCCCGCACGCTCGCCAGAGGGCTACGAGATCAGCGTGGCCACCAACCACCTCGGCCACTTCCTGTTGAGCCAACTGCTGCTGCCTGCCCTGCAGTCGGTGGAAGGTCGCGCGCCGCGGCTGGTGACGCTGGGCACCGTGACGGCCAATTCCGAGGAGTTCGGCGGCAAGGTGCCGATCCCGGCGCCGGCCGACCTGGGGGCGCTGCAGGGGCTGGAGGCTGGGTTCCAGGCGCCGGTGTCCATGATCGACGGCAAGGCGTTCAAGGCCGGCAAAGCCTACAAGGATAGCAAGCTGTGCAACATGATCATGAGCCGGGAGTTCCACCGCCGGCACCACGGCACCACCGGTGTGGTGTTCAGCACGCTCTACCCGGGCTGCGTCGCCGAAACGGCGCTGTTCCGCGACGCGCCGAAGCTGTTCCGGAAAGTGTTTCCCTGGTTCCAAAGGAACATTACCAAGGGCTATGTCTCGCAGCCCCTGGCAGGAGACCGTGTGGCACAGGTGGTGGCGGACGCTGGGTTCGAGCAGTCCGGCGTGCATTGGAGCTGGGGCAACCGGCAACGGAAGGACGCTGCAGCCTTTGCACAGACCCTGTCCGCCAAGGCGACCAACGAGGCGCACGCTGCCCGGCTATGGGACTTGAGCACTGCCCTGGTGGGGATCGTGACGTAATGTGGAGTGCCAGCGATTGGGCGCGACGGCTGGCACCGCTCACGGGCGTGCCGATCCGTTCGGCCATGCACCTGCGCCGGTCCCGCTACGTCGGGCTGCCAAGACGCATTTCCAGAGATAGAGTTCATACACCTTGCAGCACCGCAGAATGTGCGTTTTGGCCACCGCATCCAACATAGGCAACAAGCGTTCCGCTGTCCGCCAGGGTTCGTTTGACGGACACCTCTGGCCCCTGGCTGGCGGTCAACATGCTTACGGCGTCAGATGGCCAATCTGTACAGCTTCGCGGTCACTAGGCCATCAAGCAAGCGGGCCTGTCGCGTTGGGTGTGTCCGGCAAAGGGCAACCTTCGTAGAAGGGGTCGACCCAACATTCGCGACGTCAGCCGCAAAGTAGCGAAAGCGGCCGTACCCGGGTGAGCAGTGCCGTATGCGTAGACCCCAATGTCGCAAACCCGGTGGGGGACGGCCGTATAGGCATCGGCTACTGGCAGTCGCCATGACACCGCATCGACCACCCCGACATGTCATCGGAGCCGAGGATCTCCGCGGCGAAAGGCCGTGTGGTCACCGTAAAGGAGAGGCGTTCAGCGCCTCCGCGGTCTCGCCGCGCAGCGTGGCCTTGCCGTCCACGACGGCCAGCGCGCTGGCCGCGACCTCGATCACGCGTACGTTGTCGAAGAGATAGACGCCGAGCACGATCGTCGCCGTGCGGCCGTCGGGGCTGACCGACTTGACGCTGCCGATGATCTCGCCCCGGCTGCCGTGGAGCCAGTGGCCGACCATGGCGGTGGCGCTGGCACCGGGCAGTGGCACGGCCGGGAGCTGCTGTGCGAGCGTGGGCGCGGCGGCGAGGGCCAGGACGGCAGCGCTGGCAAGACTGAGAAGACGCCTGTTCATGATCGTGATCCTTCGTGTTGATGTGCATGGGGGTGACCAGCGGCCAAGTCGCGGTGCCGATCAGCGGGGCACAACACCCCGTGGCGCCTGCGTCCCCCGTCGCGCGACGCGCCCAGGAGCGCTTGAGTGGGCGGGCAGAGTGCCATTCGCCCGATACCAGGCGACAGTGTCAGCGAGCGTCTCCGCCGCAGGCCGGAACGTGCAGCCCAACTCGCGCTCGCTTTTGGTGTGGTCGTAGTGCGACCGGTCAACCTCCTGTGCCAGGAGCTTGACCGAGGCTCGACTGACCAGCACCGGCCTGCCGGTGACGCCGGCATACAATTCGTAGCCGGCCGCCAGCACGCGCAGCATCGTGAGCGGGATGCGCCGGGTGGGTGCCGCGACCCCGCTTGCCTCGGCCAACAGCGGGAACAGGTCATCCATGGTCATGTGTCGGCCCGCGGCGAGGTAGCGCTCGCCGCTACGCCCGCGCTCTAGCGCCGCGATCTGGTGCCGCGCCACGTCGCGGGCGTCCACGACCGAAAAGCTACCGGGAATGCGGCCTGGCAGCTTGCGACGGGCAAAGTCCATAACGACCTGTCCCGAAGAGGTCGGTCCCACATCGCCGGGACCGAACATCCAACCTGGCAGCACCATGGCAACGAACATGCCGGGATGGCCGTCCAGGAACGCGCGGACCTTGCGATCCGCCAAAATCTTGCTTCGGTAGTAGTCGTCCGCATCCGCCTCCCGGCGCTCCATCGTCTCGCTGATGAGTTGGCCTGGCGGACCGTTCAGCACGGCGACGGAGGAGGTGTGCACCGCGCGCCGGATGCCGGCAGCGTATGCCGCTTCCAACAGTTGGCCGGTGCCCTCGACGTTGATCGCGTGGAGCTTGTCCCAGTGCTTGCCGCCCTTGTAGCTGTCACGGAAGTGGGCGGCGGTATGAAACAGGGCGTCGCACCCGGCGAGGGCGGGCGCGAAGCGGGCCACGTCGAGCATGTCGCCCTCGACAATCTCGACCGGGATACCAGCGAACTGCTTGGCCGCTTTCTCGCGTGATCGCGCGAGTGCCTTGACCCGAACGCCGCGCCCGGCGAGCAGGCGGACGAGGTTGTTGCCGAGCAGGCCCGTGGAGCCCGTCACGAACGCGGTTTGCATGGCGGCACGCCTCCCCAGTTGTGGACCATTTGGTATTTGGATACCATTCGGTCACCCAATAGATACCGATAGGTTTCTGGAATGCAAGTGGTATCTTAGCGTGCGGATCTCGCGTATGGAGGTGGACGGCGTGGCACGATTGACGCGGGAGGAGAGCCGGGAGCGCACGCGCGAGCACCTGCTCGAAGCGGCGAGGGTGGCTGTTGCCCGGAACGGCTACGACGGCACGAGCATCGCTGACATCGCTGAGTCGGCCGGCTTTTCCAAAGGCGCGTTTTTCTCAAATTACGAGAGTAAGGAGGCACTGCTCCTTGAACTCCTGCGCCGGCACAAGGAGCAGGATATGGCGACCCTCGGTCGCATCCTTGGGGAAGTCGAGCAGGGTAAGGATGCCACTTCAGCCCTCGACCGCTACCTCGAGGGTCTGGGCGGCGACGCCGATTGGGCCAGGCTCGACATCGAGCTGCAACTGCATGCTGCCCGCCATCCGACCTTTGCCGCCGACTACGACGCGTTGCAGAGCCGGACCCGGAGCAGCCTCGCCCACCTGATCGCTGCCCTGTTCGAAAGGGCAGGCAAGCGACCGGCTGCTTCTCCGGACGACATGGCCAACCTGTTCATGGCGCTGGTCCATGGCCTCGTGCTGCAACGGGCGCGCAACCCTGGGGCTGCGGTCAAGCTCGTGTTCGAGAGCCTGATGGCGACGGCTGAGCCGGCCTGAGAAGTGGGATGCCGGCCGGCAACGTCGAGGACCGTTGGACGCTGCGCGCCGCCGACCGCGCGCTACTCGGCAACAAGACCGGCGTCACGCGCCTGGGCTTTGCCGTGCTGCTCAAGCTATTCCAGGACGAGGGTCGGTTCCCACGCCGCCCGGAGGACGTGCCCGCTGCCGCAGTCGAGGCCATCGCGGGCCAGGTCGGCGTGGCTGCGGCAGCGTGGCTGGGCTACGACTGGCGTGGCAGAACCATCGAGTATCACCGTGCTCAGATCCGTGCGGCGCTCGGCTTCCGCGAAGCCACGTTGGACGACGCCGAGGCGCTCGGCCGCTGGCTGGACGGCCAGGCGCTCGCTCTCGAACGCCGGCCAGACCGGCTGCTGGCCGCCGCGCGTGAACGCTTCCAGTCGCAGCATCTGGAACCGCCATCGCCCGAACGCCTGGAGCGGCTGGTGCGCTCCGTCCTGCATCGGCACGAGGACGCGTTCTGCGCCGCCCTGCTCGCACGCCTACCACCCAGAACGATTGCAGGGCTGGACGCCTTGCTGCGCCCGCCCGACCCCAGCGAAGCGGGCGACGGCGGTGAACCCGACCCGGCGCCACCCCTGCTCGCACTGCGGTCCGGCACCGGCCAGGCCAGCTTGCAGAGTGTGGGCGAGGAGGCCGCCAAGCTGACCCACATCCGTTCCGTCAACCTGCCCGCCGGCCTGTTCGACGGCGTGCCGTCCCGAATGCTGCTGGCCTACCGCCGTCGGGTCGGGGCCGAGGAGTTGCACGAACTCCGGCGGCACCCTGATCCGATCCGGCTGACGCTGCTCGCCGCCTTCTGCCACGTGCGCGGGCGCGAGATCGCCGACGCGCTGACCGAGCTGCTGATCACCACCGTGCATCGCATTGGCGCCAAAGCGGAGAAGCGTGTAAACGGCGGTCAGAAACCGCGTAAATTTGGCGCGTGTGTCTGATTGGCTGGGTGGCTGCGTGGGCGGATAGGCAGCGCGTGGCCATCGTCGCGCTTGCTGGATGGATGACGAGGTGCGGCCGG
>JAABUW010009347.1_pt1 | contig 11206 bp, 17 predicted proteins | sample 5560081 | NCBI WGS metagenome assembly JAABUW01 (sample SAMN10711882, study PRJNA513363) | rock metagenome | isolation source: Antarctica rocks | place: Antarctica: Victoria Land, Knobhead sud | reverse complement strand
TGTTTCAAACCCCCCCCCCCCCCCCCCCCCCTCTCTCCTGTGGCTTCGCCTGTCCGCACAGGAATGAGATATGTCCGACGGGGGACAGGAGAGGCAAGGGGAGGGCAGAGGAGGAGGACGGGGGTGGCAGGTATCGCTTGCGCTGGAGCTTATTATATTCTGGAGCGTCATTAGCCGCTCCAGCATCAATAGCCGCTGCGACGGGCAGAAGACCTGCTGTCGGCCTGCCTCCTCGGCCTGCAGCAGCCACGCGGCCAACCCTGTGCTTCATTAGCTGAATTCAATCGTCAGCATTCCAGCGGTGTGCGTCTTGACGGCAGCTCCTCCACGATGTGCAGCGTCACCGCCAGCGCGACCGACGCCGGGTTTTATGGCGTGAAAAGCGGGACTGTCAGCGACATGTAGTTGTGCACCTTTACGGCGGCGAGGGTCTGCCAGCCGTCCGGCTCCTCGACGGTGTGCAGCGTCGCCGCCAGCGCAACCAAGTCTCGCAACTCCACGTTGATGGTCAGCGGCGCCGCGGCGGGAAACGCCGCGCGGCACAGCGGGCACTCCGGCTTGCGCCGCTGCACTGACGCCATGCACTGCAGGCACCCGTTGTGGCCTGCACGCATGCACACTCGGTGTCACAGCGGGTCCAGGCCGTCTGTGCAGGGCGAGCTCCAGAGAGGCGTGCAGACTGGGCCCTTGAGAGCTGGTCAGGCATTCAATCAACAAGATGGAAAAGAAATGCCAGCTAAAGCCCTGGAAAGCGCATGCCGCATGCGCGGCCATGACACCGTGCAGGCTGCACCTCCTGGCAGGAGACCGGTTTTGCTAAATAGACGGTCAAAATTGACGATCAACACGCAGCATGTACACAGTTCAGCTTGGCTTGTACAAAGTGTTGACTTGTCGGATGCTGGTAACACCCGATATTCCGACACGAAGTTTGAGCCGCGCACCGCAAGGCAGGCTGACGGGTCCGCCATAGCTGCCCAGTAGCTCGGTGCACACGGGGCAGACGGGCGCGACGTCCCGCCCGGAAGTCATGCTGACTGTGCCCAGGGCAGGACTCCAGACCCTTGCCCTTCCCAGGCGACCTGTCACGGCTCCTCGCGGCCTGCTGGTGTCAGTTTCTGGCTGAATAATCTATGTTGCGACTCATGTGCGGCAGGTGAGCTCGGTTTTTTTGCGGAAGCGAGGCTGTCAACAACAGATTGTGGTACCCAAGGGCTTCGTGTCCGTGTCGCAACCGCCCGAAAAGCGTCACAAACGGCCTCGGTGTAAGTGTAGCAATCTGTTGGGTATGACACGAGCGTTTCTCACGGCTTTCGTGGGTTGCAAAGCGTCAGTCCGTCCGTGCGCGCCAGCTCGAAATTGGTCGAAACAGGATCCACATTTTTGATGGCCCTGACCTGGCATGGGACATACATGGGACTCTGATAAATGGCTGGGGGCTGCAGGACGCAGCGGAAGCTTGTGCACTGGCCATGTCCGCTCGATTGCCAGCGGCTGAGCGGCAAGATTGATGTTTGCATCTCAACGTTGGCTTCATCTGCTGCATACGTTCTATCAGCTGCAGATCAAAGCCTTCCCACTCCGCATCGCGCAGAGGAACACTGATTTGGGTGCCAAATTTTCACTGCACCTCCTCAACCGTGGTGCACTCAGAAACTTCAAAAGCTATAACACTTGGCAAAGCCATCATACGGGCTTTCAAATCGTTCGCACAGCTCGTACCCGTGTTCAAGGCTTGAAAGCAAATCCATAGGCGGCCCGACAGCGGCAAGGCACCGCGGCAGCACCGGCAGCCATGTCGCAGCGCAAGGAGGTGCGCATCGACCAGCTGCCGCCGCAGCAGCTGTCGGGGCTGAAGGAGCAGCTGGAGGAGGAGCTGAACGGCCTGGCGCAGAGCGCCGGGACGCTGCAGAATGTGGCGTCGGAGTTCCACCGCTCGGGCGAGGCGATCGAGCGGCTCGCCGACCAGAAAGTCGGTGAGAGGCCTGATGGAAATACGAAGCTTCACGACTCATGCGTATACATGCATAGCTGAGCATCTGGGCATGCACAGCGAGGAGAATGTCGAAAGCAGCATACATTCGCCGCGTGCCATGGGAGATGGCTGAGTTCACTCTGCGCCTGAGCATGCGTGCTAATTCAGCTTGTGCCATTCTTGATCTTGCGCATGATGGTGGGCAGAATCCCAAAGCTCGGGAACACGCATGTTCGCGAACCAGCAGCTCACGCACTGTGCCCTGTACTCCGCACCGCAGGCCAGCCGATGCTGCTGCCGCTGTCGCAGTCGCTGTACGTGGAGGGGGAGCTGGCCGACGCCAACAGCGTGCTCCTTGACATTGGCACCGGCTATTACCTCGAGGTGAGGAGTAGCAGCAGCGCTCTGTTTACATCAGAAGAAGAGATTTGAGAGAAGGCGAGTGCCAGGGCTGCACCTGGCCGACGCTGACAGCGTGCTCCTGGACATCGGCACCGGCTACTACCTGCAGGTGGGCTTCAGCAGCATGAGTTCATATTTGAAGCATTAGGCTCATTTCTCAAAGCTGGAGGAGACTCAAGAAGAGACAGCGCGACGCCGACAGGGCGCTCCTGGACAACGCCAGCAGCTGCCACCTTCAGGTGAGCTGCTGCACTTCCATCCAGCATTTCAATACAAACGCTTTTTTCACCAGCTGGAAAAGAAACGGAAATATGCGGTCCGCGCGGTGCCGGCAGCGTGCTGCCGGACATTCGCACCGGCTACTGCCTCGAGGTGATGCATCCGCATGCGAGTTGTTCACAAAGTGCAGTGCCATGAGAAAAGTGAAGTTTGGGAGCACAACCTCGCGGCGGCGGCGCGCTGCTGAAAATCAGAAAAGACGCTACCTGGAGGTCTGCTACAGACGCTGAGAATGTCGAAATTGCATATCAAATCACGAGCCCTCATGACCCTACGCTTCGCAATGTGTGTGTCTGTCTGTTGCAGAAACCGCTGGACGGGGGCATCGACTACTGCAAACGCAAGGTCAATCAGATGGCCGACAACCTGAAGGAGATCCAGAAAGTGCGGGCTTGCATCCCAGCCTTTTTGTGAGCTGTGTTTCCTAGTCCCGGTCACACGCCGCGCGCCGGTCTTGCTGGTCACGGCTGGCAAGGTTGAAGCCTCCTGTCCGTCATCAGTGCCATCACATGCACTTGGCGTCTGCTGCTGCGTCCTCACGCCGACGCCTATCCAGCACTACTGCAAATCTACTTCTGGGCGCCAGCTGCGACGCTGACTCTGCTGAACTTCCAGCTTGATTTTCAGCCACTTTTGTAACCATTGCGCAGGTGCAGCAGCAGAAGGTGAACGTCCTCATGACGGTGGACTCAGTCCTGCAGCAGAAGATACGCGAGGCCCAGCAACACCAGGCAGCAGCGCAGAAGGGCGGCCCATGAGCAGTGGGTCCGGCATAGAAGGGTAGTTTTACAGGGCAATTGTGTACAGGCAGCAGCCGCTGCTAGAGGATATCTGTGCGAGGCATAGGGGAGCTTGCGAAGGTCGTGGTTGATGCAGAGGTGTCTTGTGCAGTGGCTGCACGTGACTGCGTTTGGGGACGAACAAAGCAGATCAACCATCGTTTGAAAGCCGCGCAGCCAATCGCTGCTCAGCCCTAGATTGACAAATAAGCAAATTATGGCCAAGGGGCTCCTTCCTCCAACTCAATTCTTGCCTGACAGGCCTGGGACCGCTGCTGTGCCCACATTTCGGACCGATTGAATTGCATAATCCAAACTGCGCCAGTGGTCTTGAAACCTCAAGGATGCCTTGGGCGATTGCCGGCTGCACGATGACACACTGCATAAGTTTTCTGGCAAATGGACGGCAGACATCTTCATCTGCGCCTGTGCCGCGTCAGTCATCAGGCGTGCGTCTGTGGGCAACTGTCGAAAGATGCCTGACGCCTGCACCTTCAAGGACTCTCCATCAGCTTTATCATGACCTTGCGGATAACAGTGCAGGTGCGTGTGGTGTCTGAGTGTAGCATTACGCTTTCATGGACGAATGACAAAAGGCGTTACTCTCATTGATAACGCCTGCAGCATTGAAATCACGTATTGCTTCACCAGAGGGTGTCAAACGCCGACGGTTACCGCTGTCGCTGCCGCTGCTGGGTTGGCTGCCATCCGAGCTCGCGGGCTCAATGCCGCTGATCATGACGGCTGGTGCAGACAGGGTGTTCTCCTCATGAGGCGGCAGCAACAGCGGCGTCGGCGGCTGCGGTGGCAAGGTGATAATGGTGCCTCCTGAGGGCAGACATACGACATGTCCTGGAGACTGAAACACTGCACCAGCATTATGGATTGATGGCAGGGCGCTTTCTTCTCGCATGACGCACCAGTAGCTTTGCCTAACACCACTCCCTTGCCAGAGGAGAGCAAGCCGCTCTGCCAGCCTCTGGCATTATCGAGCACCCCGTGCAGTGCCGCCCCGAGTACCAGCACTGCCAGGAGCAGCGAGCAGAGCAACCTCACGCTGCCAGCACCCATCGGAGGCAGACGCTCTGGGGGTCCTACAGGATGAAGCACCGCCAAAGAATGCATCCGCGGAAACCCGAACTCCGAGCCGAATTACAGATCTGCGTGCGGCCTGTACGGGCGGCTTAAGAGCTTTGACACGACTGCTTGTCCTTCTAGTGCCCTGTCCATCTTGATCGACCGGATCGTCTCGATGCAGTCGCGCCAGATCGGGTCATGACCCTCTGCCGAAATTCGCATGATTTTGCGTGGTTGATGATATTCATGGCCGTATCATCAAACCACGGCATCAACACATCTCTCGATGGCCATCCAATCGGCCCCAAAACTCACTGAAGCCTCATTCAACATCACAAGGAGGCACCTGGAAAGCATACTTGCAACAATAGTCTGCAGCTGCGTGACGCAACCGTCAACTGTCAAATGCCAGCTGCATGTGTGGCGCTCAAGCCTGATTGCTTGCGCCCAGCTGCCGGACTTCGAATCAGGGGTTCGAAGTCTTCGAGAGTTAGCTGTCGCCACCGCAGGTGTGGCGCTGGCGGTTGCACATTGCGTTCGAAATATGAAGAGGGAAGCGCAGCATTCGGCTTGTCACGCGAGTAGTGCTCCCTGCGCACATTTCAACGCCGGATCAAAAGACGGCCTTGGCTGTGAACCGAACATGTTTGCAGACAAACTCCTGAGCACGGTTTCGAGTAGCTAGGTTCGACAGCAAGTCATTGGCCATGGCGCACTAGTGCGCGTTGGCAGTACTGCCAACGCGCGGCTGCGGATGTGTGCCAGAAACATGTTTGATGTGACTCACCTTCCACTGTGCTGGAACAAGGGGGGCGCCCCCAGGGGCGCGGAAAATGCCCCTCGGCCCTTGTCACATTCCACGTGTTTGAAGTTAACTTCAAACAGATGTCAACGTTGCCGGCCGCCTGTGAGGTGTGCCCAAGTGCCGAACGACTTTTTTGAACACGGCGCAAACTCCCCCGAGGACCTTCCCACGCTTCCCTCTACTTAAGGGCAACCCCAACGCCTTCGACACGGCCGACAATGGTTTGCTTTCGTGTGCGTTGCACTTGCTTTCAGGTTTCTCTGCGCTACAGGGTGGGGCAGTCGATATGCATTGCAGCATGCTAGTTGGGCACTCTGTGGCGATGTGAACCGTCTCAGATGCCGTTGATGTATGAATCAGGAGCCCTGCTGGGCGGGGTGGTCGCAAGTTGGCCTAAACGATGTTGCTGGGCTGCGATGGCTGTGCAACATGGTTCCGACACAGCGCGTTTCCGAGTGCGGTGCACATATCAAGAGCTTCCAGAACCTATTGTAGGGCCTCCATCCGCTGCCCGCATGCCAGGTCGCACCCTGCAGGGCGTAATCGCCACTTCCTTACCAGCGCAGTCGTCGACGTGGCACGCTGAGCGGGCCGGATTTGTGGACGGGTTTAAGCGGAAACGAACGATCAACCACGGGGGCCCCGGCTCGGGGCAAATATTGTACATCCGATGATGAACTGCTATCCACCGATGTTCAGGCTGTGGTTGTCGCCGCAGCTGTTGAAGCTCACGCCGCCACCTGCAAACAATATACCGTGTCGGGTCACCGATTCGCTCACTGTCCACAGACAGAGCGACCATGTAAGTCAGGTTTGATGTAAGGCTTTCTGAGTTTAGAAATGATACGTGAGCAAGGTTGTTCGCATGTGCATGATATAGTGCACATGCACATGATTGACACGGCAGGCAAAACCTGGCACGGCCGCCGCAGCGGCGCCCAGGCTGCAATATTGCAGGTCTAAACCCAAGATGCCATCCCTGTACCTGACTCACCGGCTGCAGCGTTCTCTTTGTTGAATTTCTGCGAGCCAGCAGCAACAGCAGCGCAATGAGCAACAGCAGGGGCACCTGTAGTTATCCCAAAGGGCTCATGTCCGGCAACAAAACAGCGGTTTTTTTGGCCTGGGGCACACGCGTGTTACTCGCCTACCTGCTTGCGGAGCAGGCGGCGCCTGTCACCGTTGTCCCCATTGTCGCAATCGTCGCCGATGCTGAAGCCACCTGCACACAGGACATTCGTAGTTGGTCAACCCCCTTTTGCGCTGCATCAGTCAGTGTTGTCCTCACAAATTCAACAGCAAATGCATGATCTGTGCACACGGGGCGCGGCGCACAAGGCATATGTCAGCAGTGGTTCCAGCGCTCAGTCCAGGGCATCATCAGCCCTGCACTCAGTGCTAGAAGGAATGTTGATTGAGTGTTTATTGAGCGCTAGGAGGAGTGCTGAGTGCAGCAGCAATGATCGTGTCGTCGCACCTCTCAGCCGGCGGCGCCTGTCAATGTTGCCTCTGACGCAGCAGGTGTTGTCATTGTCGCCGTTGTCGTAGTCCTCCCAGTCGAAGTCGATGTTAAGGCCAGCCAGCTTGCGGCCAGCACCCAAGCAGTCTTCATGACCGGACACGACGCCTTCATCTGCGGGGGCAGGCTGCCGCGTCACATACCCTAAAGCTGGCATCTGTCACATCTGTCACTGCGCGCATGACCGCCGCCGTGCGGGAGGGAGCACAAGGTGTATAGGTTTGCAACATCAAGTTGAGAAGCTGGACAGCCTGGTACTTTCAGCGTGTGGAAGACCATGGCGACTGGTGTGCACACAGGCAAAGCATTCGGTTTCGAAGGACTGCCTAGTATCAGAGTCCAATCCAAAATTCGTTGGAATGGCCATGCAGAGCGGCTTCGTAAAAAATGCCCACCGGCTGCTGCAGCGTCGGCTGCGGGACTGTGAAAGCCGACGAGGAGAGCGAGGCAAAGCAGCAGGGCGGCTGCTGCCTTCGGGTTGAGCCGGCAGATGACGACCATGCCGTTGGTTCGGTTTTCCTGGTGCTGATGACGTCCAACTAGCATGCTACACTTAGAAACACATGTCTAAATGCCGGCGGTTGCAGCTTTCTGGGGCGACGGCGCCCATTCCGGTTCACTCCGCGTACGCCTTCTGGAACGCCGGGCGCGCCGCCAGGCGCTCGATGTACTTCTTGACATTGGGGAACCGCTCCTCGTCATTGAGCTGCATGCGCCAGACACATGTGTCAATGTATAAAAAAGTGTCAAGGCGCCAGCTGAGTGCAACACCGCGCACTCTGCTGCAGGGACGATGGCCCACGATGCCAATCAACGATTGTGCATTGTGTCATCAACAATTGTGCCGCGCCAGGCGCAAGACCGGCCTCTCCTCGCCACTTCCCCGACTCCAGAGAAGGAAGGTACATGCAAAGCTATACGATATATAGCTTTGCATGTACGATGTAAACAGCTATACGATATTGCGAAGATCTCACACCTTGCACAGCTTCAGGAAGTTGCAGGAGAAGCCGACGGCGATGTCCGCCGCCGAGAACTCGTCGTTTACCAAGTAGTCCTTACCCTCCAGGATCTTCTCCAGCGCGTCAAAACCCTGCAGCGCCCTGCACGCAGCAAGGGAAGTTTGAGCGGTGCCAGTGTCGAACAATCATGTGAGCAGGGATCATCCGGCACGCCTGCCGCCTCGGGGGTTACAATGCCCCGCGTGCGCACCTGGCAGAGGCATGTTTTGTGCCTCGCACAGCAAATCGGACAAAGAGCGGCAACTGCACACTTGTCCTTGCTGATCTGAGCGATGTGCGACAGGCGGGTTCTCATTGCCCTGCCGTTCTGTTGGGTGCAGAGAGCCCACAGAAAAATCACAAGACAAGGTGCCCATGCGGTGGCTGTAGCGCACTTGTCCTTGCCGATCTGGGCGACCTGCGGCTTGCGAACGTCCTCGGGGAAAATGGAGTTGTGCCAGATGTAACGCTGCAGGTGCGCCGCCATCTCCGTCTCCCCCAGGAACATGAGCTGCAGGAACTGGCCGCGCGCCGCGGCGTCCCTCCGCGACGGCTCCAGCCGGCCGTTGCCTGAAGTGTGTCAGTGCTCATCAGGTGGTGGCACGCCCATGGCATCAGGGCTTCCAACTGCAGCCCTACTCGAGCGCGGGGTTGCACAGTAGAGTGATGTCCGTGTGCGTGGCTCACTGTGCTGCTCGACGCTGGACCTGTCTGTGTGCTGCGGTGGGTGCCAACCGTTGATCATTGCGCTGATCAGCACACCATATCGGTGTTCGTCAAGGCAGCTCACCGTACTGCTCGAGGAGGTACAGCATGCACGCCCCGGACTCGCCGGCTTTGTCCGTCAGCGCTGGCACCCTGTAGCAAAAATTTCAATTGTCACCAGGAGCACTGAAATCACCAGCGCATCGAGCACTGCACTTTATAATTGTTGATGCGTGTCTTGCATGTGGAGCATTGGCGGGCAAGGTGGCATTGCGGGTCGTTCGATGCTGGCATGCGAATTGGACGGCGGGTGGCCACGCACTTTTCCATGGGGTTTATCTTCTTGTAGTCGTCGCTCTTGATGCAGGAGGCGTCCTCTATGAAGTTGGCGTTCTTGAGTCTGACCTCCAGCCCCAGCTCCTGCGATGTTTGCGGCAGCAGCAGTTTGAGACGCCGGCACCTTGCCACTGGTTGCAGCCGGACGCCAGCACCTTGCAACAGGCTGCAGCAGGAGCAGCCGATGGCTTGTCCATCCCATCGGTTGCAGCTCAGCTTGCGCGTCAGGAAGACCGGCAGGTGCATGCTCACGGTATACGTTGGCACGGAAGGTGCATGGAGTGTGTGCCGCGCATGCGCATGCGGAGGAGGCAGGCAGGCTCACGTAGATGAGCCAGAGGACGCGGCAGGAGCGAGATGGAGCGAAGTGGTACAGTGTAAGATCGCTGTCCGCCATAGCTGCCTGCAAGCAGGCGCGCTTCAGGATCAGTACTCTGTGTGAGAGTCGATTGAGCTCGTCTGGCGCTGTCCGCCGTTCAAGTGCAACAAAGCCTGCTCCTGCAGACCTTCTGCCTCTTTTTCGCAGCCTTGCAGTCTTGTCTGCACCAGCTGCTCTCGAGCGCCACAATTAGTCACTGCGCTTAGCTTGTGACTAACAATGCCCGACCCAGGACTTGGTCAGTCTTAGCGGTGCGCTGCAACGTGATCCCCCTTTAGGATAGCATTTTGGGCAGAAAGGCGGAGCATCAGGCGCATGCGCGCTCACAAACAGCATCTGCACCAGGAAGGAATGTACGTCACTACCTGGTCTGACTCTAGCGAGTATTTGCTGACCGCGTGCAGAGCGAGCGGTTTGGGAGCACACAGAGATGTTTTTCTTCTCGGATGCAGCTGCAGTTGTTGCTTGTTGTGCCTGTACTGCAGAGCATCCTGGTCTGGACATCTTTGCCGATCACGTGGCCAAGGGATCGACATTCTCTCCTTTCGGCTTGAAAGGCAAGCAAGCTGCTCAAACAAACGGCTGTGCTTTAGCAAGTCCCATTAGTCCCAATACTGCGTGGATGAAGATGTAGTCTGATCTCATATCAATGAAATGGGCCAGGGTCAACTTCATGTCAAAAATGTCAATCACTGAGAACATGCTAGCACATTTGACAGGACATGCATCAGAATCGAGTCCTACTTCCCGCCAGACATGTGCATCACGATGAAGTCCACTATGCACACATCAAAGGTCACAGAGATAGTCCCGAGAGGTGCTACAGGCTGCAGCCTATCGCCAAAAGGGTTGCGTTGCGTGCCGCCCACAACAAGCCTTCTGCCGAACACATCGGCCCTTCAGCCGAACACCTTCTTGAACGCCGAGCGCGTCCGCAGGTTCTCGGTGTACTTCGTCACGTTCGGGAAACGGGTGCCCTCCTCGTCGAGCTGGGATTGCAAAACATAGACGTTTCAGCAGCCACTTTTGACAGAAATTGATAGAAGACGTCCGCGATGGCGCAGTGTCCAGCGGGTAGCATGGCGCGCGCGTCAGCATGAGCAGATGCCGCACGTCCAGCCATGGAGCGCGTGCACACATATGCAGGGCCGGGCTGACAGAGGTCCACCCATCTTTCAGGTCCTTCAATCCCAAAAGGTCCTTGGGATAAGTCCTTCAAGCTTGGGCTCTGACGCACGCAGGCATGCGGGCTGGGCACAGGGCAGGGTCGGCAGGGGATCGGGCACGGGTGGGTGGCTGCGCACCTTGCACAGCGAGAAGAACTGGCAGGCGTAGCCGACGGCGACGTCTGCCGCCGAGAACTCGCCGTTGACCAGGTACTCCTTGCCCTCCAGGATCTTCTCCAGCGCGTCGAAAGCCTCCAGCGCCCTGCGAGGACAGCAGCAATGCCAATCAGTTCTCTCTTGTTGCGTGGGGAGGAGGACACAGTCGATGGAAAGGGGCAGTCACTCTGTTGCATCAGCCTGTAGCAGCAAGTTGTAACGCAAATCACTGCAGCGTGCTGCAGCGTGTGCACGCCCCTGTCGCGTTGCGAGATGCAACAGACGACAGCAGTGTCTTGTGAAAGAATGGTACCATTCAGTGGGAGCAGTGGTTTTATTATGGGTAACGCCTTCAATGTTAGGGTAACGGGGGTAACGCGGGGTAACGGGGGTAACGCGGGCGCCTCAGGCTAACTTTTTGCCATGTGTCAGGTAACACGTTACCCCACGGTAACGTTGTGGGTAACTGCCAACCCTAACTGCTTGGGACTGACGGCTGCGGCCGGGAAGAGCCATAGTGTCCCGCCAGCCAGTTCAAACTCCCAACAGCTGAAGCTGCCACACTTGCACCTTGCACGCCGCGCTTGCTCCAGCCGTGAGCTGCCTCGCATCTCTGCGGCTGCCGGC
>JAABUW010009346.1_pt1 | contig 11207 bp, 17 predicted proteins | sample 5560081 | NCBI WGS metagenome assembly JAABUW01 (sample SAMN10711882, study PRJNA513363) | rock metagenome | isolation source: Antarctica rocks | place: Antarctica: Victoria Land, Knobhead sud | reverse complement strand
AGATTGCAGCCTCACAACACGATGATGATGGCCAACTTACTTGGCACTGAGCTCATGTATTGTTGCATACCTGTAAAGCTTGCTTGACAGCTGGAAAACATGACAACTGCAGGGTGTTGTGCAAATGTTTTGTTATGACTGAACAACTGTGGTATCACCTGAACTTGCTGAGCAATGGGTCATGGGCTAAGAAGCTAATGTCCTTGGTGTGGTAGTATGTTTTGTTCTGGCCCTGGCTCTTCTTCTTGGGCTCTCTTGGGTGAATGCCTTTGAGGATGCACAAGCGCCTGGGGAGTCACAGCAAGAGTTTGGCAAGAGTGATGAGGGCCTCGATATTGAGTTGCGCAAAAGCGTTTAGCCAAGCAGTCTGGTAACCTGCTCCGTGGTTGATAGCTGAAGCACTGACCTGAAAACTGATAGTTTGACCTGCAGCTTGCGCATTGCCTGTGTCCTTGTCATGTATTGGACAGCATTGCCGGCCTGGCCCTACAGCAGAAAAGCCAAGAGTCAAAAACAAGTCGACGGTGCTCATCATCCTCGCAAATACGCTGTCCACGAGCACTCACGCGCTTGAGCTTTTTCCCCATGATTGCGGATGGTGAGGCGGTGCGGTAAGCACAGGTCGAGCTTGCTAATTGTTTACGATTCAAAGCACAGCTGCAACGCTAAAGAACGCTTCGAGCGTTTCATCGCCTCCAGCCGGCTCTAGGTTATCGATGTGACTCATGATCTGGCGTTATAAAAATCATGCAAAACTGCTTGTGACAGCTTGTTAAAGAATCCCTCTCAAATCATCAGCTTCAATTCGAGCTTTGAAGTCAATTCAACTCAGTTCTGATAATGCTAAGCTGGGTCAATTAGCATAACGCAGTCATGTCAATCTCCAGGCATTTGTTGGTTTGCACTGGTAGTCTCTGTGCAATAGGCAAAAAGTGTGTGAAAGCTTGCGTCATCTGCCTAAAATCCCGGCAAGCTCCTTGGCCACACTTTGTCCTTGATCCACATGTATACAGGTAGCACAAAGTAGTAAAAGCCTGCTGTTGATCCCAACAACAGTCTGAGCACAAACAGCAAGGGATTGCTGCGGCTCTTGCCGCTAGTTTCTAGTGGTTTGGGTGGCAGTTGTAGCGGAGAGTCCCCAGCCTGCAAAATACCAAGCATGTTGCCTTTTTACTGCAAGAGCACTGTAAGAAGGACAGCTCCATATGGCTGACCTACGACTTCTCAGAAAGCAGACATATGCATACGAATTCTGAGCACACGCCATGTCATGATCACGACATGATGGCATTGCAATTCAAGATGCTCTTGAGCACAGCATGCATGCTTTTTGGTGCCTATACCTGCATCAGTGACAAGCAGTGTAGTCAACTTCAGCAGCTGTCATGGGGATGCACTGTAGAGCTTACACACCTTTGTCTTTCTTCCAGTGACAGAGCAACCCATGATGAGGCCATGACGCCGCACTCCCCTGTACCATTTGGGCCCTATCCTCTTGATCTGAACATCTTCAAAGCCTGCCTTGGTGAACCACTGCACCACATCAAACTCATGTTTTGGTCCCCACAATCTTGCATTCACACTACAATGGTTTGGCCAATATCTGAAAGCATTGACGCGTGTGTCATTGCATTCAGCATTTCCCTTGATAGATCCAATCTCAAATTCGCATACCTAACAATGTACCGTTGTGCAAAGCCAGGTGACATGTTTGGATGGCAGAGGTATTGCATCAGATACAGTATGCACACATTCACGCAAGGTTGTGTTGGGTTGCACAATATACAGAGCGTTCTGTGCCAAATTAGACCGGCATAACGCTGTTGGACATTGGGTCTAACACTGGTGGAAAGTGAGCATACATGCAGATTCTGAAGCATTTAGAGACTGACCTCCTTGTATTCAGCTTCTGTAGGGAAAAGCATCCAGACATCTGCAAAGAACCTGGACAACCAGAAGGTGGGGTGCACAGGCCCTATAAGGCAGGCCAGACCACCGCTCTTCACCACACGGTAAGCTTCTTTGATTCCTCGCTGTGGATCTGGCCAGTACTCAATGCTACCAGCTGATACATATCTGTCAAAGCCATCAGTTGGCAGCGGCAGGTCCTCAGCATCACCCTACAGCACATGACAGTGTGGCTGCAAATGACTGAGTGTACAGTGAAAGGAATCCTGCAGGCAATGTGTAAATCAAGTGTGCAGGTGAGAAGTGCTGGCAGCCTTGGGTGGAATAACACAGCTGTCCTTCACTTTGCGCTGTTCTTGTTGTAGCTTAGGTCTGAACTGGACTACAGTGGTCTGACTCTTCCAAAAGTGATGCAGCAATGAGTATCTGTAATTGAAGAACACCAAAGCACACCTCTTTGATGGTCACACGTTGCAGTGCTGGCTTGGCTTTAGCTTTGCTGAGCTGATGGGGCGACTGATCAACCAGTGTTACGTTCTCAGGCTTCACAGTCTCCACAACGCCAAGAGTACAAAAACCTGTCCCTCCTCCAACATCACAAACCTGCGGCATACACGATTGTGAATCACTGGATGCAAACAGTGGCAAAGCACTTCTAAACCAGCAGGACTTCCAGGCCATGCTCATATAGTACTGGACACCTAAAGCTGGTCTGACCTTCAGGTTTGCGTCGTTAAGTTCTGCAACTGTCAGAGCGTCAGTCCTCATGTCCTCCGTCCAGTGCCCAGGGTTAACGATTGTATCATAGAAAATACTGAGGAATCTGTAAAACCAAAAGGCTTCTTCCTTGTGCTGAATGAGGCGAATTTTGCCAGATCTGCTGTCTGCCTGGGCACTGGCAGCGGAGCAGACTGCTGTGTTTCGTCCGCGCTGCATTGCGAGGCTATGCCGACGATCTGCCGCATGGAACGCATCAGGACGCTTGGCTTGAGCGCGCAGTCGCTGCACGACGATGCGGGTGGATGCTGTGTGGCGTGGGCAGTAAACAGGACATGGGCTTGTGGCCGCAATGAGGGTGGACGGCGACATCCTCTTGATCTCAGCGGCGATCATGTCCATGCTTGACTGGATGCAACATGAGAGGTCAAGACTTGGTTAGATTCCTGAATGCTGGTCAAGAATTGCCCAGCTGGGATTGCCAGACTGGCAGTGCATGTCTCGATATCGCATCAGCTACAGTCAATGTTCAACATGTACACTGGCAGCCTAGCCAGCAGACTCTGGGTGCCAATACTGCATTGCAAGAAGCTGATCTGAGCAGTCACAGAACAATAAGTTTGCTTGAACCCCACGGCAAATACTAGAGCGAGCTTGGGCAGATTCAAAGCTTAGGGCACAACTGAGATGGCCAAAGCATGACCCGTGCAAAGCAGGAAACAAATGGAAGACATTTGCAAGTCACAGCTGCAAGCACTACAAAGCTAGTTCGTGAAGCACAAGACATACAGGAACAGACACCAAGCACACTTTTTCCAACATAAAAGTTTGATGTGATGACCATGATCATGAGCACTGCTGTCTGTGTAAACGTCTAGCCCTCCAGAGGCAAAGATGTCATAGTAATCTCAGCAGCCTCTGCTGTCTCCTCCTTGCTGACCTGTGCTGCCTCTGAAGCTGTTGCTTTGTCACTCACACTCACAGTCTCTGCTTTCTTGGCAGGTGGCAGAGCAGGTGACTTTGCTGTGCGTGCAGCTCTTCTTTCTTGTTGCTTGACCTGCAGCCATTCATAACAGTTGCGTTAACTGTGTAAGTACTGTGTGCAGCAATTTTTGCTTGCTGCAGCGACTGTCATTTCTCAAAAGACAAGATCAACAGGGTGCAAGCAAGTGTGTGCTGTATAAGAGTCAGGAGTAGGCAACAAGACTATTGCAACAGGCTTCCAGCTGGCTTGCAATAAGGTGAACAAACCTAGTGCAATAGACATCATTATCACAAGCCTGATAATGCTCATACAGTAGAAGGGTCTGCTGACCTTCCAAGCTGAGTAGCGCTCAGCAAGGCTAGGCTTCTTGACTACAACTGGCTGATCACTTGTTCCCCAGCATGTCATGCGAGGCACTTTGTCACCAAATCCACTGCCAGCTCTCTTGGGAGTTCCCACAGATGTGCCAGACTTGAGAGGTGACCCCTTTGCCTTTGACGGGGAGTCCAAGGCTGTCTCCAAACCCTTTCTGAACTTGGCTTGTGAGGGGCTGCCAGAAGCTGCCTCCTGCACTCTCTCCTGCAAGCGTAAAAGTTGATCAAGCAGGCATTGCATAAACAGCAGGTGGCAAAACATTGTACTATCGATATAGACCTGCGCATGCGCATGGAACAATTCATAAGGAGAATTTCTGCATCAAGTTCAAGTTTGTGCAGAAAGCAAGCTAGCAGCAGCATTGTTCCATACTTCTGGCGATGCACAGGCATTTGGCACGCATTGCCCAAGCATAGGTTGTTTTGCACATACCCGTTTTTTGTTCTGATGCTTGTGCACAAGCTCGGTGATGACATCACTTATGGTGCGCATCAAGCCGCCACTGGAGGTGCGTTCAGCCGAAGTCAATGTTTTGACAGGCTTGTTCTGGGCAAGTTCATTGGCTATGGCAGGATTAGCTGGGAAAAATGCTTCAGGCTCCCCAATCTTGGGGGTATCTGTCAAGGAGATCTTGCCACTTGCTGCTGCAACTTCGAGATTGGGGCCTGCTACGGCTTCCAAATTCATCCTGTTTTGGTGAGATGTTTTGACGGGTGCAGGCATGCTCGCGGCTTGCTGCACTTCCACCATTGTTTCAGCGTCTCACACCTGGGAACGGCAGATAGAGGGATTTGACTGGCTGTATTGATTAGGCTGACGTTGCGTCTACAATAGCAGACTCACACCGCCTGACTAGTGCACGACGCGCTTATGACAGGTCAAGAACACGAAACACACCCTGACCTGCCAGGTGTGTGACTCGTGCTGTTGGCAACCAGTGATGGGCTGCAAGGGTGACGCAAAACCGCTGTTGAGAGAGCTTGTGCAGTCAAATGCTGCAATCAATAAAGACTGCCACCGGGACCGTTTGCGGCACGCAGTCGACTGGAATTGTTTTAGTCAAGTTTGCACCCGTTGATTCTGAAAGTGATGACTCATGACCATCCCCCGTTCAATGAGTGTATCAATAATACCGGTATCAGTATTGCTTGGGAGCACATTTGCTGTTTGACGCTTGCCAACGACATCATCCCCGGCGGCTGAATTGCCTCGAGACCATGCTCAATGCGATTGTTCCCTCCGCGTCCACAAGCCTTAAGAATCCATTCGAGCAACAGTATTTGAAGGGTCAGCACCTGGGCTCACGCCATTATGGTGACGTATACCAAGTGGTCGAAAAAGCAACCAAAGATATCTTTGCTTGCAAAGAGATACCTAAGCGTGACCCCAAGCATCCTTTCGACGTTCAAGCTGTACGACTGGTATGTCATCTGCGTTTCTTGCCTTGTGTAAGGGCTTTCTTGTGCACTAAGCCTGGTGCCACGCGTCGGCTGCCTTGCGTGAGTGGATGGCAGCTGATTTGCAGGAGATTCACGCCTTGCAGCTTCTTGGCCAGCACCTCAACATAGTGGCACTGCACGCTGTTGTTGAGGACAAGGACAAGGTATACCTGATAATGCAACTGTGCCATGGTGGGGAGCTATTCGGTTACATCCTATCACAAGGCAGCTTGATTGAGCGGCAAGCCAGGGGCTACTTTAAGTCAATGCTGACTGCTATTGATGCCTGTCACACCCAAGGTACTACTGTGACCTTGGTTGCTGCTTTCGGTCCACCAGTTGTTTGCAATTGATGTGCTGTGTGTAACAGACATGGCCAGATTGGCTCACACTTTGACCCTCACAATGCAAGCATCATGCACAGAGACATCAAGCCAGAACAGTTTCTGATTGCCCACAAAGATGAGAACGCAGTTGTAACTCTGGCAGATTTTGGACTCAGTGCACCGTTGAACTCATACTCAACACTGCATGATGCTGTTGGCAGTCCACCATATGCACCTCCAGAGTTGATGGATGGCTCAGACCGGAGCTACTCATGGAGGGTGGACATCTGGAGCTTGGGGGTCACCCTGTATGCCTTGATGTGTGGAGGCCTCACACCATTTTATGCAAGAGCTGGTAGGCCATGCTGCACACACCGCCCCAAGCAGTACAGTACGTAGTTCCAGATTGGGTGGGCAGCTTCCTGAGACCAAACGTTCCTTTCTGAGGAATCAGCTGCTGCTTACTAAGTTTACGCACCCTGCTCTGTTACTGCAGTCACATGTTGGTCAGTTCATTTGTCTGCACGCTTATGGAGCTGATCTGCAAGGATGCATGCAGGCAAGACCTTGGAGGACAGGATTGTGCTTGATGTTCTTGAGTTCCCTGGCTTGCCATGGGGTCAAGTGAGTAGCCTTGCCAAGGACATGATCAGGCAAATGCTGAGGAAGGACCCCGACCAGCGGCCCTCAGCACAGCAGCTGCTGCAGCACTCCTGGTTCACCTTGGAAGAGCCTGGCCTTGACCAGCCTCTGGATGGTGTCATGCACTGCCTGTCTGTGGTAGGCTCCTCTCACATCTTTCAGTCATGTAAACTGCATGCTTTGTTACTGCTTTTGAACTCCTTGCTGACCAGCCCGCCACAGCGGTGTCTCCCGTATCTGTGCAACAAACAGCACCAAAATGTCTCTCCATGGTACACTTGCTGCCTGCATGGTCAGAAACTTCCCTGTAAGCCGATGTTATGCAACTGACTGCTGCTTGTAAGTGTTGTGATCAGCTTCTGTGTCTGGTGTGTCAACTGCTGCACAAGACTGACATGTGCAGATCCAACACATTCCTAGCAGATCAGTTGTGAGCTGTATCTTTTGCATGCACATTGTAAAGCTGTGGGGCCTACTTCGAAGTGTGATGTGTTGAGTCCTGATTGTTCAAGCAAAGGCAATCCGACGTCACAAGTGATCAATGATAAAGATCATGTTTTATTCATATTGGATTAGTGAGCATTGCAGAATGTGTAAAGTGATATAGGTATTTCCAGCTGGTAGTTGCTGGCAGCTTTCCACACAAGGTGTGTCATGTGCGCAGAATGAGAAGGTGAAGAGGATGCTGAAGGAACAGCGGCTGATCAGCAAGGATCTGGACCAGCAAAACAGCAGCATTGATGGTGATTTGGAGCAGACTGTTGCGCCTCCTCCCAGCTCCAGCGGTAATTTGCATGATCTGCCACACAAAGATGCACCATGCAGTGATGTAGGGATCATGCAGAATCCTTGATTTTTTGCACAAGGTCAGCTTGCATACTTCCTCGATGTTCTCATGTAACACTGTTTATGGCTGCTCACAATCAAATGTATCGTTGTATCATAGACAACCACTAGCAAACCCTCCGCCATGTTGGTCTGCTGCTGGTGCTGGACGTGATCCGCTAAACACACAGCATTGCATATGGATGTAGCTATGCAAGGCTAGGGACATGCTCAAGGCACCTTGTTTCTACAGCAGGAGATCAGACCGCTGAAGGGCCTTGTGTGCAGCAGCCACAGCAGGCAGGCAACGTCAGAGCTCCACCCGAGACCTTCAACAGCATGCTTGAGAAGCTGAAGAGCAGGCTGAAAGCACGAGAAACCATGGCAGGCGGTGCTGGTGATGCTGCAGGCCGGCAGGTACAGCTTTGAACATGTCCAATTGTCCACAAGCTGGGTCCTGGGCCTTTGCATTCCTAGCTGCAAGCTGTGTTACTGCTCGTGCACAGGCAGTGTGATGCAGCCTTTGTGAATATGTCTGCTGCCATATCAGTGATTGGGCAGTAACGTCATTTGTTGTTGTATCCCAATAACAACATATGATCATGATGTCATGACAGCTCACATGAGAACAGCTGCCCAATGTTGCGGCAGCATGGCAGTCACTGCACAGGCTGTGGGTTTTGTTGCCATGTCAGCCTATATGGCAGGGTACATCAGACTGCAATCCTGTACCTTGTTGCTGTACACATAGCCTTCAAATGTTACCATGCTGACTGTCAGCTTACTTTCAGCTGATCTGGTTGTATTATGTAGGCAGAAGACCGCTCTCTTGGCAGAGACTGCCTCAATGCCAAGAAGAGGAAGAGGGAACAGTCTGCAGCTGCAGATCAAGACAGCACCTCAGACAATGAGGTTTTATGCTATACACCCTGCACGGCATTTTTGGTCTTTAGAAGCACATGCTGTAATTGTTGCAGTCTGTTGCATACTCGACTGTTAAGCAGATTTCAGCTCTTGGCATCATGTAGCTTGCAACATCACAACCGTATCTAGCGCTTGTTCATAATTTGCTATGCTTTGGCAGCTCTCTCATCTGTCAAGGTTGCTGAGCATGAGCAGCTCCTTGAAAGGCCAATAAGCTTGCTGCATGCTTGCGTCTCAAGCAAATGCAGCAGTAATGCAATATTCATGGCCTGGCGTCATTTTGACCCGCACACCAGAACAGCCTGGTACAGAAGCACTGAAGGCTTATCAATCCAAATCTGGCCACTTTACAGGTGTCAGATCATCAGCACAGGCACAAGATGCTGAAAACAAGGCCACCATTTGAGGAGGTGGTGGCAGAGTCAAGAGCTGCCCAGGCTGCCCAGCTGCCCTCCACCTCCCAGCAGGCTGTGCACGTGCCGCAAGGTTCAGTGCAGCAAAAGGTTCAGCCATCAGCACAGCCGCCTTTCAGTCAGGGCGGTGTCACAGGCAGAGCCAAGAAGCAGACTGGTGTTGCAGATCAGGGCCAGGGCGCAAGAATGGGTCCTGCCTTCAACACCAGAAGCCGTAACCAGCAGATTTTTGGGAAGGGTGAGGCAGCTGGGGATGGCAGAAGCAGGCAGATCAGTCAGCCCAGGTCTAGGAAGCGGACTGCCGAGCTCGTCTCCATGGATGTTGCCTTGCCAGCAGTGCCTGACCATGAACAGACATGCAAGCAGCAAGGCAGGCCAGCTGCAAAGAGGGTTTGCTGCAGCAGCGTCAGGACTGATGCTACACAAGATGACCTTGGTGCAGCGCATATGGACAAAGATGATACTGTGCATGTTGGGGATGCGCCACAAGGGGACTCTCAGGATGTCAAGGGACTCAGCTGCTCTGCTGCCAAGGCGAGAAAAACGTGAAAAGCAATGCCTATAGTTGTCGCTCATCTGTGGAGCTGTCAAGCTTGCTCTGCAACGTACTGCTCATGTCAGCAGGCACCAACAACTTTGCATTTGCATCTTTTCAACAAAGCATTTCAACTAGGCTAAGTTCAGAGTGCATGCTGTTGGCTTCTTTTGCTGCTGTGCAGCTCAGGTGTTCAGTGGTGAACTGCAGTGCTGACTGGGGTATGGTGAACAGTGACCCAGGAATGTATGCTGACTCGTCTACATTAGGAATCCTTTCTATCTAGACACTGCATGCGAGGCGCCAGTCGCGCTTTGCAATCAGCCTCTGCGGAGTGCTTACTCATGTTGTGAATTTTGCATCAGGGGCTCAAGGGCAAAGAAAGTGGGCTGCTCGGCAACGGCCCCACGACGCTCAACAAGGCAAGCTGCCAAAAGAGGAGAGTCTGTGGACGTCCACTTCATGTCTCTGTGACACACCCCAGCATCCAGGTAGGCATGTGCCATATACTCCATCATGTGTATAGTGCTCACTCATACAACAAGTCAGTATCATGGTGCCATCGCAGAGGTCTGCTTGCAACACCTGCAGATGTGTCTTGGATGATCTTTCTGCACTTTGTCACTTAAGTTGCAGCATGTACGCCCTACACTTGCTGCTGCCAATATGTTGTGTGTGTGACGCATATGCTGTCATATGTTCGGTTCAGCAACAGACCCAAAAGCAAGGCTGGGTAGAGCTTCACCTGGTGCAGGTGGGAGCCACCCCATTTGGTGGGGCTGTCACTGATGTTGTGGTCATGCTTAGTCATAGTCTGGGATTCCCCTGTCAGAGGTGCAGATTGGGCAACAAGCTATGCTCTGGATGCCACATATCCACCTGAGCAGCAGGCAAGAAAAGGGGGTTTTGCCTCTTGAAGTGTTCTGGTTATTGCGAGCATGGTCTCCTGTAAACTGCAAGTCCAAGCAGACAGTCTAGAGTGGTCAGCAGAGCCCCCAGCCAATGGGCAGTCAGAGGGCAGCCTTGCTTTTCAGCAGGCACCTGCATCTGAGACCGAACGCAGGGCCGCCAAGCAGGTCCCTGCCACTGAGGGCCCCTACCGCCTCTGCCAGTCTGCCCACAGCTGCAGCTGCAGACACCACAGCTGAGGCCAGGTCTACCACCACTGCGGGAGGCAAGCTTCCCAACGCTGAGGTTGCAGCAGGCACAGACATGGCAGCTGCCCAGGCCATCGCTGGTGGCCTGCTGGAGTTAGACGCAAGCCTGCCAGGGTCCGCCCATGCTCAGGTGCATTTCTTTGAGTGAATTTGTCTGCTGTGATTGCTTTTGCGCTGATAGCCTTTAGCTGCTACAATTTGGTTGATCTCTGTTGGCTTCATCTGCTTTCTGCTGGTCATTTGTTTGAGAGTGTGCTGAATGACATGCCCTTGACTGTCTTCACGTTTTCATGACCCTTGCATTCTTCTCTGCTCTACTCTATGCTTCTGACCTGAAGCCTGGTAGTTGGTGCTCTCTGGTCTGAGGATCTCTGAATTTGCTGGTGTCAATTTTTGTGATGCCTCTTAGAACAAAAGAATATGCCTTTCGGCGTCTATGTAATGCCTCTAACATGTCTCAAATGTCAAGGAGTATCTGTTGGAATGCTCTGTAGTGTTGGCTGAGATGCTCTAGCGTCTGTATGCTTGACTCGCAGAGGTGTGTTTAATGTATTACCCCTCTGAATCGTACGGCACTTGCAGCTTGCCATATTGACAAAGACAGACCCTTCACATTATGACATGTTTGTTTATATGTTCATGTCTATCCAAGGTTGGGCCTGAACTTCTCTATATTGAACGTCTAGCAGTGGTCCTTTCCTTTCCTTTCCTTTCCTTTCCTTTCCTTGCCTTGCCTTGCCTTGCCTTGCCTTGCCTTGCCTTGCCTTGCCTTGCCTTGCCTTGCCTTTCCTTTACTTTCCCTTTCTTTATCGAAGGGCCAGGGCTCTGACTCTGCACCTCAGCAGACGTCCATGCTTACGCCCTAGCTGCTGCTGCCTGCTGCCTCACTCCTGACTCTGCAACCTGTACCATTTCAACAAAGTGCTGCTGCCAGTGACTCAGACAATTCCCAAACTTGCGC
>JAABUW010009345.1_pt1 | contig 11207 bp, 16 predicted proteins | sample 5560081 | NCBI WGS metagenome assembly JAABUW01 (sample SAMN10711882, study PRJNA513363) | rock metagenome | isolation source: Antarctica rocks | place: Antarctica: Victoria Land, Knobhead sud | reverse complement strand
TGGCTCTGCCCATTGTGCAAGGCAGAGGACGCGCATGGTTTCATCGAAGGACAGCAGTACAGCCTGGATGAGTTTGAGAAGACGGCTGCCACATTCAAGAAGAACTTCTTTGGGGGTCAAGCCGCTGCCAAGAAGGTATGCACTGGCAGTACACAGAATGCTGCCCTTGCATGTGGCTGTGCAATGCAGCAGCAGTGATCCAACATGTACAGCCTGGCATGGTGTGCTGGCCGTGCACTTGAGCTGACACATCATCCACATGTGCCTGGTGACAGCCATGCTTGCCTGCCCAGGCAGACATCCTCAAGACCTTGCCTGACCTTGCGTGGTGAAGGAGACAGTTGTCTTACATTCTACGCTTAGTTTGCTGAAGCCAAGAAGCCATTCAATATCTGCACCTTGGCTACAGGCTAGTCTGGAAGCCATTGAGGCTGAGTTCTGGAAGGTAGTCGAGGAGGCTGAGGACCCAGTTGAGGTGCTGTATGGTGCCGACATTGACACAACCATTACAGGCAGCGGTTTCCCACAAAAGGTATGCCCCGGTCTTGTAGGCTTTCCCGCGGAAGGTCTTGAGTATGGCCCCATGTTGCATTTTGCCCGATACAGTTGCTAGACGACTGTTTTGCAAGTTGCAGGACAGCATTGCCTACGCCATGTGACACTCAAGTTTTGACCACACTCATACACAGCGGCTTTTCAACCAAGTTTGTGTGTTTCCCACGGACTGTTGCAAATGTGCAAGTCTGTTATTAATGTTTACGTTTGACTTCAACTGCTTAACAGCTCATGTCAATCTGCTTGCCTTGCTTGCAATGCAATTCACATAATCTCTGGCGACGCTGTGTTTCAGTGTATCTTGATATGATGAGCCAACACACTCCAGGCAAATCATCACAGCAGTCAAATTCCCTCCGAGCAGCCCTCATTCTTGTTGCTGTCTGCAATCAGAAGCTGTGCAGCTGTTCACCTAAATAAGGCTGAGCTCAACAGTGTCATCAGGCTGCACAGCTCCAGAGCATCTGTACTTGATTGCACTTTTGATGCTAGCTGCACTAGCATTCACGCTGTGATGTAAACACCACATTACAGCTGCCACTGCACTGTGGCATGCATTTCAGACCAACAACCACCCAATGACCTTTTGTAGGGCTCAAGTGACAGCCCTTATGCTGAGCACGGCTGGAACCTGAACAATTTGCCAAAGCTGGACGGCACATATGGCTCTATGCTTCGCCACATTGAGGAAAACATCCCTGGCGTGGTGGTGCCCTGGATGTACATCGGCATGATGTTCTCCAGCTTCTGCTGGCACATCGAGGACCACATGTTCTACTCCATCAACTACCACCACTGGGGTGATGCCAAGAAGTGGTACGGTGTGCCTGGGTCAGCAGGGCACCTGTTTGAGGAGGCCTTCAGAAAAGCCCTGCCAGGCCACTTTGAGAGGCAACCAGATCTGCTGTTCCATCTCACTACGCTCCTATCACCCAGGATCCTGCACCAATACGACGTCCCTGTGTACAGCGCTACTCAGCATGAGGGGGAGTTTGTGATCACTTTCCCCAATGCATACCATGGGGGCTTCAACATGGGCTTCAACTGTGCAGAGGCTGTCAACTTTGCGCCAGCTGACTGGTTTAGGTTTGGGAGTGCTGGCACGGAACGGTTCCGAACCTTCAGGAAGCCTGCTGTGCTGTGCTGTGCTGTGCTGTGCTGTGCTGTGCTGTGCTGTGCTGTGCTGTGCTGTGCTGTGCTGTGCTGTGCTGTGCTGTGCTGTGCTGTGCTGTGCTGCGCTGTGCTGTGCTGCGCTGTGCTGTGCCCTATGCAGTGCAACTTTTAACAACACACTTTCATGAACAGTGCACAATGCTCCTGTTATACAGCCTGGCTTTGTCAAGACCTCAGCCCTCATGCAGCTCTGTGCAGGTAGAACGCGCACCAATACCCATTTGCTGTGCTTGTCCAGGTTGCTGAGACTGACGATAGCCCTGAGACTTGCTTCTGGGCAAAGCAGGACTTGCAGCGTGTTATTGCCGAGGAGAGGCAGTGGCGTTGCAAGCTTTGGTCCACTGGTAGGCTGCCTTTGCATGCCTTCACTGTGCACATGATACAACACCCTGCAGTTGTATAAGTCCGTTGCTCTTCCATGACATTGTGAACCAGCTCAACACATGCATGCCTGACTATTCTGACAAGTCGCCAGATGTATACACACACATGCACATGTGTCGTCAACCTGCATCCAGAGCTACTTGAAAGGCACCACCTGCTGGTTAGCACTAGTCTGTGTTCTGAAGTTGGGACTGAGTAAAAGCCGGACTTCTGGTTGTGCATCACAGGTGTCAAGCGCACTGATGCCCTGAAGGGCTTCCACAAGGATGATAAAGATGAAGCAGAGTGTGCCATCTGCCACCTGTACCTGCATGTCAGTGGGCTGGAGTGTGACTGCTGTCCGGGCCGGCGTGTGTGCCTGCATCATGCAGACAACCTATGCGAGTGTGACCCTACCAGGTGGCGCCTCGTCTACAGATACTCCCTGGAAGATCTGGACCGTGTTTTGCAGCAAGTCTGCTCCCACGTCCCAGGTGAAGGTAGGCAATGAATGTTTTTTAGCTGATACTATTTCCTTCACAAACTTCACTCACTGCATTTTGCAGCCAATCTGTTGGTGTTGCATCATGCCCACAGCAGTTCACTGTCTTTGCATCATAGTCTGCATTCTGGTTTGAGCTTTGCTGTTACCTGGTGGACTTATCTGCACTCATGTCTGTCACCTGTGTGTATCTTCAAGCTTTTGGACGGCTTTGTATATATGCATATATACATATACATGTGTTACGTTACATCCAAGTGTGCGTCAACGTTGTATCTATTCACTGTCAAGGTACAGAGTGCATTGTCATCTCTGCAGGTTCCGACATTCACTGCACCAGCAGCTACCTAGGCGTGACGCCTGTTGCCCTGACTAACGCTGATGCAACAGCCAATGAGGCCACTCAGGGCGCCCCCATCACTGGCCCTGGCCTTGCTGGGCCCTCCCCCCCTTCCACCCACATACCTCCAGCATCTGCTCCTAGTCTCAAGTCAGAAGCTGCCCAAGCACCTGAGCAGGTTGGCTGCTCAAAACAGCCCAGACCTCTCATTTTCATGCTTGCTTGATTGACATGTGCCAAGCATTCATGCCTTTAGTCAGGCATCGGCATACTAAGCTAGTTTTGCCCTTGTGTTGTTTTAGCCAAGGTCACCCTCAGCGCGTCATGTACTAGCAGTTGGAATCCTGGCTGCATTCAACACAGGCTGACAACCTCTTGGTATCTACCCCTTGTTTCACCACACATCTTGCCCAACGGCTGTCATCTTGAGATTCAATGCTATTCTGTTCCAGGTCTTTGACAATCTTTCATTGTGAGTCACATAGTCAGCTTTGTTGTCGACATGTTTCACCACCTTACAATGTCAGTCACGGCGGCTGCAGAACTTGCTGTTAACTGTAGTCATCTTTTGCCAGTCTGCCAGGTGTAAAGTTGTAAAGCCATTTTGTGCATTCTGAGCGTCACTTTTAAAATGCTCACACTCTGCATGCATGTCAGGTCACCAGCTTTGCTAGCAGCAGCGCACAGCAGAGTGACAGTCCAGCCAATGGCATTGTGAAAATGGAAGAGGCTGATCGTGCGTCTGTGAGTGGTGATGAGTCAGAGCAGAATGGCCGGGGGCGCAAGAGGCGGCGTAGGGGCAAAGATAAGAAGTCAGTACAGCCTGTCAGGAGCTACCCTACTAGGGAGCGTGCTAAGGCAGAAGCTGAGGTGGAAGCTGAGGTATGATAGTCACCTTGATTTCATCTGATGTGTTTGACCATTGCTTTTATTGTGCTGTTGTGCTTTCTGATGTCTGTCACACTGCCAGTGTCACATCATTGACATCTTTGTCTCTTGCTTGTCAGGCATTGCCCATGCACGTTCATCATGCAAGGTCACAATTCTGTCCACTTCCATCAGTAGACATTCCCTGGCAGATGATATAGACTGAATTGTGCAGCCTCTGCTGCACTCAGCTAGCCATGTGTCTGATGTCTTTCACCTCATGCCTTTGCACAAGGCAAGGACAGTGCCAGGCTGTGCTTGCTAACTGTTTGCCTTTCTGAGCTCGTACTCAATTGCTGCATGCTACCCAACACGCAAACACAAAGGGCAGTGAAAGTGTGTGCAGGCAGAGGTGTTGGATGCTTTCAGCGCCCTGGCAGAGCTGGCTGATCTGGCAGAAGCCCACCCTGAGCAGTCAGAGCAGTCAAATGACCCAGAGCCCAGCAAGAAGCGGCACAAGTCCAGCAGCATTGCAGACAGGGCCTCTGAAGCCCCATCAAGCCGCGACCGCCACTCTGCTGACAAAGCAGATGGCCCTGGCACCTCAGCTTCCCACATGGCCTCACTCATGAGTGAGAGCCAGAGCTTAAGCGACGAGCTGGAACGCCAGTGCCAGCAGTGGTCGCAGCAGCTGCAGCAGCAGCGGGCGTCCTGGTCTCTGCGCTGTGACCACATCCTGAAGCAAGGCGGTGTCAAGGTCTCTGAGCTCGACTCTGCAGCAGCCGAGTCCGAGCAGTATCTCTGGGGAGACAACGACACAGCCTCGGTCAAAGCCATAGCTGCCCAGCTGCTGGACGCCAAGGCCTGGGTTGCAAGGGTGTATGCTTTCACCAAGAACAAGCCCACCTTGGAAGCGCTGAAACCCATCATTCAGCGTGAGCCGGCGCCCTGCAGCATGCCAGCCTTCACTAAGCTGAGGGAGGCCTTCCAGCAGGCAGAAGCCTGGCTGGTGCGGGCGGCAGAACCCCTGGCTGACAAACCCACAGAGCTGAAAGTGCTGGAGACGCTGTGCAGCGAGGCTTCTAGGTCAGACTCATGACCTTAGCCAGACGCAGCTGTGTACAGTTTGCCTGGCTCATGCAGCTTGTGTCCGTTTACTCTCCCACACACTGCATTTGCCCCTTCCTTCCCTCCTCCCTCCCGCCTTCCTTCCTTCCAACCTGCCTTATCTTCAGGCATTCTTCCATACATCCGTGCATGCACACATCAAATACACACATCCATGCTTTCATTCATTGAGTCACCTATGCAGCTGTTCACTCTTTCATGCATCCATGCAGGATTCCCATCAACCTTCCTGAGGCAAAGGGTCTCAGGGAGACCATGAACGCCGCAAGGAAGCTGGCAGAGAGCCTGAGGAACCTGCTGCCCACCAACAGGGAAGCTGGCAGGGTGCGGCGTAAGGGTGAAGAGCCTGTGGATATTGAGTCGCTGCGTGCAGTGAAGGTGAGCATCTTTGTGACGAAGTTTTAATTTTGCGCAATGGTCATGGCGGTGCTGAGCTACAAGACAGGAAGAAGGTAGCAGGGCAATAAGATGGCAATGGCAGTTGTGTCACCAAGCAAACAGCTTGGATCCTGCACCTGAACCAGTGCATGTCAGCAAGATCAACTGTGCCTATGCTGTTTTGTTGGATACAACTATGGACTCTCTGTATGTTGGTGCACACCAATCAGCTGTTTGTGTATGCCAGTGTCACAGTGCTGTATATGCCATTGTCACAGTGCTGCATAGGGCCGTTTCACACTGCTGCACATGTGCACACATATTGGCTGGTGTCTACTGGTTGAGCAGCATCAGCAGCCCAGATGCTGCTTGCAACTAACATGCACAGAGTGCTAGCAAAGCCGTTTGTGCAGAGGAACTCTGTGAATTGCACTATAAAAGTAACAAATGTGCCCTTTGATCAGATTGTAGGAAAGGATTTGTCGTTGTCACTCCCATGGTGTGAAGATGGTTTCATGCGGGCATGTGATTGCAGGCACAAGTGGTTGCGCTGCATGTGACCATGCCTGAGCTGACCACTCTGGTGGCCGCTCTGGACCGCCTGGAGGACTACCAGCAGCGGGCCAAAGAGTGCCTCAGGTGATCTCTCAAAACCCCATTGTCTTTGTGCATGCATGGTTATAGCTGATGGCACAGGGTGTGACACACTGTACGAACCCTGGTCTGGCCTACATACCTTCAAGCACATATTGTGAAGTTGTAGTTCATTGTGTGCTCCTCCAGCCGCATCCCCCCCCCTCCTCCTTTCCCCAACAGGGGGGCGGGAGGGTGGCGCTGTTGCCTTGCCTCTTTGGACGTGTTGTCCCGTTCCAAAAGTCAGTGCAGCTTCCCTGTCTGCAGAGGCAGCAGACACCCCCTTGACATCCCATCTCAGTCAACCCAACTTTTATTCTGTCACAACCTTTATAGTTGCTTTGCCTGTTACTCAGGACGCGGCCAGCATTGTCAACCCTGCAAGCGATGGAGAAGGAAGCTGCATCCCTGCCAGCAGCAGTTCCAGAGACAGAGGGCCTGACAGGCCTCATCCAGAAGGCAGAGGAATGGAAGGCCAAGGCAGCCGCCTTGGCCGCCCAGAAGGCGCCCCTAAAGAAGATGCGGGAGGTGCTGCACCTGGGCCTGCGCATGCCTGTCGAGGTTCCCCAGGTTGAGAGCCTCAGAGCTGAGATCAGGCGGCGGGAGTGGGAAGAGACTGCTAAGAAGGTAGTGCTTGCTGCAGCAAATGTCATGCATGAGGGAGCTCAATGTCGGGCGCTTGCTGCTAGATGGTGTGCCATTTGCATGGCAGTGTGACTTGAGCATGGTCATCTGGCTGCCTGCCCTGGGAGAGCTGCACCAGCCACAGTTGCAGACACAGCACTGTGCAGTGCCAACAAAAGCATTGTTGATGCCTTGCAAGAAACAGTCTGTTCACTGCTGCCTCTTTACCTGCTGCCTCTGCCACTGCAGCCTGTGTTGACCACAGATTGTAGCATCAGCCTTTGCACCACTGCTGCTGTTGACCAGGCTGGCCTTGCACAGCCCGTGGGCTCTTGATCTAGACATGTTAATAGGAGTGTGTGCTTGACAGGCTGTGACTGGTCGCACAACACTGTCAGCCCTTCTGGAGATGCTGGCAGAGGCTGCTGCCATGGGGGGCAAGAGCGACCTCATGGACAAGCTGCAGTCGCGAGCAGATGCTGCGCATGCTTTTGAAGCCAAAGCTGCTCCCTGCCTTGCCACTGTTGAAGCATCCACAGCAGCAGGAGCATCTACCCATTCTGCAGACGCAGACATTGACATGTCTGCTGGCGAAGTGGACAAAGAGCCTGCAGCCTCCACAAGTTCAGTGGACACAGCATCTGGACCTCCCCAGAAGGTGTCTCTGGCAGAGCTGGAGGCTCTGGTTCAGGAAGGCCAGGGCATTGGAATCAAGCTTGACAGCTTGACAGACCTCACGCGCCTGCTGAACACTGCTCGTGCCTGGACCCAGCAGGCGGAGTACTGCCTGACAGGCAAGGAGCCCCAGACTGCAAAGAACAGGAAGCACCACCAGCGGCCGTCCCTTGGGAAAGCCACCAGCTTAGTAGATGAGCTGCAGAGCTTGGCAGTCACGCTGCCGCATGCTGAGGAGCTGTGTAACAAGCAGCAGCAGGCGCTGAAGTGGGTGGACAAGGCCAGGCAGGTGCTGGAGCAGGGCAACTTGGGCCAGCACTTGACTGACGTCCAAGCTGTGGTGGGCGAGGGGACAGCCTTGGGGCTGGAGATGCCTGAGCTGACTCAGCTTGATGCCCTTGTCAAGGCCATCCAATGGAACAGCCAGGTCAGAGCAGCGCTGCGACTGAAGCCTGATGACACAGCCCAGATGGCAACAGTTGCTAGCTCTCACCAAGTGGGTGACGCACAGCATCCAGCTACAAGCAGAGGCAGCCCAGCAGCAGTCCTGGCCCCTCTGGACCCCCCAGCCACCTCCTCTATTACCCCAGCCCCTTCATCCAGTGACTTGCCATACGCCCCTGAGCTACAGACAGGCTCTGGTGACAATCCTACAGCCTCACAGCAGGCTGGAGCAGATTTGGTGGCACAGCCAGGCAACAGTGGTCAGCTAGGTGGCATGGTGCAGGCTCTGTTCGTGGGTGTGATACCTCTGGCAGAAAGGTTGAGTCTGGCAGAGGCAGAGGAGCTGTTTGAGCAGGGTGGCGAGCTGCCTGTGGAGGCGTCTCTGCTGCAGCGCCTGCAGACACTCATGGAGACTGGGCAGCAGTGGGAGGCACAGGTTAGATGTCACAGGGCCTGTCAGCAGCATTCACGGTGCATGCTGTGTCTGTTCCATCATTGTCTGTTGTGGTTATCTGAAATACTTTGCTGCGTTGCTTGGGAATGTGTTGCAGCATGGGATGGTGTGCTTGCTGGGAACTGGTGCTATCACACCTGTTGCGGTGTTCTGCAACCGCACTCAAGCAGACTTTGAGCTCTTGTCAATGGTTCAGCGTTTGATGTGTTTCAAGTTCCTTCTGACCTGCACTTCAGGCAGGGATGCAGGCTGCATCAATGTCAGGCAGTCACGCATGCACAAATGCATGACGGCATCTCAGCAAGCAAACGAGCGAGATGCTGAACAACAAGTTTGCACAGACTGCAGACATAGCTCCGGGCTGCTGCCTTAGGAGCCTCCCGTTGTGATCGCTGAAAAGCGCAAACAATTCTGTTCTTTTCACAGGTTGCAGACTTGCTGCCTGGTGAGGCTGAGGGGTCAGGTGAGGCCAACAACAGCAGCAGCGGCGTCAGCGTTGCTGGGCTGCAGCAGCTGCTTGCCTCAGGCTTGACCATTGAGCTGCGGCTGGAGAGCCTGGAGAGACTGCAAACCATTCTGCGGGAGCACAGCGCCTGGGAGCTGCACATGAAACAGGTCCTGGAAGGTAAAGGGATTTCCACAGACACGTGTCCATACTGCATGCAGATGTTGTGTTTGCTAGATCTATGACTAAAAGACCCAGTAGGTGGGGCAGGTGAGGAGTTGTTGAAGTTTGGGGTGGGAGGGAAGGTACCTGTCCACAAATGCTGTGGCAATGGGGTGTGCTGCTTGTGTGTCTCACCTTGCTCGGTCATACATATGACATGTCAAGTCAATGCATCTTAACTTTTCAGCCTTTTGCATCAACTTTTTGCGCCGAATTATCACTTCTTCTAGTCAATCTTGGTCTGTACATGAGTGTATTGGTAACAAGCTTTGCATGTTGTAACATTGTAACCTTGATCTCCTTGGGTTGTGATTTGACGCCACATGGGGCAAACCTTGAGCGTTTTATGTGTTACATACACCTTCCAAGGGTAGTGGTCAAAGCATACAAGCAACACTACATCCAGAAAACGGTGTTGATGATCCCATGACGTGTTGTGCAGGCGGCGGCAAGCCCACATACATTGAGCTGGTGGAGCTGCAGTCCCAAGGGCGAGCCAGTCCCATCACCTCCTCCCTGCTGCATGAGCTGGACTCGGTGCTGAGCGTCACGCAGCACTGGCTGCACCGTTGCACTGCTGCTGTGGCGCGCCGCTCTGCTCAGAGCCTGAAGGCCTGCCTGGACGCCATGGCTGCTAGCGTGCAGAGGGCGCAGGAGCAGATGGAGGCACAGCTGCGCAAGCTGCAGGTCAGCAGACAACCTGCGTATCTTGCATTGCTGCTAGGCATTGCTGCTGTGTTGCAGCCGTTGCATATCTTGCATTGCTGCTGGTGGTTGCTGAGCTGCAGCCGTCGCATACATAGCTGCAGTACTGTTGATGACCTGCAACAATTAACAGTTGGATAACTGTGTCAGCTGTTACTGATCTCAATTTGGGGTCATCAGCTTTGTTCAGCACCAGAGATAATGGCCCAGACCTGAATGTGTTACAACAGTCATGACACTCATGATACTGCTATGACACACAGCTCCACAACACATGTGCTGAGCAGGAGGAGAGGTCCCAGGGTCAGAAGGGTCAGCAGGCAGACCCCAACACAGCAGGGGCTCGGGGCAGCAGCTATGAGGAGAACGAGCAGGAGCTGCTGTGTGTGTGCCAGCAGCCCTACAACGTGGACACAGCCATGATCAGCTGTGACGTATGTGAGGACTGGTACCACCTGCGCTGCGTGGGCATGACCCAGACTGCTGCCAAGAGCATGAAGAAGTATACCTGCCCAGTCTGTGCGGCCCTCAAGGGCAATGCTGAGCCGCTGGATGCCGCCTTGGCCAAGGTTTGCCTTCTGTTCCTTGCTGACTCACAGGCTTGTTGGCATTGTATGCTGGAAGAGCCTGCCTTTGCTTTGCGGCATGTCTGCCTGTGAATGTGCCCATAGCAAGCTGATGCCTGCTGACAATGAGGAAGGGTACCCCAGGTGCTTGCTGCAGATGCAATGCATGTTTTGGAGCCCACATCTGCATTTGCCTTGTACGCTAGCCCTGCAGCAGGCCCAGCTAAATCTGTATGCAGCAAACAGCTACATTGTCATTGTGTTCATGTCTTCTCGGGTTGCATGCTTTGTGAGCCCCTGTCATTCACTTGTCAGTTTCTTTAGCAGCCTCTTAACAAACTTTGTGCCTGTGCTGCAGTCCATGCTGAGTACTCCCTTGCGTACTGTATACGTGTAAACTTGACTTTGTATGCTAAGCACTCTCGCTTGTGATGCGTACACTTGGACTTGACTTGTACGTCAAGTACTTTCTTGTGTACCGTGTACACTTGAGTTTGACTTGTATGCTAGGTGCGCTTTTGTGTATCGCACTAAAACATCTACACAATGTAGAAACATGGTTTTACTGTCCCCAGACTTTTCTGAGTTTAAATTTCCCGTTTGGGATGATGTTTCTGAACGAAAATAGATGTTTTTGGGGTTGAAAAGAGCTTGTGTATGATCAGCAGTCTGTTGTCAAATGCAGAACTGGAAGACGCTGCAGCCTGGCAGGAATGATGTGGCACAGCTCTTGGTGGAGGCATCCACCCTGCCTTGTCTTCTAGAAGAGCAGCACCAGATTGTGTGCCTGCTGGCTGCATACGACCGCTGGCTGGTGAGCACCATGCAACACCAAACATCTTGCACGAGCACAGTGAGGTTATGAGCAGATAACAGTCAGGGAAGGAGCAACTGCAGCTATGCAAGCCCTTGTATACTTGCAGCTGCTGTTGGTTCTGTCAAAGGCAAAATGTAGACCATTATACACCCTTGCTACAGTTGCCCCTTCACATGGCTTTTGAGACTTGTGTTCATCAGGGGGTCCAGTGCAGCACACACCAGCAATGGCCTGCATTGCTACATGATTGACTTGCTACTCACATGTAGGTGCTACTCACATGTAGTCCTGAGTCCACTCTTGTTGAGCTGGGGGC
>JAABUW010009343.1_pt1 | contig 11209 bp, 19 predicted proteins | sample 5560081 | NCBI WGS metagenome assembly JAABUW01 (sample SAMN10711882, study PRJNA513363) | rock metagenome | isolation source: Antarctica rocks | place: Antarctica: Victoria Land, Knobhead sud | reverse complement strand
AGGGATGGTTATGTCTGCCTCCTTCCACTGTGCACACATCTCTTTCTCCTTCTTCTTGTTTTTCTTCTTCTCCTTCCTCATGACATGCTGCTGGTCTGCTGTTTGCTTTGTTCCTGGCGCTGACTTGTCCACTAGGTGCAGCTTTCCCTTCACGCGGCTCCTGAGACTCTGGGCAGCAGTAATGGCAACCATGTCGACCATTTCTTTCCCGGAGCTCTGTCTTTTCTCTGTTTCCTTGCTTTTGCGCCACCTTTCTTGGCATTTGAAGTTGGCAAGTTAGCACACCTGCGTGCTGTGCTGTTCTTTTCCCTTTGGCAGCTCTGTGGCCCTGCATAGTAAATTGCATGCTGCTCTCCTTGATGCAAGCTTGTAGGTTCTGTATACCTTCTCCTGCAGCAAACACCCATACTGCCTGTTGTGAATTTGACTGGCGTACCAGCATTCTGAGTACTTTCACAGCCGCCTCAAGTCAGGTGTGTCGTGTGCAGGCATACCCACCGGCAGCAGACATATGAAGTGCCACAGCAGTTTGATCGCTGCCTGTTGCTCTGCCACATCCCTCATGTCCTGAGGTCACTCACATATTCTGATCAGCTTGCATGCAATGTGTGCAGGAGTACTCACCAGCAGTGGACATGTGGAGTATGGGCGTGATCCTGTTCATCTTGTTGTCAGGCTACTCCCCCTTTGATGATGAGAATGATGCCGTGTTGTTTGAGAAGATCAAGAAGGGGGAGTATGATGCAGATGACCCAATCTGGGACCAGGTTTCCCTGCCTGCCAAGGACCTGGTGGTAAGGCCCAATTGGTTCACTCCCCTTAGGGTCTACAAATTGCTTCTTAGGACTTTCCAGGGCTGGCTTAGGGTCTGGCAGTTGGTTCTTGGGACTTGTTAGGGCTGGCATGAAGAGGAGTCAAGGAGTCAGTGTCTCCTCAGTCCTGGAATTTCAGCATCAGGAGGGATGCTTGTTTTCATTTGTCAAGAGGTTGTCAAAAGTCTTGAAAATGTTCTGCAGAGACAGGCTCCAGTGCCTTGCAATTGGTTTGATTTGCACTCTAGGCTTAATTCAGTGTCCTAAAAGTGTCTTGAGTCAGGTAGGAGCTGGATATTGCAGCCCACACTCAGCCAATCTCAGCTCAAAATCACCAAGCTCTTGCATGCAACTCAGCTTTTGCAACAGTGACTTCACACAGTGGGGCATCATGGCATACTGTGAACCAAAGCGTCATCTGCAAGACATTTCCACGACAATTTGTAGGCACGTGACATTGCCGTTCAAGCTTGATGTCAGTCAACATGCAAAGTGTGTGCATAACCTGGCATGTACGCCAGAAGGCTGCTTGGCGATGCACTTGCTGTGTGGTGCGACTTCTTATGCTGTCTATTACAACTGCCAGGTGTCTGACTCTGACTGATTTGGAATGCAGGCTCGTTTACTGGTGGTGGATGCCAAGCATCGTCTGAGTGCAAAGCAGGCCCTGCAGCACCCCTGGATGCAGGTCAGTCCCCCCCCCCTCGACCCATTTTAGCTCTGTGCTTCCCCTGTGAACACAATGAACAGCATCTTGACTCCAAGTTCTTTTGACTTTGTTTGGGTGAATTAGCCCTTATGTCAACCCAGCCTCTGTGTGGTACATGCTGGTTGTGCAAAGGCATGACATCAGCCTCACGATGTTTGCATAGCCTTTTTGCCTGTGAATTGAGAACTGTGTTGTGTTCATGTGGACATCAAGATGCATGTGACATGTTACCTGCAGGGCCATGCTGCGTCAGCAGACCTGCCTGTGACCCGGGAGAACATGCGTGAGATGTCTGAGAGGCGGGCATCGATGCGGGCATCGTTTAGACAGGCTGCTCCTGCTGATGCTGCTGCTGTGGCATAGGTTGCTGAGTTTGTGGTGTGAGCACATGCTGAAATGGCCTTGTGTTGTGTATGCAGTCCTGAGGGCAAATGAACATGCCTGTATGTGTCGCAGAGTACTTTTTTTTATATTAGCAGGCAGGTAAAGTATGCTGACGTGCAGACTTGTCCTGCACGTACCTAGCTCATCATGAGCTGGAAAGCGTTTTAATTATTATTATTATTATGTACATGTATGATGCAGCGCTTGCAAATGTATGCTGATGCTGGTGACCAGGCTGCGATGCAATGTCAAACCGCTTGAATCATCACGACACTCTTCATGGCCCTGGCACAGACGAGGCCAGAATCCCAGATGACTCATAGGGGGGTCTTGCATCCAGAATCCTTTCCGGTTTTCCCGCTATTCATCATCTCGATGCCGCGCATGCGCTTTAACGCTCTCATGGCGCTCGCGTGCTCTGTGTCGCGGGATCCAGGATCTAGTGTTCCGCCCAAAGCCTTGACAGGGACTCGTACTGCCTCGAGCACAACATGCTGTCGAGATGGCAAACACTTGTTTCCGTCTGGACGCTCACGCATGTTGCGCAGACGACATCACGACACATTACGCATTCCAGAGTATCAGTGGTACGCAATGATCGCAACATAGCGTCGCGCATGCTCAGCCTGTATCCAGCTGTTACAGTACTTTCACTGACTGCAGCAACTGCAAGCTGGCGGCAGCTCCGAACACAGACACGACTCTGCGGTTCCTTCAACACATGAGGTAAGACTCCGGTGTAGATGCGCGATCACAAAAAAATTGATCTGCCAACTCCGTTCACAGGTGGCCAAGCAACAGAGCTTAGGTCACCTGAAGCGTCTGCACGCACAGCTGGTCGAAGCTGAATGCGCACATCGTTGCGCAGATCATACTGACAGGCTATTGCATTCACATGGACATAAGTATCTGTTTCGGAGTGCAGTGTGCTGGCAGAGGCCACTATGGGCTCTTATGCACATTCCACCACCTGGTCTTGTGGCAGAAGCAATTTTACTACATTACCACAGGTCGTATTTGATGCCATGGGATCATTCCAAATGGATAAACGCATTATTTCAGTTTGTGCACAGCTTTGCAACTCCCCATGTAATTTGACTCTCCTGTTGACCTTGATCAGGTGCATTGCTGCAAACTTCAGCCTGTCAACGTCCTGCTGAACATGACTTCTCATACTCTATGCGCCTCACACTGCTGCAAAAATATTGAGTTGCATGCTGCAGCAAGATAGCACTAGCTAGCGCTTGCTCATTACCAATTGCATGCAGTGTAACATATGCCTTTGCCATGCTGCAGAGGACATACGCATACCTGAGGTCAGAGAGGGATGGCACATGTGGTGGCACCCGTATGGCAAGGCCATGCTGCCAGAACACATCACAGTCGTCCACCCTTCTTCTTTACCCTGGGCTTCAGACAGCTACATGATGTATTTAGATCAAGCCCTGATCTACAACTGGCTTGACCAAGCCAACATGTACCATGTGATGATGGAAACTGGGAACTTCATCTATGCCACAGCATGCAAGCTGCTGGGTGCTTGCACACATGCTACAAGTCACTACCAGATCCTGTCAACGGTGAGCATCAAGTACAAGCTGATTGCAGGTCGTGCCAGATGTAATGACGCTGCTGCCAGCTTTTACATTTCCAGAATCATTTGTTCAGAAACATTGAACTGTCAGCATAAAGCACAGCTTTCATTCAAAAGACAGCCTTGGTGTAAGGTCAATGCATGCATTTCACCAATACCTCTGTCATGCAATGTTATGATATGCTATACAGATGTTGCGCTGTGACATTGTCATCATTCACTGTGTGATTGGCTGCTCCAGATCTAGCATATGCTTCGCTGCTGGCTCAGCTGCTGTCATTTCCTCAACACATATCACAGACCTGATCAAATAATACCTGCCACAAAGCTGTATTCATCTGAGCTAACAGATTTGATGTGACCAGGAGCAGGAGAGATGCATGATCCGTATCTACACCATGCACTGCCAAACAACATTGTTCTTTTCGACGTTGCATGCTGTGCATGCTGAACTGCGCATATGCTCTGATGCAGGGCTACTTCCACTATGGTGAAGACAAGGGCTTGCCAGCTGGGCACGAATCCCTGAAATGCTTATCCAGCAAGCTGCCTCGCTGGATTGGTGATGCACATTGGGATGACAAGGTGAGCATATGAGTCCAAGGATTATATATTCAACATTCAGACAAGCCGTTTGACTTTATCCGCTGCTTGTAAATGTAACATCAAGCATCACAAGCAGACATTGCACTGCTGTGGAGTTGGGCTTCAAACTAGGTGAAGTTATGTACTTTGCATGCTTTGAGCAAGCATGATGATGATGTGCACAGCCTAGTCACCCATCATGATCAGACGCCTGAACAGTCTCGTGATTATCATACCCTCCAATACACCCAGTATCAAGACAGCAAAGACAGTGGCTACGTTGACAATTGGTTACACACTTTGAGTCAAGGCATAGTGCGCAACATGCACTTTGCAGTACAGAGGACTCTCAGGATGTCTACTGCTTGAGCATGCCACCGCCACCTTTGGTGGACATTCCTGCAGGTAGTCATGATTGGCAAGACGGCAGTAGGCATAGGCGTGCAGTGTGAAGATCCCAAATGTGAATGGGACTCAGTTCCCTTCATGCAGAGGAGCTACACTTCAGGTCATCGCCAACTCATGCTTGAATGCCTTGGAGTCGATGACTTGTTGGCAGCACCATCCCAGCAGGGGACCCATGTGACCATTGTGCAGCGGCTGGTGACAAGTGGCAGGGCCATGCTGAACATGCTGGAGGTGCAAGAAGCGTTAGAGGGTACTGGAGCTGATGTCCACATTATGAGCCTGGAAGGTTTGCTCTTTTGCTTCCTTGCTGTCTTCAGGGACTTGAAAGAAGACTCCCTTACACAATAGATAAAAAAACCAGATCTTAGTCTTTTGATGTATTCCACCAAAAACAGAAATGTAATGAAGGAAGCTGTTTCCGATAACATACCAGATTTTAGCAATAACGGATCCCAAAACTAGTTTAGTAGGGCAGAGAGTCATTTGAGCGCATGTCAGCATTGTAAAACAGATGGTCATATCGTGTATAGTCTTCCACTCAGATTGCCCCAAGGTGTTGGTCTGTCCAAATGCACAGCTGTCCATCTTACCTGATCGTCTTTCAGACCTACCATCGGGTCAGTGAGACACACAATGCAGCAGCGGTGCAGGTGTGATCCAATCTGGTGTGCTCTCTGTCAGCACAATTTGGCTTGCCATGTGACCCTACTACTGCAGGAGATTGCCACTCTGCTTGTTGATGACACGCTTGTCATGGTCATGCTTACTGATGAGACTCTAATGACATGTGTATTGTTGGCATGACAGAGTACGTACATTGGTATGCAGGGAAGACCCTGAAGCAGCAGGCTGAGGCCCTGGCTAGCTCCCATATTTACATTCTGATTCATGGAGCTGCTATGGCCTTATACATGTTCCTGCCCAAGCATGCTGCCATCATAGAGGTACCGTCTGCCATCATGATAACCTTTGCAATGCTGTTCATCAATGCGCATGATGGTTTTTCACTGCTCTTGTCAGCTTGTCTTGTACAGCTCTGTCCTTCAACTGCTGGAAAAAATGTGTCCCCTACGACACACATGTGTTCAACACAAACATGATGACCTGAGAGATGTTTTGCATGGCTAAACAAAGCCGTTTGCCCATGCCACAATAACGCTGGAGTGCTGCGACAAGCTTATGGTGCCTATGCAAAGCCAGCTGTGCTTTGCTGTGCTGTGCTGTGCTGGGACCATTTTGACAAGCAGAAGGTCATTGTTGCCTTGCAGATGCAGCACTACTATGCATATTCAGCAAGCTTCCCTGCAAACCTGTACCAGAGGACTGTTGCCATGTATGACCTGGACTACCATCATGAGGTTTACATATCTCCAAGGTCCCAAGACATATCTCTGCAACAAGAAAGAGTACTGGTACAGGATGCACCTATCTGAGTAGCTAATCATGTTGCGCTGCCATGAGCCTTGAGTCATCAGCCTGAGATGTCAAGCACTGCACAGCACTGCCTTGATCTGTGGTCGGGTGGAAGATGACACTATGAAACGCGCAACCCTGGCATGCAAGCTTGACTTGAGTCAGTACACCATCTGCTTGCGGATTCTCAGCATGTGACACTCTGCATGCTGAAGAATGATATGCTGAACAACCTGTGTTGACCATGGCTGGTTGGTGCCTGTTTTGCAGAGTGACATTGTGTACCAAAATTTGACGGCTGAGCAGCAGCTGCTGTTGTGGGAGCAAGGTGTATGCCCGGGCGATGAGGTATGCATGATTCCCAAGCAATGCAAGAGCATTGCTTTGTCATCATCACGGCCGACACGGTACTGGTGTCTGCACATGCTTCAGCATTGCTGACAGAACGCAACTTTTCATATGCAGAGGCAGGAGTACCATTCAGCATGGCACTTTGACCATGATAGCCGCATGTGCGTGCTGAACCACCTGCATTTAAAATCATTCAAAATCAAGCTTAGTATCTGGTCACTTCAGAGCTGTGTTGCAATGCATCACATTGTTCATCCAGCTTGACCAGTATAAGTACCCGATTGCTTCATGGCAGCAATGGAAGACAAGCAAATAATGTGAGTCTGCTGATGGTGCACAGGACGATCTGATGAGTCATTGCGTGACTAAGTGGATTTTCACGGCCAACATGATCGTGGATGTTGATGAGCTAAAGCAGGTGTACCTCAACAGCTGGCAGTCTCTGCCGATAGGAAACTTGCTGACATCAAGCCAATGACAGACAGTCCTTATCAGACAGCAAAGGTTTGTTCTGATTGGTCAAAGCTGTGCAGCAGCCACAACCAAAAGCGACTGTGATAGTGTACGGTGCTTGTATCAGCCTCAGCCTCAGCCTCAGCAGCAGCAGCAAGCTATGTTTCCAGATTGTACAAGCAGTGGTGTCAGCAGCAGGATACTAAACCAATTTGCTTTCATGGGCACAGGACTATAGGTCTGATGCTTGGCCGCAACAGCAGCTGCATTGTAGACTGTGAAAGGTTTTTTGTGTGATAATCATGTTGTAGTCTGGTGTGTGAGTTATGTTATCTGCTTGCTTTATGAGTCCCTCTCTTGTGCAGTATAGCCATTCAGTGATAGCTGGGCCCTGTATGTCCTCAGCACTGTCCCCACACAATAGAGGTTCCAGCCCGAGCTTGAGCATAGAAGGGAGTGTGCCCCTTGACAAGTCAAGACATGATGTTTCTCATTGATGCAATCATGTACGATGCAACCCATAATATTCACACATACAAGGCGCTCTTGCACGTGCATGACAAACCTGTAAAAGCCTTTAATTTGAATTCAATTCAAGCAACCTGGTGAGAAGCTGATGGCTAGTCTCCAGATTGTAGCTCGTCTAGAAAGACTTCATGAACGAGCTATTTATACACACAGGAAGATGCAGTGCCCTGACAGCTTACACTGGGTGGTAACAACAAGTAACAGAGCTGACGCTTTGTTTTTCATGCTGTGATACCGATCCCATGCTGACACGCAGAGGATCAAGCAGTGCTGACTCCTTGAATGGCACAGTGTGCTGGTGCTTGCACACGTATAAAGCAGTCAAACTCGATCGGAAATAGTCTTGCTGGAACTGCTTACAGAGCACGTGATTCTTAGACTCTGGTGTTCACGGCATGGTGTCATTACCCTTGTTTCAGACACAGCTTCAAGCATACAAGGCCAGGCACCTCTCGAAAAGCCAGCATATACAGGTGAACCACAACATCAGCACAACCGTCAACTGAGCAAGGACCAAAATTTGCAACTGACTGCCTCTGGGACAGTCTGCAGGCAGCAGCACCACTTACTTTCATGGGCTCTTTTCCCAGCACAATCATAAACTACTACTGCAAGATCAACCCATGATATACATGCACTTGCGTTACTAACTGACACCTCTCCTCATAATTGTGGAAAGTTTATCCAAAACTGCTTGATCTTGACTTCCCTGTTACTGTGAGACTACAGCTCTGTTGAGTGCGCACTCTTAAGTCTCAGGTCCTGATCAGCAAACATCCTCTGGCTCTAACCCAGGTTGGACACTACATCACCCACAGCTTTCACTGCCACTGCATAGGCTTCCTGTAGCTTGCTGTCATTCTTCTTCCTGGCACTGAAGTCCAACTGCATCAACAATCATCATCAGTAATTTGGTTTGATACAGCTTGACGGTCAAAACAGGAGCCAACTGCCAAGAAAGGCACAAGCACAACAAGCCGTACAACTGCAGGCTCTGAAGAGTGGTCATCAGTGGGCACTGCATCAGTGCTCAACACAGCCTGTGACAGAGACATGTGCATGTTTGTGGCGAGCTGCAAATCCTTTGGGCACTTGCGTCCATCAAATGTGTGCAGGGTCGTATGTGTCAAGAGGTATGACAACTTACGGGCCATTGAGCTACATACCGCTGGACATGTGAGTATGACGTGTATGCAGCAAGTTTTACATGGTCACAAGACTGTTGATGCATATTCAATATCCTTGACAGCATGTGATGCAAGCAAGGCTTACTTCTGCCAGTGAGTCCATTGCTGCCTTCTGCAGCTGCTGGAACTGCTTGCGTGAGGATTTGTCACCCTGGGCTTGGGCCACCTTGTTCAGGTCAAAGCTGCAAGGACACACACCTCCTCAGCATGTTGTGCTGCGAAGAAGACAAAGCGGCCAGTGCGTTTTGTGACTGCTCAGCTGAGGCTCACCGACAGTGCTTAGACAGCTGCACAACATCAATGAATGAGACTGCAAGCATACCCACAGTATTTGGTAAGCAAGCATGCACATGCAAGGACTTTGCAGGCAGTTTCAGCATTGTTCAAAGAATTCTCATGAATCAAGCTAGGGTTACGCCACCTGAGTGTGCCTAATTGATGACGGATGTCTGCAGAAACACGTGGGTAAGCCTTGGCATCTACAGCCTTCTTCACATCACTCTGCGTTACACACGATTCAGGCTAACAAGGAAATGGTTGCAACACATTTAGGATGGATTGCAGCAGACATGTCATGTTTGAACCCGTGCAAGAAATATCTTTGTACCTGAAGTCTGGCAAATGATTCCTTTGCCCTTGATTTGTGCTCTTCCAGTGACAGGTTGGACTGTCCTCCTTGCATTGAGAACCTGTTCTTATAGTCTTCGGTGTCACTGCGCGCCTGGTCAAGACTGTCCAGCGCGTCTGCAGCCAGACAGCTGTCATTTGTGGCGTACATCGTTGCCTCAGGCTTGTGAGACGCAGTTCAAAACTTGCTGCACGCCTGATCACTATGACACGAGCCAGCGGTGATACGCACGCGTTATGAAAGATGTCGACAATGTGACACTGGCACATAACAGTATGACGGCGAACGCCGCAGCTTCATGAAACATCACACACCTTTGGCGCGACGAAAGTCACCGAGATCAACAGCTTGGGCAGTCTGGGTAGAGACAAGCAGCGGCAAGGCCAACAAGAATCCCAAAGACTCCCTGCGGGTAGTGTGTTTTGGTGCTGGCTGCAGCGCGGCCCTGCATAGCAGCCTACTGCTGCGTGTGCATGCTCGTGGTGTCACTGTCACAGTCGAACTGATGGGCGAGGATATTCTGCAGTGCTTGCTAACAAGTGCCATCGTTTCAATGAATTGAGGTTGATCGCAGAGTAAGATTGTGGAATGGAGGCGACAACGAGCTGTCTATCACCAGATAGCTGGCACAAAGTTGCACGGGATCTAGCCAAATCTAGCGCGGGATAGACTTTCGATCCCGCGCTAGATTTGGCATGCTCAGTCACTGAGTCAGCTGCTGGGCCTGCCAGTCTGGATAGTCTGTCACCTTTGCTTATGACGTCAGCGGGATTTCCGGTCACAATTGCGCGCGATTTAAGCTTCAGCAGAGACTCGGCGTTGGCCTGCTAGATGCAGGTCTGTCCAAACAAGGCACTGCATGCACTCAAGCTTTCGGGATGTCGCGCTGACTGAGCATAAGCTGATCAAGGCTCGACATCAGCATGCATCAGTCATACGCCAACAATAATGCGGTACGTGGCTAGCACCAAATCACGCAGGTCGTTCAGCGTGTTCAGCTGATCACAGTGTTGGATTCTGATCAGGTCATCAAGCCTCTTCAGGGGTACAATTGCCCGGTGTGGAAGCAAATTGTCTTTGCGGCGTGTGTGACTGCTACTCTGGGGGCGTCATGGCTGCTTGCAAACTTCTGGCCAACCTTGATGATCCTACTGAGGCTTCAAGCTTGCTCGATTACCCAGGCGTCTTATGTGAAGTTTCAGGTGACACAAATTCAGAAAATAGCAAATGTGCTTTGTTGCGCCTGGCAGTAAGCAATCATGGAGTATATGATGTCTGACCTGATTCTGCAGTTGGAGGACAAAAGAGTGCTGTTGCTCAGGGTGTTCACAGCAGTGTATGGAAGCTTAGCGCCTGCCTCTGGACTCAAGCAGGTGACGCCGAGTGACCTGTGTACCTGTAGAACGTGCTGTTTTTATACGTTATGCTTTAGAAGGCAGAAAGGTAGTGTATGCCTCCTTTCTTGTAACTGCATAGCAGCTGTTGACAGTTTGCTCGTGCTGCTAGGGTCCCGGACCATCAGTGAGCCAATACGTACAGCTGTTTGGCTTCTGGTACAGCTACAATCAAGAGTCAAATATGTTTGTGAGGGTGCCAAGGATGCCAGCTGACCTTCATGAGCAGCTGGAGAGAGCTTTGCCTGCACTGCTTGCTACTGAGACAGGTGCTTCCAGGTTTTGCGTGGTAGCATGCTGTGTGCAGTATCTTCTGACGAGTCCTCAACTTACGAATTGCAGGCCTTGATTACAAGTATGTTGCATGTCAGATGGCTTCTCAATGCGACATGCGCCAACTAGGCAGTAATGCAAGGACATGTTTGCCAGTATGTAGAGCACCTGCACCCATGCTAATTGGCAAACCTGGCTGTACACTCTGGACTGATCATGTTCATGCACTTGCATCACAGTGAATGGCAGATGCATCAACTGATTTTGCTGTCTCAGAGTTGAGTGGTTGTTGGAAGGCAGATTTAAGTTGTCAGCCGCAAGTTGTATTTGTCTGAGGCCTGCATATTATGTTTCTGGGTCTGAATGCTCACTGGTGTGGTGCTGCCTTCAGGTGGTGAATGGGCAGACTTCAATCCAGCAAACTCCTGGCCTCGTAGGCAGCGTGTCTTGACATATGGCAGCAACAGACTTCACATTCCAAAGCCCAGCT
>JAABUW010009341.1_pt1 | contig 11210 bp, 9 predicted proteins | sample 5560081 | NCBI WGS metagenome assembly JAABUW01 (sample SAMN10711882, study PRJNA513363) | rock metagenome | isolation source: Antarctica rocks | place: Antarctica: Victoria Land, Knobhead sud | reverse complement strand
CCCCTAGCCCTGATGCCGCCGCCAACCCGCAGCGCCGTCACGGCAAAGATGCTGCAAGCCGCGGAGTGATAGCCGACGCGGCGGCTGCCCCCTCTCCCTCCGGGAGAGGGTCGGGGTGAGGGAGGCGGCAAGCATAACCGTGGCCCTGCAAAGCTGTGGACCAGGTCCTAACTAAACCAGGTACAGCTGTGTTGGCCTTTCCCTCACCCCAACCCTCTCCCGGAGGGAGAGGGAGAAGAAAGCCCCTTCCATGACCTACGACACCATCGTCATCGGCCTGGGCGCGATGGGCGCCGCCACCCTCCTGCAGCTCGCCCGACGCGGCCAGCGCGTGCTGGGGCTGGACCGCTGGGACCCGCCGCATGCCTGGGGCAGCACGCACGGCGACACCCGCATCACCCGTTGCGCAATCGGCGAAGGCGAGCAGTATGTGCCCCTCGTGCTCCGCTCCCACGAGATCTGGCGCGAGATCGAGGCCGAAACCGGTGAAACCCTGCTGAACCAGTGCGGCGCCATGATCCTGGCCCCCGCCGGGAGCACTGCCATCGTGCACGGTAAGCCCGGCTTCGTCCACGGCACCATCGCCGCCGCCAGGCGCTATGCCATCCCGCACGAGGTGCTGGACGCCGGGGAAGCCATGCGCCGCTACCCGCAGTTCCGCCTCCGCGGGGACGAGCTGGTTTACTACGAACCCGGCGGCGGCTACGTCCGTCCCGAGGCCTGCGTCGGCGCGCAACTGGCGCTGGCACGCCGCCACGGCGCCGAAATCCGCCCCAACACCCCGGTTACTGCCATCGCCCGCGACGGCGGCGGGGTTCGCGTCACCACAGCCGCTGGCAATAGCATCCTTGCTGCCGAGGCCGTCCTGGCCGCCGGCGCCTGGTCCCCCGGCCTGGCCGGTGCCGCGCTGGCGCCGCACATGGCTGTCACGCGTCAGGTCCTACACTGGTTCCCGCCGGCGGACCCTGCCGCATTCGCGCCGGACCGCTGCCCCGTTTACATCTGGACCTACGGCAACACTCCGGAGGAAGGCTTTTATGGCTTCCCGGTGCCGCCGGGCACCGAGGGCGTGAAGATCGCGATGGAGCAGTATCAGGCCGTCGTCGCCGACCCCGACCATCTACAGCGCGAGGTGACAGCGGAGGAGGTCGCCCACATGCACCGCGCGCACCTGGCGGAGCGGATGCCGGGCTTGCTGCCGGACTCGCTGCGCAGCGTCGTGTGCCCCTACACCATGACGCGGGATGGCGACTTCCTGGTGTCCCGCGCGCCAGAGAACAATCGGGTGCTGTTGGTGTCTGCGTGCTCTGGCCACGGCTTCAAGCATTCGGCCGGGCTGGGTGAGGCCGTGGCGGCAATGGTGGCCGGGGCGGCCCCGGTGCCGGCACTGGCGGGCTTCACCGCCGGCCGGCTGGCGGATGCAGCGGCGGCGTAGTCGCAGCTAAAGCCGCGCCGAGCCCCGCCGCACCAGCACACCCGGCAGCAGAAGCCGCTGCGCCGCACTGTCTGGCGCATCCAGCCGTTGCAGCAGCATTCCGACAGCCGCCGCTGCCAGGTCGCCAATCCCCTGCCGCACCGTCGTCAGGTCGTAGCCTTGGTGCGCCGCCTCCGCCACATCGTCGAACCCCACCACCGAGATGTCGCGCGGCGGCTGCAACCCCAGCTCGAACCGGCAAGCGTCCAACACACCGAACGCCAGCGGGTCGTTGACGCAGAACACCGCATCGGGCGCCCCCGCCGACTGCACATGCTCCAGGAACGCCGCGCGTCCGCCGGCATAGGACTGCTCCGCCGCAACGACTGGGACAACGGGCACGCCCAGCTCCGCCAGCCGCTCCAGGAAGCCCCGGGTCCGCTCCGCGTTGACCGGCCAGCCCTCCGGCCCGCCGAGGCACAGGAACCGACGGTGCCCGGCGGCATGGAGCAGCCCCGCCACTTCGCGGGCTGCTCCGGCATGGTCGGTCGCCACCCGGTCCACCCGCGGCAGCGGCGCCGCGCGGTTGAAGCACACGACCGGCACGCCCCGGCGCAGGAATGGCCGCACCGCCGCCGCGTCCAGCGTCGTCGCCAGCACCAGGCCATCCAAGGGGTAGCGCTGCGCCGCCTCCGCCGCGTCCCGGGCGCCCTCCTCTCCCTCCACCGGCATCAGCAGCAGTTGCTTGCCGTGTCCCGCGAGGGCGCGGCCGATGCCGGCGACGATGGCCGGGTTGGTCGTTAGGGTGAACCCGGTGACGATCACCGCCACCATCTCCGACCGCCGGGTGATCAGCGACCGGGCGATGGCGTTGGGCACATAGCCCAGTGCAGCCGCCACCCGCTGCACCCGGGTCCGGGTGACATCCGACATCTCGCTGCCTGGCACGAAGCAGCGCGACACCGTGGACTGCGCCACCCCTGCCGCCCTCGCCACGTCATACGACGTAACCCGGCGCCCCCGCGGGACCACCGGCCCGCCAGCCCGGTCCGTGCACCCCTGCCTGCCTGCCATCCCGCAGCAATGGCAGCGCCGCCCACGTCGCACAAGGCGTCCTTCTCCTGCTCCCTCTCCCTCCGGGAGAGGGCCGGGGTGAGGGAGGCCGCAAGAACGGGCCTCGGATGCAGCGGAACCTTGCCGGGCCAGGCGCCGCCCTCGCCGTTTCCCTCACCCCAGCCCTCTCCCGGAGGGAGAGGGAGAAGGGGCTTGCACCCAAAAGCTAGCCGCATTTTACTCCGCATTCGAATGCGGACAGGAGGAAGACAAGAATGGACACCATCACCGGGCTAGACGCTGCCGGCCTGCTGCCCTCCGCCTACGCCCCCTACCGCGATCCCCGCGACTACATCCTGAGCTGGACCGACGCCATCTGGATAGATCGGGGCCTGGGCCGCCTGACCGAGCACTACGACAAGCAGGTCCGCGTCCACACCGCCTATGGCGAGACCTACGACTGGGATTATGTCGTCAACAACAGCCTGCAGAAATTCGCCGCCTTCCCCAACGGCGGCGGCGGGCATGGCGAGGACGTGATCTGGGAAGCCCGCGGCCCCAACGGCTTCATCAGCAGCCACCGGGTGCTCAAGACCGGCACCCACTCGGGCTATTGGACCTATGGCCCACCAACTGGGCGCGACTGGGTGTCCCGCACCGTCGCGCACTGCCTGGTCCGGGACAACAAGGTGCTGGAGGAGTGGCTGGTCCGCGACGAGTGGGCCGTGCTGCAGAATCTAGGCCTCGACCCCTATGAGGTCGCGGCCGGCCTGGCCGACGCCAGCCCGGTGCTGGGCGCGGCGATGCAGGCGGGCGGCAGCACCGGCGCTTTCGCCGGGCATATCGCCGACCCGGCCCATCTCGGGGTGTCCGGCGCGCGTCCCGCCACGCACGAACGGGAATGCAGGATGGTCCAATCCATGTTCGAGGAAGTCTGGAATGCTAGGCTGTTCAACCGCGTGCCCGCCTACTTCGACCGGCAGATCGTCTGCCACTCCGTCCGCATGAAGCGGGTGCAGGGCATTGACCCCTACCAGATCGAGCTGATCAACCTCCTCGCCACCTTCCCCGACTTCAAGGTGGAGGTGCGCGACATCGCCGTGCTGAACGGGCCGGAGCTGGGCCTGCGGGTTGCGGTGATCTGGCTGATGCGCGGCACCTACAGCGGCGTGCCGACCTACGGACCCGTCACCCGCACCCCGGTCAACGTGCTAGGCGCCAGCCACTATGAGCTGCGCGACGGCAAGATCCTGCGGGAATGGCGCATCTTCGACGAGCTTGCCATCCTGGCGCAGATCCACGCTGGCCGCACCGCCAGCCAGGCCGGGGCGTAGCCGATGGCCGACCGCATCCTGACCACCCATGTCGGCAGCCTGCCGCGTCCCAAGAACGTGTCCGACATGCTGTTCGCCCGCGAGGCCGGCGAGCCCGTGGACCCCCAAACCTTCGCCAACGCTGTCGCCGAGGCAGTCCACGACGTCGTGGCAAGGCAGCGTGCCGCCGGGGTGGACATCCCCAGCGACGGCGAGATGAGCAAGATTAGCTACGCCACCTACATCGGCGAGCGCCTGACCGGCTTCTCCGGCGACAGCGAGCGGCGGATTCCCGCCGACCTGCTGCTGGTCCCGAGCTATGCCAAGCGTCTGGCCGGGTCCGGCGGCACGCCTAGCTACAAGCGGCCCTGCTGCACCGGCGACATCACCGTCCGCACCATGGAGCCGCTGCAGGCCGACATTGCCCGCTTCCAGGCGGCGCTGTCCGCCAGTGGCTACGCCGAGGGCTTCATGAACGCCGCCGCCCCCGGCGTCATCAGCTTGTTCCAGCCCAACAAGCACTACCGCGACGACGATGCCTACTTGGGCGCACTGGCCGACGCGATGGCGACGGAGTTCCGCGGCATCGTGGACGCCGGGCTGGTCCTGCAGGTGGACAGCCCCGACCTGGCGCTGGGCCGGCAGACTATGTACGCCCATCTGACCGAGGACGAGTTCATCCACCGCATCGGCGCCCACGTCGCCGCCTTGAACGCCGCCTTGGCCGGCATCCCGCCCGACCGCGTGCGGCTGCATCTGTGCTGGGGCAACTACGAGGGGCCGCACACCCTGGACGTGCCCATCGCCCGGCTGCTGCCGACGGTGCTGGGCATCCATGCCGGCTTCTTGTCGTTCGAGGGCGCCAATCCCCGCCACGCCCATGAATGGCGCGTGTTCGAGGAGATCAAGCTGCCGGACGACAAGTGCATCATCCCCGGTGTACTCGACAGCAGCACCAACTACGTCGAGCACCCGGATCTGGTCGCCGAGCGCCTGCTGAACTACGCCGGGCTCGTCGGGCGCGACCGGGTGATCGGCGGATCGGATTGCGGCTTTTCGACCTTCGCCGGGTTTGGCGCCGTGGACCCGGACATCGTCTGGATGAAGCTCGCCGCCCTGACCGAGGGCGCGCGCCGCGCCTCCGCCGTACTATGGAAGTACCGATGACGCCCAAAACTCCCGGCTACCCCGACGTTCCCAGCTTCATCTACGGCATCACCCGGGAAATCTGGGAGGACCGCGGCATCGGCGGCAAGCTGGACCATCTGTATGCCCCCAACATCTTGCTGCGGGCGCCCACCGGCCTCACGACCGGCAACACCGGCGTTGCCTCGCAGACCCTGCAAACCCTGCACAGCTTTCCCGACCGACAACTGGTGGGGGAGGACGTGATCTGGGTCGGCTATGACGACGGCACCTTCCTGTCCTCGCACCGTCTGGTCTCGGTCATGCGCCACACCGGGGACAGCGCCTACGGACATGCCACCGGACGCATTGTCCGGTCCCGCGTCATCGCCGACTGCTGGGTGGTGGACGGAGTGGTGACGGAAGAATGGCTGGGACGCGACCAAGCAGCCTTCGCGAACTGCCTGGGGATCGAGCCGCGCGCCCTGGCCCGGCAAATGGTCGCGCAAGACCTGCGCCGCACCGGCGCCGTCGCCTTCTTCCTGCCTGAGCACGATAGGCCTGGCCGCTACCGGCCCGAGGTCCAAGCCGGGCCGGACATCGAGCTATATCTGGAAGGATACCGCCGTATCTGGGGCGCCAAGAACCCATCCGCGATCCGCGAACTATATTTCCACGGTGCTGACCTCGCCGCGCCCGGCGGCGGGCACCACCATGGCCATGTGGACATTGATCGCTTCGTGCTGGGCTACCTCGCCTCGTTCCCAGACGCCGGGTTCTCGGTCCAGAGCGCCACCGTCAACACCGGCGGAGGTCAAGCGACACGCGTCGCACTACGCTGGTCGTTGCGGGGCACCCACGCCGGTTTTGGCCACTTCGGCGAGCCGACTGGTGCCCCCGTCTACATTATGGGTTTCAGCCACGCGGAGATCCTGGATGGCCGGGTCCAGCGGGAATGGCTGGTGACGGACGAGGTGTCCATTTGGAAGCAGATTGAAGCCTACTTGGAAGGACAAGCAGGAAGCTGAGCTCAACTTTGGCTTGGAATAAAGGCGTTGGTGCACTTCATCGACTTAAGGAGTGGTAGGATGCTATTGCTTCTCCGGTTCGAGCTCCCCGATGCCACACAAGCACAATGCCGATCGCTGTCACCACATCCGGCAAAGATGATTTCCGGAGGACCTCGGCAGAAATGGGGAACATGCGATGGCGGCAGCTCCGGAGCACGATAAGAACGGCCAGCCCGTGACGGACCAGGCGATCGCGGTCCCGGACAGACTGAAGGGCGTTACGACATTCACGCCCGAGCAGGTCGAGGCCGCCCGCAGCTACGCCGATGCCTCGCGGGCGGCGTCCACGCGCGCAAAATACCTGCAGCACTGGACCGCGTTCGGCCGCTGGTGCCAGGAGACGGAGACCGGTCACCAGACGCTTCCGGCCGAGCCGGCCGTGGTGGCCGTCCACCTGTCAGGCCTCGCCGCTGCCGGCACCGCCCCACAAACGTTGGCCCTCCGGATGGCTGCCATCGGCTACGCCCACCGGCAGGCCGGCGAGGTCCCGCCGCACAAGGTCCGGGGTGGCACCGTGATCCTCGACATCCTCGCCGGCGCGCGCCGCAGCTGGGGCAAGCCGCCGGCCCGCAAGGCCGCCGCCGACGGCGACCTGATCTGGTCCATGACGTCCGCCAGCACATCCAACAACGGCGAAAACGCAGCCACGGCAATCTTCCACCCAGTTGCTGCCGTAGAAGTCAGACATTGCCCGGCTCGGGAACCCCCCTTGCGATCAGACGCCTACTTCGCCCCTTGTATGCAGCAGAGCAGCCTCAGTACAACCCATCCAGCAGCGTTGAACAGCCCTGCCCGGGCCGTGTAGCGTCTGCGGCATTGGGCAAGTCAGGGATTGTGCCGTAGCGGGCAGTGGAAGTCCCCCCGCACAGCGATGTCATTACGCAAACGATCTTCCACCGTGTTGTAAAGGCTCGCGTGATCACTGCTGATTCCTTTTTGTTGACTTGGATACTGGGGGGAAAAGCCGCTGGCTGCAGTGATGAACAACTACGGCCAGCGGATCGTCTGGTCTCTGATCGTCATCGTAGCAACTTCGACCAGAAAGGCCTTCGTCTGGCCACTCGTGCTTTCCGCTACGGCATCCCCGCGCTCGAAATCATTCGCGGTGACGTAGCCGCAAGCAAACTCTTGCGACACGTTGTGTATCCGGCTGTGAGACATCCTAGGCAGCGTCCGCGATGGGACGCGCCTTGGTGGTGTCACCAGGGCCTGCCCGGCCGTGCGGCGCCGGATTGGCGAGTTCGGGATTGGCTCTGAGGTGCTCGGCGATGACCTGCTTTCAACGTAGATGTGTTTGGTCGTGACACCTGGCAGCGAAACAAGTGCTGGAACACGTCCGGTGCTTCGATCTGCACCGAGCAGGCTCCCGTGGCGCCGCCGTCTGCTTGTGCCGGGGGCGCAACCGGACGGCGGTCACATCATCCGCATCTGTTGATTGAAGTAGATCCAGATGGTGCCCGCCACCATCAGAAGGGCGATCAGCGTTGAGAACAGGATCAGCTGAAGGTCGTCCCGTTTGGACCGCGACAGGTCGATGTGCAGGAAAAACCGGAACTGCCCGACGATCTGGATCAGCCCGGCACCCGCGATCAGCCACAGTAGCCAACTCCGCGGAAAGACATGCCAGGCGACGGATGCGAACGGCGCCGCCGACAGGAGCAGCGCCAGGCCGAGTCCCGTCAGGTAGGAGCGGAACTCCCTGCCGTATTCGTCCTCGCTCATCACGCGAGTCCTTGCAGGTAGACGACCGAGAAAATCCCGACCCAGACGATGTCGAAGAAGTGCCAGAACAAGCCGAGCCGCAGCAGGCGCGTCTTGCCCAGCCGGTCGGGGCCGAACACCAGCACCTGCACCATCATCACCACGATCCAGATTGCTCCGAACGTCACGTGCAGCCCATGCGTGCCCACCAGTGCGAAGAATGCGGACGTAAAGCCGCTGCGGCCGGGTCCTCCGCCCTTGGCGATGGCGGTGATGAAGTCGTGCGTCTCGAAGCCGAGGAACGTCACGCCGAGGGCCAGCGTCGCGGCAAGCCAGAGCAGCAGGACCACCCGGCGGTGGCTGTGCTTGAGCGCGAGCGACGCCATCCCGAAGGTGAAGCTGCTCAGCAGCAGCAACGTCGTCTCGACAGCCGCGCTTTTGATGTCGAACAGGTCCTTGGGCCCGGGGCCGCCTGCCTCCCTGCCGAGCATGGTGACGTAAGTGGCAAACAGCAGGGAGAACAGGACCAGGTCGCTCATCAGAAAGACCCAGAAGCCAAACACGGCCTCCTCGGCGCCGCCGTGGTCCGGGTCGTCGCGCCGGAGGTTGAGGCCGGGGTAGAGCCGCTTTCCCGTGGCGGCGCCGCTCATGCCGCTGCCGCCTCGGCCAGCCCGTGGTTGGCGGGCGTCATCTCCTCCTCGCGCGTGGCAGGCAGTTCGGACCTCGCGGCCTTCAGCCACGCCTCGGTTTCGCGCCGCACCTGTTCGGCCGGGATGACGCGCTCGGTGTTGCGGACGAAGCTGCGGGCGATCACGGCGGCCATGGCCAGCAGCAGGCCGCCCGCCGCCATCCACCAGATGTGCCACACGAGGCCGAACCCGCCGCCCGCGCCGGCCATGGCGATGACCGCGCCCATCATGCTGTTGCGCGGCATGACGATGTCTTCATACTGGCATGGGGAATCGTATGCGGTGCCGCCGAGCTTGCGCGCCATGAAGGTGTCCCGCCCACCCACGGTCGGGATCACGCCGAAATTGTACTCGGGCGGCGGCGACGGCGTAGCCCATTCGAGGCTGCGGCCATTCCACGGGTCGCCGATGGGCATGCTGTTGCGCTCCCGGTGCTTGATGCTGACCAGGAGCTGCACAACCAGGCTGGCCATCGCTGCCAGCACCAGTCCGGCCCCGAACAGGGCGGCGACCGTCCAAGGCAAGTAGGCCGCCTCGAAATACTCGTCCGATCGGCGTGGCAGGCCCATGGCGCCGAGCGCGTAAAGCGGCATGAACGCCAGCAGGAAGCCGGACACCCAGCAGGCGAACGAGATCACACCCCACCTCTGGTCAAGCCGGAACCCGAATGCCTTGGGAAACCAGAAATTGTAGCCCGCCAGCATGCCGTATAGCAGGCCCGGGATGAGCATATTGTGGAAGTGCGCGACCAGAAAGACGGTGTTGTGGACCTGGTAATCGACGCCAGGGTTGGCTAGTAGGATGCCGGTCAGCCCGCCCACCGCGAACAGCACGATGAACGCCATCGAATACAGCATTGGCACGGTGAAGCGGATCCGGCCGCGGAACATCGTCAGGATCCAATCGTAGATCTTCACCCCGGTAGGAATGCCGATCAGCATGGTGGCGACGCCGAACGCGGCGTTCACGTTCATGCTCTGCCCCATCGTGAAGAAATGGTGCAGCCACACGGTGAAGGACAGCACGGCGATGGCCATCGTCGCGCATACCAGCGAGGTGTAGCCATAGAGCCTCTTGCTCGAGAAGGTCGAGAACGTCTCGGAGAACACGCCGAACGACGGCAGGATCAGGATGTAGACCTCCGGATGGCCGAACAGCCAGAACAGGTTGGCGTAGTTCATCATGTTGCCGCCGTCGGCGTTGGTGAAGAAATGCATGCCGAGGTAGCGGTCGCATGCCAGTAGAGCGGTCGCGACCGTGAGCGCGGGCATGGCGAAAATCATCAGGATGCTGGTGCACAGCGTCGTCCAGCAGAACAGCGGCATCCGGAACAGGTGCATGCCGGGCGCACGCTTCTTATAGATCGTGACCGCGAAGTTGATGCCCGACATCGTACTGCCGATCGAGCTCAGCGTGACTGCCCAGATCCAGTAGTCCGGGCCGACGCCCGGGCTGAACTGCAACTCGGTGAACGGCGGATAGCCGCTCCAGCCGCCGGTCGAGAACTTGCCCAGGCACAGCGACACCATCATCAGCCCGGCCCCGGCCGCCGTCGTGCCGAGGCTAACCGAGTTGAGCATCGGGAAGGCGACATCGCGCGACCCGATCTGCAACGGCATGACGTAGTTGATAAGCCCGGTCAGGAACGGCATGCCCATGAAGAAGATCATGACCGTGCCGTGGGTGGTGAAGAGCTGGGAGAAGTGATCCGGCGGCAGGAAGCCCGGCGCGTTGTATGCCAGTGCCTGCTGCGCGCGCATCATCGCCGCCTCGATCAGGGCGCGCGACATCATCACAAAGGACAGCACGATGTACATGATGCCGATGCGCTTGTGGTCGAGGCTGGTGATCCACTCGGACCAGAAATACTTCCATTTGTGGAAGTACGTCAGCAGGACGGCGACCGTGAGCGCGCCGAGCACGACCAGACCGGCCGCGAACGTCGCGATGGCACTGTAGAACGGCAGCGCGTCGTACGACAGTTTCCCGAACAAGACATGCCACCAGCCGAGGTTCTGCAAAGTTAGGATCCCCTAGGGTTTGCTGGGGCCGTGCGGCATGGCGCCTGCCCGGTATTTCGAGACGACGGAGTCGAACAGGCCGGGTTGCACGCTGGCGTAGGCCTGCGCGCCGCTGGGCGGCAGGTGGAAATCGGCGCCGTCGCGGGTGACGCTGCGGTCGCTCTGCAAGGTCTGATAGCTGTCCGCGCCTAGGGCCGGGCCGTCCCTGCCGGTGGCGGCCACCCAGGAGGCGAAGGCGTCCGGAGAGACGACCGAGACCGTGAACTTGTCGCCGGAGAAGCCCGTGCCATTGAACTGGGTGTTCTCACCCAGCAGCGTGCCGGGCTTGTCGGCGCGCAGGTGGAGCTGGGTCACCATCCCGGCCATGGCGTAGATCTGGCTGCCGAGCGCGGGGATGAAGAAGGACTGCATCGTTGCGTCGCTCGTCAGGCGGAAGCTGACGGTACGGCCCTGTGGGATGACGAGCTGTCCAACCGTTGCGATATGCTGCTCGGGGTAGATGAACAGCCATTTCCAGTTCAACGCGACGACCTGGACCTCAAGCGCCGGCTGGTCGGAGGGGATCGCCGCATACGGGTCGAACCGGGTTTCCTGGCTGATGATGAGGAAGGCGAGGGCGCCGACGATGAGGCAGGGAATGCCCCAGATCGCGAACTCGAGCGGCCAGGAAAACGCCCAGTCCGGCCGATACGCCGCCTTCTTGTTGGTCCGGCGGTAGCGCCAGGCGAACCCCGGCACGAGCACGAACGTCGGCAGCACCACGATCGCGACCAGGCCGACGATCCAGAAGAACCATGTCCGCTGGTGTGCTGCGACCGTGCCGA
>JAABUW010009338.1_pt1 | contig 11213 bp, 19 predicted proteins | sample 5560081 | NCBI WGS metagenome assembly JAABUW01 (sample SAMN10711882, study PRJNA513363) | rock metagenome | isolation source: Antarctica rocks | place: Antarctica: Victoria Land, Knobhead sud | reverse complement strand
GCAGCAGCACTTTCTGCTTTGCTAGGCTGTTTGGCAGCTGCATCAGCAGCTTCCTGAGGCCTTCTGATGGGCTGCTGTGCTTGAGCAGCATCCGTGCTTCCTGAGGCCTTAGGGCTGAGGGCAGGCGCAGGGGCATCTGGGTGCTGCCCCCTGTTGCGCCTCCTGCTGAGTTTAGGGGGCTCAGCCACATCATCTGAAGCCCCTGAAACACGTATCAGCAGTCGAGCAGCCATGTTTGATTGCAAAAACACAAGGGACCACAAAGGCAGGAGAGGGATGCACTGAGCAGTGGCAGCAAGCATGTGGCGTCGGAACATTGAGTGTTTCTCAAGGGATTAGTGCCTGATCGGGCAATACGGCCTATTCCGAGTATTACTGACGTCATTGTCAGGCATTGGGTAACACTCATGCTATGCATTCCAGACGTCCCTTGAACATGTTAGCAATGCACAAGCTGGGAAGGCCGCCTATTGCACACCTTCTCAACACCACGCATTTGTCACAGCCTAAGCTGTATTGTAGCATAGGCTATAAAGCTCACCTGCTGCACCATTGCTGGCAAGGCGCTCCAGCTGAAGGGGTGGCAGACTTACAGGAACATGACCCTCTGCAGGGCCATCGCTGCTGGACTGCGCAGCAGCTGCAATCTCACCACCGTCATCTGCAGCAGCTTCTGCAGCAGCTTCTGCTGCAAGTAAGCCTTTGTTGCGGTGCTTGCCACCACGCCTCCTCTTGGGAGCAGCCTTTGCTGCTGGCGTGCCTGCATCAGCAATGACTCATCAGCTGCTGCTACAGAATGTAAAAAAGTTGATGATTTCACTCCCCTCCATCTTGCTCACATCAAGTATTTCACTTACCAGAACAGAGCAGTGTGCAGTGAGCACACAGACCAGTCTGAGCACCTGAGCTTTGATCTTTGAGCCAGTCTGAGCAACTTTGAGCAGTCGCATACATGCTCAAAACAAGGTTTGAGTCTGCTGACAGTGACTACACAGCCATGCCATGAAGCAAATGACACATAGCCACTCACCGTCAGCAGTAGCAGTAGCAGCAGCAGCAGCAAGAGCAGGTCCAGCAGCAGCAGCAGCATCTGCTGCCTCTTGTGCATCCAAGCCCACATGCTCCGCACTTGGTTGCGGGCTGGGTGCCTGCAGGGCTGCTTCATCGCTGGACTCGCCAGGCTCGCCAGGCTCGGCCTCAGACGTGTCAGCCCTCACAGCATCAAGCTCGGGGTCGGGGTCCGCTTCGCTCTCCGGCTTCTTCTTCTTCTTGCGCTCCTTCTTCTTGATCTTCTTGCGCTCCTGCATCTCCTGTAGAGGCCACATATGTGTGAGGTGGAGATTGCTGCAATGTCCTGGCATTGCTGAGACTAAGCCACTGTAGGGTGCTTTTCTACTGACAGCTGTGAGTCAGATCGTGTCATCGCTGGCATGCTGCAGATCAAAACAGGACCCAATGCAGGGAGCTACTCAGGACTGTACATACCTGACCCTACAGAAAGAAAAGCGTGTGATGAAATGAATGAAGGGGCTGTGAGTGCCAACATATTTGAAGTATGGTCACAGCAACGCCAATTTACATAGCACCATGATGTTGCACCAAGAAAGCACAAAGCATCCAAAGAAACATGCAGACGGCAGCTGCTGATGACACTGGTCGTGGTTTGTCACCATTGGCTTGGTTACACAGAGCACAGTGTGAGATGCTGCATGACAGCCTGACCTTGGCAGCATCTTCTTCTTGCAGAAGGCGAGCCATATTGGCCTCTGCTGCCTTCTCAGCAGCAGCACGCTCCTCAGCTGTTGGGGGCCCATCAGTGAGGGCACCAGCTGCAGGGGCCGCCCCCTTGCCCCTCTGCCTCTCCCTGTTCTCTGCCAACCTCAACCTACCCTCGATGTAGCTAGGCCTGCACATGTCAAGAGCCTTGATCAGCAGAAAGGGAACACCACATTGTGGCAGACACCACTCTTCCCCTTCAAAAAAAGAGTGGTTTAGCATTGGGAACTTTGGCAGAGCTAATGACTATCTGTGCTAAGTCAAGCGAGATGCAGATTCAAGGCCTGCAGCATTTACTGTTCTTGAGGCGTCTTCATGCTGCGCTCAGGTGTAGCGACAGCTGTGCTGGAGTCTCTTATGTAAGTGTACAGACAGGAAGCAGGAGAATGGCCAACAGGCAACGCAACATGCAGTGACGTGGCAGCTGGTCATGGGCAATGGCACGGGGCCAAAGGCAACTAACCAGATTTCCCCTAGTGATGGGGACAAGGCAAGTGTGCTTACTTGAAGGTGGATTTACGACAGAGGGTCTTGATGACATCACAGTCAGCTTTGTTGCGCCAGGAGGCTCCATGCTGCACCAGACGCAGCACTGCCTCAAAGTGGCCGTTGGCAGAAGCTGACTGCACTGCCGTCCAAGACTTGGAGTTTCGGATGTTGGGGTCTGCTGATGCCACCAGGAGCGCTTCAACAGCATCATTGTGACCTGCCACAACATTCATCTAAGTTGAATGCATGACAACACCACATTGCATCACCCTGCCAGCAAGCATGTGATAACATCATTAGTCATAATCAAAACGCGGCCTTAGCCAACAGGCACCAGGTGCGTGCGATGCAAGTCAGCTTTCTCCAGACAGGCTTGTTCTGAGCATCACAAATGCAGCCTGAACAACATTGGTCCAAACAGTCTCATGTTTACTGCGACAGCTGTGGCCTACTAGCGGTCCATGCAGCAGCATTTTGGGCAGTCTGCTGTCAGGCATCCTGCAGGTGGTGCAACACTGCAAAAGCTATGTATGAGTACAGGCAGTCACGCGACAACCAGGCAAACCAAGACATCGCTTCTGCTGCCTCATCAAACAGAGTGACTCAGCCTTACTGTCTGAACCACTGCAAAACCTGATCTACACATAATGTTCTCCAGCAACAAGTGACATTGCATCAACCAGCAGAGGCAGCAAGTGATGTGGCTTTGGCATCCTGAGTATTGTTCATGAAAAGTACAGCTGGTTGCTGAAAAGCAGCATATGGTCAGGATGCAGTACGAACACATTGCTTGTTACCTTTGGAGGCAGCAAGGTGCAAGGCAGTATTGCCATTGGAGTTCTGCACATCACAATCGCAGGAGGGGGCAGCTACAAGGGCCTCAACAGCCTTGGCATGCCCATTGGCGGCAGCATTATGCAGTGCTGTGGACCCATTCTGAGCCTGCATGGGACAAGCACCGGTCTGCAAAAGTGCTTGCAACAGGACAAACTCACCTCGCACAATAAGCTCGAGTTGTATGCAACCCTGACATACCGAGACACAGCATGACTTTGTGCAATGCAGTCAAAACTTCAGGGTCTCAAATCACCCAACAACTACAAACGACATGGGGCTTGGATTCTCAACACAAAACAGATCATGCCAAACGCAAGACAAGTCGGCGTCTGGCAATATTGCGGTGCAAAACACATCTGTGGGCATGACACTGTCAGAATGAGGGCTTTATGTGTACCACGTGAGATGAAATGTTTGAAGATGTGCTGAAGTTGGTGAAGAAATCATGTGAGTCAGATGCAGCTGTGATGCCCGGCATACACGACTTATGTGGACATGAGCAATGAGTCAACAGAAGGAATACACAGCAGTAGTAGCAGTAGCAGTAGCAGTGGCATAATGATGGTGCCAAGTGGCGCAGGCCACACCTGCACATCCACGTCAGCGCCAGCAGCTATGAGACGCTGCACAACCTCAGCGTGGCCGTTGCTGGCAGCGCTGTGCAGCGCCGTAGATCCGGACGTCGTCACAGCATCCACTATGCTGCCAGCTTCCAACAGCACCTCCACACACTCTGTGTGACCGGCTGTGGCGGCATTGAACAGGGCATTTGCCCCAGTGAGGGCGCACTGGCCCACCCCTGCCCCAGCCTGAAGCAGCTGCTTCACGACTGCTGAGTGGCCACAATTGGCGGCGTTGTGTAGGGCAGTTGAGCCATTGGAGGTTTTCAGGTCCACCTACATATCACCAAAATCAGTAAGAGTGTCACAATTCATAAAGGGCTTCAGTTTTATCGGGAAAAGCAACACCAGGAACCTTGGTCAGTGGGCTCGATGACATGTGTGTGAGGCTATCCTCTTGTTTGAGGGCAGTGCCGAGCTGGTGCCCTGCCCCTCTCTCAAAGATCTTGCCTGACAAGCACCAACATGGCCAAGAGTGGCGTGTGATGCGAGAGACACAGAGTTGGATTTCACATATCAGTATTGGCAGAACTAAACACCACTAGTTGAATTTCCATCTCAAGACTACAGCACAGATGAGCGTCATTGCTCACAGCAAGTCTGAGTCAAGCAAACGAATGGATGCATACAGCAAATACAGTTGCAGGAAGGCAAGCACAGCATTGAAAAGTGGCAGTTGGTGGAATGGAAGACAGAAAGGATGGCTGACCTGAGCTGCTGAGGCCAGAAGCTTGTCCACAATAAGAGCATGGCCATTGGCAGCTGCCTCATGCAAGGCTGTCCAGCCATCATTGGTGGGAGCGTTCACCTGACACCCTCTCTTCAACAAGGCTGCCAGCATCCCAAGCTGCCCTGCAAATTGTATGCCAGCCATCCCAATGGTCAAGGGTACTAAGTGAGCCAGGAGCAAGCGCAGCCCGCGGAGGCATATACTCTGAGGCAGCAGACAAAGCAGACCAGGTCTGGACAGATTTGCTGCATACTACCAGATCATGTACAGTGCAGATAAGCAATGGTTGTTAGCAAAGGATAAAACACAGCAGCAAGCCAAAAGCCAGGAAGCCGTTTTTAAGCTTCCCTCATGTTTGTATTGACCATGAGCCTCTGCAACTCGACGTGGGCAGCAACACCATGCTCACCAGCAAAGCCTGTTGATGTGCAAAGCAAACATTACAGTTTGCAGAGAACATGACAGCAAGAGAGGGAGCAACAGGAGAGGGAGGCAGGCAGTGCAGCTTGCCTTTGGAGGCAGCCCAATGGAGGGCGGTAAGACCATCAACATCCTTGGCTGAGGGGTCACAGGCAGGCAGAGGCAGCAGCTGGCGCACAAGGTCAGAGTTGCCGGCCTGCACTGCCAGGTGGAGCGCAGTGTACCCCTTCTCTTCCTTGGTCCCGGCGCTGTCCAGCAACTTGGCCACCGTCTCCATGTGCCGGTTCTTGGCTGCCAGCTGCAGCGCTGTGAAGCCCTTGGAGTCCTGTAGTCACAGGCACGCTGTGTGCTGAAGAGTGTTGCGAGGAAGGTGAGCAAGACAGTAGCAGGTGCAATGCAAGATGCGGTGTGGTCCTCTTCCTCATGTGTGCCAGCAATTGTGGCAGCGGGATATGCTAGGCCCCTGTCCTCACGTGCCAATGAACTCATTTTCATCTGCACCACAATAGGCGCTTGTTACCCTGCCAGAAGAAGACTGTCAGTTTGATGTCGTGCAGCGTGGTAGTGTGTCTGCTTAGTGATGAGGGCACCTATTGCGAGTGGTTGGCTGTTGTGCAGTATGCCTACATGCAGGTACAGGAAGCCCTTGGACTGCGTGTGCAGTAGAACTGCAATGCCAAAGTTGACAACACGGCTGTTGCCAGGATTGGTGGGACAGCTCATGACGCGCAACAGCCGAAGAAATTGCCGGAAGCCTGGTACATACATGCACCTCCAGCAGAGCCCTGACTACAGCACGGTTCAACAGCACATGACTTGTGTTGTCACAAACTTGAGCGCAGGACACTGAGCATATACACATCAGAGCAAGAACTTTGCTCATGTCAAACTTTTGGTGAGGTGCTGAGTCTTGAATATAGAAAGGCGGTCCTCACCATGGCTTGAGTATCCAGGTTGGCTTGCAGCATGTGCCTGTACTCAGGGTTCAGGGTTGAATCCAGACCATGACCCCATCAGCATCAGCACTGACCCTTTTCAACTGCACGGTGGCGTAGCAACATGCACTCAAGCAAGCCCCACTGGGAAGCCCAATATACCTCACCCTTGGGCTTTTCTTAATCAATGCCAAAAGATGTAGTCCTTTCTTTTGTAGCCTTTCCTTTTGTTTTCTTGCCTTTCCTTTCCTTTCCTTTTCTTTTCTTTTCTGTCCTTTCCTTTGTTTACTTTTTCTTTCTTGCCTTTTCTTTTCTTTTCTGTCCTTTCCTTTTGTTTTCTTGTCCTTTCTTCCCACTGGAGCAAGACTGTCTCACCGTGGCTTGAATGTCCAGATTGGCCTGCAGCATGTCCCTGACCAGGACACCAACAGCGTCAGCATGACCCTTCTCAGCAGCCCAGTGCAGACCCAGCCGCTCCTCCCTGTCCTTCACCCCAATGTTGCTGCCCAGGGCCAGCAGCTTGGTGACCACTGCCGCATGGCCCCCCAGGCAGGCCCACATGAAGACGTCCCACCCATTGCGGCTCTGGTCTTGAATGGACAACCCCAGAGAAGTCAGCAGCTCAACCAGCTCCAAATCACCAGACCCTGCATCAGTGCGTTGAAACTGTCGATGTCCCACCCATTGCGGCTCAGATCTTGGATCAATCCAGATCTTGGATCAATCCCAGAGAGGTCACCAGACCCTGCGTCATGTGCATTGAATCTGTCAACAACCCAACCATTGCGGCTGTGGTCTGGAATGAACAATCCCAGGGAGATCAGCAGCTCCAAAACCTGCGTCAAGTGTAGTCAGGTTGCTTACTGAATCGATTAAGACTCCAGCAGAGTATTCACCTTGCCACTGCAAGACCTGGTTTTGCCCAAATTTGCTGCAGGTCTGTCTCACGTGGGTTTTTGAAGGTCTTCAGGCATGTTAGTCCTGGTTGTGTCTGGACGCAATAACCACAAAACCAGGGGGAGCTGAGCATACTGCTGGCCCATGCAAGCCAGAGTAATGCTGCAAGCTGGAATGACAGCAGAGCAGGAGATGCATCGGCTGCACAAGTCTTGTTCTTGTCATTGTTAAAGTTCTATTTGTTTTACCGTTTCCCCCCCCCCCTTTACTATATTTTGTTACTTTATTTTGTTACTTTATTTTGTTACTTTATCTTGTTATTTTGTAAAATATAGGTTTTGTTCTACTACGCACTGCAGAGGGCACGTGACCCATGTCTCTCAAGCTGTAGTGCCTGAAGAGCAGGGTGCTTACCAGCAGCATAGTGCATGGGGGTGCAGCCAGCATCATCTCTAGACTTCACCTCAGCTCCGGCCTTCAGCAGCAACTGGGCAGACTCCATGTTGCTGCCATAACGGGCACCAACTAAGGAGGGCCAGGCTTCTACAGCTGACCCTAGAGCTGCCCAATGCAGGGTTGTCCTGCACACAAGCAATGCAGGAAGCTGTCAGCGCACAGTCGCAGTACACCATGCATGGGCTCCATACAAGGTGCACATCAAACAGCAAGCTTGCCGTACTTAGCACAGGATTTCTGAAGAGCCTGTGACATGACAGCTTGATGCCCCCACAAAGCAGCATAGCTCCTGACAGATGTGAGCATGATGAAGCCATGGTACTCACTTTCCATCAGAGGTGATGGCCTGAGCCTTGTAGCCAGCCTGCATCAGCACAGGCAGCAGCACCACTCGCCCATGCTTGGCGGCGACGTGCAGCGGTGTGATGCGGTTGCGGCTGGACTCCGTGTCTGGTGTGGCATGCCCGGTGCGCAGCAGGGTGTTGACAATCTCTATGTTGCCTCCTGCTACTGCATGGTGCAACACTGTGTAGCCTGCAAAGACACCACCACTGGCTTGGCTGCTGGCTGCTGTGAAGCAGACTGTCTGAATCTGCTGCCTCACTGCGCGCCGCCATGTTGCACATTCTTCAACTGGATGTGGGCTTGGAGTTTGCTTGCACTCAACACATGCACAACTGCCCCTTGCTTGACAACCAAACCAGCACAGGTAGGGAGGGCAGCTTGAGTTCCTTTATATCAAGCATGCATCATACATGACATAGTGACATGGATCTTGCAGAGCATTGGTCAGAACTTCGCAGACAGCTGTGCAGTCGCAACAGCTGGGAGCGCACCTTTCTTGTCAGGGCCTTTCACGATGCAGCGCGGGACGCTGTGCAAAGCGTTGAAGTGATTCAGGTCTGCCAGCTGCACTGCATAGTGCAGAGGTGTGGCACCATAGCTATCCTTCAGAGCACCATCAGCATCATTGTCCAACAGGACGCGCACAACGCCTGTGTTCTGCTCCTTGGCAGCTAGGTGGAGTGATGTCCATTTCTGGTCTGTACCTGCATTCACCTCCGCTCCTGCCTGCGATGCATCAGACAACAGGTGCTCGATGATTTAATGATCAAGATCAAGTGGCAAAGCACAGCTGGAATGGAAATCCAACACAAGTACTATTCTTGTCAGATTTTCTGTACATTTTTGGCTGAACCAAACCTTTTTTCTTTGTTAGAAAGACAGGCAAAGTAGTACTATAAACTCCAACAGGAGTGCATTTCTACGTTCCAGTAAACAAATGCAGCTTGCGTGCTGTGTAATATGAAAGACAGCATTCATGGACGTGACAATTAAGGCAAAGTCAAAGAGCAAAAGTCAACTAGCAGCTTTGACCATTAGCACAGCAGGAAGATGCATTGTTCTGTCAACAGCAGGGGTGTGGTGCAGCAGTTGCAGAAAAGTGAAAACTTGGTGACGGTGGTGCTGGTGCAGGGTCACAAAGGAAGCTTACAAAGATGAGCAGCTCCACAATGTCAACAGAGGCCTGCTCTGCAGCATGGTGCAGCGGTGTCCAGTTGCCTTGGTCCTTCATCACAATCAGCTGCTTGCCAGCAGCATCCAGAAGAGATGCAACAACGTCCACATGGCCCATCTCGGCAGCGAAATGCAGGGGGGTTTGTAAGCTCTTGGACGTGCTGCACACATTGGCCTTCTGCTGGATGAGCATCTTCACCAATGGCAACCAGCCTGTCCATCAAACAAAACAGTGTCAAATAGTGTCAGTCGTGCTGCATGCATTGGTTTTCTACTGGATTAGCAACTTCACTAACAGCAACCAGCCTGTCCATGGAGCAAAACAGTGTCAATAGTGTCAGTCATGCTGCACACGTTGGTTTTTCTGCTGGATGAGCATCTTCACCAATGGCAACCAGCCTTTCTATCAAACAAAACAGTGTCAAATAGTGTCAGTCGTGCTGCATGCATTGGTTTTCTACTGGACTAGCATCTTCACTAACAGCAACCAGCCTGTCCATGGAGCAAAACAGTGTCAATAGTGTCAGTCATGCTGCACACATTGGTTTTTCTGCTGGATGAGCATCTGCACCAATGGCAACCAGCCTGTCCATCGAACAAAACAGTGTCAATAGTGTCAGTCATGCTGCACACATTGATTTTCTGCTGGATGAGCATCTTTCAACCTACGGCAACCAGCCTGGACAGTAAGCAAGGCAGTGTGGACAGTGTCAATTGTATCAGGGCAGAGATGGACACCCTCATGCTTGATGATGACCTGAATGACAGATCATCAACATCACATATAGGATAGCTAGAGCTGTCTGCCATGGGCTTTCTGATCCCATGCTGTAGTTGATGGGGTAGGACTGCAGCCATGCTGCATCACTAGCTTTTTGCAGTGCCTGATTCACTGAACATAGCTACTTCACAGACTGCATCACGCTAGCTACAGCTGATCAAGTGTTGCTTCCAGTAACCATGCATGACGATTTTGGCCCACAGATGCCTAAACAGGAATCACACCCTGCAGCGGTTTGTTCTCATGACATGCAACTGATCAGCCCACACTCACTGCACAAAGGTATGGACAGAACATGTTCAAGCGCATTGGGAAGAGCGGGTTGGTGGCAGGCTCTGACCGCAGCGAGCAGCAATATGCAGAGCTGTGCAGCCAGCAGCGTTTGTGGACTCCAGGGATGCACCCTCCTTCAGCAGGCACTGCACTGCCTCAAGGTGCCCGCCTTCAGCTGCTACATGCCAGGCTGTGTTGCCGTCGTTGTCTGTTACCTCCAGGCTGCAGCCCTGCTCGCTGTCAGGGGTCAGCAGATAATCAATGGCTGCACATGCCCCACCTGTACCACAAGTACGCGCATGGGATGAGTAACAGGATATGACAGAGCAGTGCTGTATGGGTAGACAACAGTTGGACTTTGCCAGTGCTCCAGTTTGAGGGGCCTGGCAAACAGATTCAATCCAGTCACACCTGTTGTGAGCCTGAAATGAAGCACTGCTGCATGCATCTGTGTTCAGAGAGTTGCATGTACACCTTGGCATGAGGTAAAGATGGCACACAACTACATGCTCTTGGGTGCGCCTCATTGCAAAGAGGCAGAGCGCGTTTTGGCTAGAACAAGGTTGCTGCTTTGAAGTGCAGAGGCTGGTACGTCAGCAAGTGGAGGTGTGGTGTCTTACCCAAGGCAGCATAATGCAGGCAGTCCCTGCCCTGAAGAGTCCTGTCACTGGGGTCGGCCCCCAGGGATTGCAGATGATTGATGATTTCCAGACACCCCCCCTGACAGGCGCTGTGCAGAACTGAGACCCCAGCATGGTCTTGAGCCATGGGGTCACACCCCGCCTGCAAAAGGTTCCGGAAGGGGCCTATGTGACCGCCCTCAGCAGCGCACTGCAGGGCTGTGTAGCCTCGCACGTCCACCAGTTGGACATTGGCTCCTGCCTCAATCAGCCGCTCAACCATCTGCATTACAAGCAGAATATACAAGACAAAAGTGGGAGTTCTGGCACCAATCTGTGTCCCTGACCAGACTTACGAAAGAGTGGCACCAACAGCATGACAAGCAACTACCCTGCAGGGCTCAATATGCTGTGCAGCCTTTCCCGCAGCGCCGGTGCATAGACCACGTAGGAGGTTGAGTGAGCCATGTTTCTGCAAGTATCCTTGCTGAGCTGCAATGTGCAGTGGGGTACGAGCTTGAGAGACACAAGAACTTCATCACATAGGCATACTAAACAAACTGCCAGAGAACCAAAAATTTCCTGACATGAATGTTGACATCCATGCTGAGCAACAATGAGCAGGACATTGCTGTCCACACAGCCAAGCAGATGTGGTCCCGTACGCAGTCGAATGAGACCCAACAGGGTATTGACAGACCTGCTGGTGTCCATGCTGGGCAGCAATGTGAAGCGCAGTGCTGCCCACAGAGCCATGCAGGGCAGTGAGGCCCCCCTGCATGTCCAAGCCAAAGCCAGCCAGCAGCAGCTTATCCATGACCTGGTGGTAGCCATGCCGAGCTGCCAAGTGCCCTGGCGACG
>JAABUW010009335.1_pt1 | contig 11213 bp, 1 predicted proteins | sample 5560081 | NCBI WGS metagenome assembly JAABUW01 (sample SAMN10711882, study PRJNA513363) | rock metagenome | isolation source: Antarctica rocks | place: Antarctica: Victoria Land, Knobhead sud | reverse complement strand
TATCTATGGCAGCAGTAATGGCCATGTATGCGCGTATCTATGGCAGCAGCAATGGCCATGTATGCGCGTATCTATGGCAGCAGTAATGGCCATGTATGCGCATATCTATGGGCCATGTATGCGCGTATCTATGGCAGCAGTAATGGCCATGTATGCGCATATCTATGGGCCATGTATGCGCGTATCTATGGGCCATGTATGCGCATATCTATGGCAGCAGCAATGGCCATGTATGCGCATATCTATGGGCCATGTATGCGCGTATATCTATGTAAATAAATAATCCTGAGCGACCTTAAGCGGGCCTGAGAATCCTAAATAACCCTGAGCGGGCCTGAGCGAGCCTGAGCGAGCCTAAGAATCCTAAATAATCCTGAGCGAGCCTGAGCGGGCCTGAGAATTCCTAATTAGCTCTAAGCTATAATAGCGCTCGTGAGCGGGCCTGAGCGCTCCGAGCAAATTAGGATTCTTAGAGTCGCTTATACTTTTATAGATAGAGTATCCTTTTATTTAAACGGGTTATTATATACTTCCCGTAACTTCTTTTATTAATCGGTAAAATTAGTTAAAGTATAAAGACCCTCTTTTCGGTAACGGTTTATTAAATTAAAGGCCTTCTTACCGATAGTTAATTTAAACTTTATATAAACGATCTTATCGCTATTAATAAAGTAACGATTATAATTAATATATATCCGTTATATTAACGTTTATTTTTAAATATTTAATTTATTTTAGTCCCCTTTATATTCCGAGATATCTAGGAGCTTTTCGGATTTAAGAGGCGTTCGAGATCGGGAGGGAATAAATTATTAAATATTTAAAGAGGAAGACGAGCGTAGGCCTATAATAATAATATTATTAAAAGTATTTTTATCGAATACTTAAAGCGGGGGCTAAGATATAGTTTAAATTATAATAGGTATAGTTTAAGTTATTATTTAAATAATAATATAAATTAAAGATTATATATCTAGCGTAAAAAGAGGAAGAGGCGTAAACGAGGATAAAATATCGAATAAAAGATTACTCTCGACCTAAATATATAAGTAATCGAAGGTATTTAGGAAACTAATAAAGTTATTCTAAACTTCGGCGAGGAATTATTATACGCGGTCTTCGGGGTTAGGGGGTTAATCCCTTATAATAATTATCCTAATACTAAAGAGTACTAACTAAATAGTTAATCTTTTATAATATTAAAGGACGGGATTAATATCTAGATATTTATTAAATTAACGGCTAGGTTTATTAAATTATAGCCTAGTTATAATATAAGAGTAGGCTAAAATAAAAGATAAAGAACGAAAGTTAGGGTAGGGCTAGTTACTATCTAAATAAAAACTAGTATACGGAGTATTTATTTATTTCTTATCCTAGCTATATTAAAATAGAAATAGGGAAATTAACTTAAACCTAAATTAGATCTAAGGTAGGTTAGACTAGGCTAGGTTAGTAAGACTATACTATAATAAGTAAATTATTTATCTCGATTAAAGATAATCGACCTAGGTATCCTATAATCCCTAATAAATTAATTTAATAGTACGAAGGCGATTTATTCGGCCTTATATATTTTCTTAATTAATATTATTATTATATATTTATTAAGTTTATTATAGATTACTATTATAGAGTTAAAGGTTTCCGATATAATAGGGTCTTTATAATACCTAAGGCCGCTGGCGTAGAGCTAGCGGCTTAGTAATAATATAAAAGACGTAAGGTAGTTACGGGGTTTATTACTAGGTAGTTCTTAAATCCTAGATTTAATAGTAGAACTAATCTCTAAGGATTCTAATAAAACGGGGGAACGCTAACTCGATATAGGATTATTAAGAGTTAGAACCCCGCGATACCAAGACTAGAACCCCGTATCGATAAGTAATAATATTATAGAGGTAGCGGGGCTTAGGCGTATATAATATACTAACGCCTTTAGCGGGGCGCAGGTATATATAATATACTACCGTTTTATAATTACCTCCCTCTTTAGGCCTTAGTCCCTAGGTGCCCAAATACTTTAATTAAAAAATACTTATTAAAAAACCTTTAAACCCCCTAAGAGAAATAAGGGAAAAGAGTTATCTAGTACGACGGCGTTATTATACGGTAATCTAAATATAAAGTTACGTACCTAATCCTTTAATACCTATAATACTAGTCACGGAATAATATTTAGTCAATTAATCGAAGCTCGTTAAAAAAACCTTTAAAACCCCCTAGAGGAAATAAGAGAAAAGAGTCTTCTAGTTTATACTGTCGGTCCTATAGCGTTAATATATAGTACTAGTCGCGGAGCGATACGAAATCATTTCCTATAGTACTATTATATAGTACTAGTAGCGGAAGAGTAATACTATTAAACTACCTCTACTATATAGTAGTACTAGTAGTAAATGAATAATATATTCATAAAGTTATCCCTACAGCGCTAATATATAGTAATAGTAGTTGAGTAAGTAATGTTTCTTTCGTCCCTATAGTACCATTATATACAATAGTAGCGGAGCGAAATAGTATACACTATCGTTCCTATAGCGCTTATAGCACTTGTAGTAAATATAGTATATTAGATTATTCCTATAGTACCTATAGTACTAGTAGCGGAATAGTAGTAGCCACCCTTACTATATACTCCTACTATACTATAATAAACACTAGTAGTAAAGTACTATATATAAGCGGTGCAGTCCTAATATTATACCGGGAGATTAGTAATAATATAACTATTATAGTAACGGTTATATCTATTAATAAGAGCGAGGTAGCGGAGCGGAGACGCGTATCGATATACTATAACGATAAGGTACTTAGCGCAACGGTCTATTATATAAATAAACTCGCCCGCCTATTACTTTCTCTCTTCGTAACTCCTCTAGCCTCTTTCGTATATCATTACTCTAGCTCTATAACAGCGTTCTAGTATTATAACTAATATATAGATAGTACTCTCGTTATATATAACTTTCTTCTAACTCTATAAGTGGCTCCTACTCACCGATAGTATTAGTTTATTTATACTGATTTATTTTAGTTATAAATATACTAGTAAGTATAACTAATCCGCTATTAGCGCGACTGCGTAATACTAACTATAATAGTAGTTTACTACGCTTCGTAACTCCTTTACCGGGTCTACTTCTACTAGTTTAATAATAATTATATTCGAGGTACGTCCCCTCCTTATATACTCTATTATATTAATCGCCACGGAATCGACCGTTACGTAAAGGTAAGTCATGACCGTAAGCTTTAAGACGGTATATATTAATAATAATAAATCCCTAAGTTTTTCCGAAGGAAGGTAAGGAGGTTTATATATCGGTATACCCGTATTAATAATAAGACTCCTAAAGAAGAATATAAACGTAATTTAATAAATAAAGAAATTACCTAGTAGCGTAAAGTATACGGTAAAACGGTAGTAACTAGTAGGTAAGCCCCTACTATAATCGCTAACCTATAGAATTAATTAACGGCGGCGAATTAATATATTAAGGAATTAAAGGCGATGAATAAAATTCTCGAAAAAGAGGCCGAGAGTTTCCGTTAATATAAACGGGACCTAGAGAGTCCCGAGGAAGATAATATCCTCGAAGATTATACTAGGGAGACTACGTCTTCTTCTAATAATTCCGATAATAACTAAATCTTTCGTGCGATATAGTAGTAATATCGAATTCTTTTTTTCTTAAATCGGCGCTGGCTACATCGGCAAGTCCGGAAAAACAATTCTGCAAAATCGCTACTTAATCGGTGCAAAATGCGCATTTTGCAGCCTTGGCAAATCTTGGCGCCAAGATTTTTAAGTTAGAGTTAAGGTCTGCGCGGGAGCGCTAAACTTAATCCTAAAAGTAGCTTTATAGCCCTATAGGGCAACGCTAGTAAAAATCTAATTAAAAATTCGGAATCTAGGCTAAAAATAGATTTAGTAAGATATTTATATTCCTATATAGGGGCCCTAGTCTAGATACTATAAAAAGTTAAAGTTCAAAAAAAAAAAAAAAAAGTTGCTAAATCGGTGTAATATCGCTGCTTAATCGGTGCATAATGTACTTAGAATGCGGGATATGAGCAGATACGCATTTCCAGTATTTTATATAATTTCGGTACAAAATACGCAAAAATCGGGGTTTCCGGACTTACCGATATAAGTTTACCTAGATATATTATTTAATAATATATTCTAAATATCTATATAGATTATACCTAAAGTAAAAGTATTTTTATAAATACGATATCTTATCGCCATCGTATATAAATAGTTTAATAATAAATTAAATTTAGTTACACCCTAAAACCGTATAATAAGGTTATAAGTATAGAGGAGAACGTCCGTTATATAAGTATTAATACAGAAGTAGTAATATTTATTTTTAATATCGGCTCCGTTTACTCCGCCTTATTATCTTATACGACTAGGTAACCTCTTTAGTTATATTTATATATTTACGTTTACTACCCGCCTATTTAAAGGCTTTAGTTAGTTTACTAGTATTAGTAAACTCTTCGTTTAATAATTATTAATTATATTCTTCGCCCTAACTAGTTTATTTAACTTTATACTAGATACTTTCCTTATTCTTAACTTTATTAATTACCTCTTCTACCTCCTATAACTTATTATTATTAATAAGTTCGGGGGCTTATATAAAAGATTCCGCCGTATTAACGTAGTCGCGAAGATAATATAACTTAAATAACGATATATGAAAGGTATTATAGATTCTATATATAGAAGGTAGTAGTAGGCGGTAAATTTATACTCCTATTTTATTAATAATCCTAAAGGGCCTTATAAACTTATAGGATAATTTCTTACTTAAGCGCTTTTACTTTAGGTTTTTAATTACTAGTATAACTAAATTACTAACCTTATAACTTTATAGTTTATACGTTTTATTATACTATTTAATTTAGTATTCGGTAGCGCTTTAAAGATACTCTATAACTTTATTCTTTAGAGCTTATAATTATCGTACCCTATTATTTATAACTAGTACTCTTTCTTCCCTAGAATCGTCCTCGACCTCCCAGCGGATTTCAGGATAGTAACTATATATACGGAAAAACGGCGTCGTTCCGACGGCGGCACTCCAATTATTATTTATTAAGAATTCTACTATAAATAGTAATCCAGCCTAATTAATTTATTTATTATTAATAAATATACGTAAATAGTACTTTAGTACCTAATTTAAATACTCTATCTACCTATTTATTTAAGAGTAAAAGATAGTACTTAGGCGTCGTTTTATTTTCGAATAAAAATATATAGCCGACTAGAAGGCGCTCGTAAAAATAGAGCCTTTATCGCTAACGATACTATTAGGTATACTATAGCGGTAAATAATTTTAAAGTAAAATACTTCCGCTAGCTAAGCGGTATCGATCTTAATAATTATAAATATATACCTAGTCATTTTAGTAAATCGATTTACCACGATAAAGATAGCGTTATAAACGGTATCTTTATACTTACTAGGCGGTAAACTAGTTATAAAATTTATAAAAATTTCCTTCTATAATTAAATAGTAATAGGAAGCGAATTTAATTCGTTATATAGGCGATATCGCGGCGCCTTCGTCCGCTAATATATATCGTAAGTTTTAATATAGTCCGTAACTTACTTTAGGCTACCCTCCTAGAAAAATTTTCGGGTAAATAATTTATATAACTTTATAGCGCTAAAATAGCCTACTAGAGGATTATTATAATACCTCTTTATAAATTCTTCCTTTAGAGCTTTATCCCTTAGTACGTAAAGGCGACCGTTATATCTTAATAATCCCTCGGAGTTTATAACCCATACCTTATTCTTTATATAACGGCGGTCCTTTAGTATATTCGCTTTAGTTCGAAAAGAGTTTACCTAATTATTATAGGCTTATAATTCCCGAATTAATATTTTAATAAACTTTTTAAGATTATTATATATAATTTCAGGTATTACTATAATATCCCGTTTTAAAATTACTACTCTTAACCCTATAATCTAAAAAGTAGGGGTTATAATTACTTTTACTTCTTTATCTCCTTCCGATAATTAACTATTAGTCTAAAGAGTAAGTTTATTCTAAAGCGTTAGTAATAATTTAGTATTTAACGACGATACTCCCTTATAATTAGGGCGTCGTAACGGTATATTAATAGGATTTAATTTCCTAGCCCGATAAAAGATCTTAAAGTTATAAATAGTTAATTTAAATATTTAACGGGCCTACCTAAAGTTTAACTCCTTCTACTTTATAAAACCCTTTAGGTTATTATAATTAGTTTAGATTTTAATATAATAAGGGCTACCTTCTAGGTAGTATTATTATTATTTTATTACCGTTATAACGGCGAGTAATTCTTGATTATAAATCTTATAGTTCTGTTTTAAGGGATTTAATTTCCGTGACTAGAATATTATAGGGCGCTAATAACTATCTTTATTCTACTATAATAATATAAAACTAAGATTAAAGTTAGAAGTATCCGTCTCTATACGTAATTATTTAGTTAAATCGTAATAGCGTAGAAAAGGCGCGTTTACGAATATATCTCGTAAAATCTAAAACGCTTCCGTAGTGTTATTTATTTATTTAAACGGACCTACTTTCTTACCTACTTTACTACCCTTAAGTAGACTAGTAAACAGCGTAGTTATACTAGAATAACTATAAATAAACCACTTATAGAAGTTAGCGAAGCCTAAAAAGATTTATACCTCCCGATATATTTTTGGCTAAGATTATTCCTTAATAGTTTTAACGCGTTCCGGGTCTATAGTTACCCTATTAATAAATACTATAAAACCTAAGAACTCGACCGTTTCGGTACTAAATCGGTATTTCTTAAGGTTAATAAATAGCTAGAACTAATATAATCGTTTAAGTATTTACTTAATATACCGTTAATACTCCGCCGGCTTAGTATTATAAATTAGGATATTATTTAAATATACTACGCACGTTATATCTATTAAACCTATAAACGTACGGTTAATATAAATTTAAAATATTACCGGTGCGTTAACGAGCCCAAAAGGTATAACTAAGTATTCGAAATAACTATAACGAGTTCGGAAAATAATTTTCTATTTATCGCCTTCTTTAATCCGGATCCTATAATAGGTATCCTTAAGATCTAACTTCGTAAAGATTTTAAAACCGTATAAGCGGTCTAATATCTCGGTAATTAAGGGTAATAGGTATCGATTCTTAATAATTACTATATTTAAGCCCTAGTAATCTACGTAAAAATATAACCTACTATCCTTTTTAGGTATAAAAAGAATAGGTACTTTAATTAATAAAATTAAATAACGGATCTAACCCTTATAAAATAAGGATTCTAAATAACGCCGTAGCTCCGATAATTTAGTTTAAGATAAATTATAAAGAGGTTTATAAAGCGGTTCTTTATTAACTTTTATCTCGATAGCGTAATCCCTTTATTTAAAAGTAGGTAGGGTACTCGCCTTCTCGTTAAAAAAAACGTTATGAAACTTTATAAGTTCCTTAGGAATCTTTAGGTTAGGAAGTTCTTCCTATTCGCCTCGTAATACCGTAGCGTATACGACCGCGAATATATTCGGTTTATTTTTAAAATTATTAGTGAACTTAGCTAGTTCCTTAATTTATAAATTACTAAAATTAATTTTAAACCGCTATTAGTCCGCCTTAAGATTAATTAATATCTTTAATTAATATAATCTAAATATACCTAGAATAACGTCTAAACCTTTAAGGTTTATAATATAGAATAGAGTACTATATTTACGCCCTTAACCCTAACTATCGACTATCTAATAGTTTAATTAATACGCGTTATAGTAATATATACTTTGCCCGCTAATTATTTTAGCTGGCGGTAAAATAGTATTATAAGATTCTAAATTATTTTTAACGACGAACCGTTATAAAATTAAATTAATCTACGCTCTTAAATTAATTAAGGTAATAAGCTACCTAATTTTATTCTAAAGGGTAATCTAATCTTTAGAAAGAATAAAAGAGTATACCTCTATTAATCGTTTTTTTTATTTTTCTTCCGAGGCGTGAGTTAGGCTTAATCGTTTTTTACTAATATTATACCGACGTTTATAACTAACTTATTTATATCGGGATATTTAGATTTAATATAACCTTCCACTCTATAATAATAATAGATAATCTTATCGTACGAAGAATTAGCGGTATTAACTTTACGTTTATTACTCTTCTTCTTTAAATACGCCTACTTAGCGCTATCGCCGGCGTTAGATTTAGTAATTCGGTCTACTATAAGTTTTTCTTTATTAGGGTTTTTTAACTAGGAACCCGAATTAAAATTAGAGCCGCCTATTAACTATATATACTCTAGATTCTTTTCTTATATAATGGCCTAGGTAAGAATTTCTTCCCTTTAAATAAATATATTACTAGTATTAAAGATCTTATTTTTAAACTTAGATTTAAATTTGGCTAAGAAGAAATTTACCTTATACTCCTCCGAAAACGAGGGTAATTAGGCCTCTATTTCTTTAAAGTAAGCCTTAAATAACGATATCTTTTAATAAGGTTATTACTTGGCTTCCTCCTACTTTTTATAAACGAGGAGACGGCGGTTAACTAGATCCGTTACTAAATTAAGAAGAAATTTAAAAAAGCTAAACGTAATACTAGCTAAATTATATAAATCGTAGTATTTATACTACTACGTTAAAGGGTCACCCTCTAACGAGTCTATATAATATACGATCTTTAAATAGTCGATAGTGAAATATTTAGGACTAATTAAAAATTTAATATTTACGTCGCGGAACTAACGTAAATATTTACCTTCGCTCGTACCCTTATAAAAACGTATTTTATTAGGGCGTAGCGTTTTCGCCCTAATAGGGATATCCCTATTAAGCGTAGTTAAACTTATTATTATTCCACCGGTAGGCGTAATAATTAAGGGACCTCTACTATAAATAGTAGATTCTATTAATACTCCGCTAGCGGGCGTAGAAATAATAAGATTATATAACTCTTAATTTTAAGTTTATAATACCCCTAACTTTTACTATTATTTAAGGCGACGGTTTTCTTCTTTAATAACTTTAAGCTATATATTTAAAGTCTCTTCGGGGGTAGTAATACCTTCGAATTCGTTACCGTTTTTACGACGGGGGTCGTCGGAGGGGGTTTAGTCGATATTATTATCGCTAAATTCTTCTAGACGTCCCGAGGTTAAACCCGATATCGTAATAACGATAGGCCTTTTCTTTAAAAAGGTTTAAAAGATTAGAACTATAATACCTAAGGCCGCTAGCGTAGAGCTAGCGGCTTAGTAATAATATAAAAAACGTAAAGTAGTTACGGGGTTTATTACTAGGTAGTTTTTAAATCCTAGATTTAATAATAGAACTAATCTCTAAGGATTCTAATAAAACGGGGGAACGTTAACTCGATATAGGATTACTAAGAGTTAGAACCCCGCGATACCAAGGCTAGAACCCCGTATCGATAAATAATGATATTATAGAGGTGGCGGGGCGTAGGCGCATATAATACACTAGCGCCTTTGGCGGGGCGCAGGCGTATATAACGCACTACTACTTTATAGTCCTTTAATCTTAGTAACTTAATAACGAAATTTATTATAATATCGTTCTATAGTACTTCTAGTACTAGGGCGAACTAGATTTAACTATATTTAATATACCTTATAAACTTATTCTACTAGTATTCGATATATTTCTTAATATATTTCTCGACGTACGATCTTAGTCCCGGCGCGTCGTATTCTTTATAAATAAAATCTATAGTTTTAATAACTCTAAAGTACCCTTAAGCTGGATTATTATAATAATTATAAATAATTTCTTTAAGATATCCCTTAGGAAGATAAGTCTTTTTATTATATTTTAATAATTTAGCCTATAATTACTAACTTCTTAATATAGTAGTTAAGGTATTATTTTTATATTCCTTCTAGATACTATTAATAATTCCGGGAATAAAGATATATAACGTCGCTACTAGTTATTATATTAGGACTAGCGATTTATCCTATTATTAAATAAGGTCTAGTTATATTACTACGTCTTTATCCTCTATATAATCTTCTTATTTATTAAATATATCGGCGCGACCGTTATCCTTCTTTAGGGTATAGAAGATCTTAAATTTATATTATTTTAATAACTCTAACTATCTAACCTATCTTCGGTTTAATTATTTTATCGTCGTAAAGTTAAGAAGATTCTTATAGTCTATAAAGATAGTAAAGTCTAAATAACTCTTTATATATACCCGTTACTATTCTAATATAGATACTACTACTAGTAATTCTTTATTATAGATATTATAGTTCTATTTTATTAATAATATTTTTCTAGAATAATATATAATAAGATATTATTTATTATCTTTTTATTAGAGTATATAAACGCTTATTATTAAATCTAAAGTATTAGTTTCGATTCGAGCTAGTTCGTTACTTCGAAAGGAATATAATACCGGCGGTTTTTTATAAACCTCTTTAAACGCTTTAAAAGATTATTATTATTCTTTCCTCTACTAGAAAACGATATTCTTCTTCGTAATATCCGTTAATAGTAAGGCCTTTTTAGAGTAATCCTTAATAAACCTTTTATTAAAGTTCGTAAATCTTAAAAAACTCTATACCGTCTTAATATTATATAATATAGGTTATTCCTTAATATTCTTAATCTTTTTAGGGTTTATATAAATTACGCTGCGGAATAGGGAAGGGAAGGGAAGGGAATGACCCCCGCTCCCTTCCCTTCCAGCAGGGAAGGGAGCGGAAGGGAAGGGGCAGGGACTGCCAGGGAAGGGAAGGGATTACCTGCTGTTCCCTTCCTCCCTGCTCTCCCTATAGGGCTGCCCCATATATGGCCATGTATGCGCGCATGCATGCCCCATTGCTGCCCCCATATATGGCCCATGTATGCGCGCATGCATGCCCCATTGCTGCTCGCATGTGGCCCATGTATGCCCCCATATATGGCCATGTATGCGCGTATGCATGCCCTATTGCTGCTCCCATGTGGCCCATGTATGCCCCCATATATGGCCATGTATGCGCGTATGCATGCCCCATTGCTGCTCTCATATATGGCCCATGTATGAGCCCATTACTGCTTCAAAATATGGCCTATTCTTACCCCTATATGCTATATATAGCTAATGCCAAGAGGCTAGTCCAAATCAGGCATAAGGCTTGGCGCTTC
>JAABUW010009334.1_pt1 | contig 11216 bp, 13 predicted proteins | sample 5560081 | NCBI WGS metagenome assembly JAABUW01 (sample SAMN10711882, study PRJNA513363) | rock metagenome | isolation source: Antarctica rocks | place: Antarctica: Victoria Land, Knobhead sud | reverse complement strand
CTAAAATGCCGCTCACTCAACCACGCCGCCTGCTGCAGCAGAAACGCCAACTCAACATTGAACTCCTTACTCAGAGCCGCCCAGTCAAAGGTCTTAGGTCCACTAGAAATGAGTTTCCATAATGCCTGGTCTTTGGTAGAATCCCAGGTAACGGGGGCAGGGTCCTGGAACGAACTTCGGGAGAAGGGGAGGCGGATGAGGAGGGTGTAATGCGGAGCCTGCTTGGGCTCTACATCTGCTTGGTTCGTTTCCTCACGAGGGAGACGAGCTGGCAGAGTATCACAGTCCTGGGAAAGGTGCGGTAGACGAGATGTGTTTGTTGAAACTGGGCGGGAGTGAGGTTTAGTTGTCGTCTTCCGAGATGCATCGGTTGATGATGAGGGAGACATGGTTGCGATTTTGCGGATTGCAGGGATGTTATCGATGGCCCATTCTGTCGTTCGATGGATTTATTCTCAATCAAGACCAGAAGAGCAAGTAAGGTGAGGTTCAATGGTCTTGGCATGTCATGTGATCAGATGAAACATATTGTACTTGGAGACTTTGATCGTTGCTCCGTCTTGGAATAGACGGAGATCTGATGAATGTTGAGGGAATGTCGCAAAGTGGTGGTGTTCATCTTTCAGGTGTTCGCTTGCAAGCTACGAAGTTAGAAGCCCAAGACCACCACTGCAGCTTCATACCACAAGTCTGGCCGCTTCAAGCACGCCTCAACCCCATCATACGCCCACAACCCAAGCCTCAGCCTCTAGATCGTAGTCTCATACGCCACCGGCACAATGCTCTCAGGCTTATTGTCCTTCGCGCTCACCGTCCTCGCGCCCCTCGGCTGCGCCGCCTGCCTCTTCAATGTCACCTGCTCCCCACCCTCCTTGGCCTGCTTCCGCTTCGCCGCGTTCTCCTTGACGCGCTCGAGGAAGGAGGCGCGCGAGCGGGAGTGGCGGACGTGCTCGATGCGGACGTTGACGCGCTTCTCGATGTAGCGGTTGCCGACTTGCTTGTAGAGGATGACGCCGACGGCGGATTTGGTGACGTTGTAGACGACACCGGTTTTGCCGTGGTAGACTTTGTGGGGCTGGGTGGTACAGTGTTAGCGAGGTGGTGGTGGGGGTGCTGGAGGGAGATGCGTGGTGCGGATCCCGAGCATGTTTTGTTGGGGGTGTGGACTCACCATGCCCTTCTGGACTGCACCGTTTGCGACGACATCGACGACGTCTCCGACTTTGTACTGCTTGAGGTATGTCGAGAGCGGGATCATGCCCGTCTTCTTGAACTTGCGCGAGAAGGCTGTTGTCCCATGTCAGTCGTTTGTTCCTTCTCTCACGCCATTCTTTCTGCATTTCCATGCTTCCTCCTTCCATCGGGATAGACGATGGACTGACCATAGCGCGTGCCGGCTCTGAGACCTGCGGAGTGACCCATTGTGAAGGACTAATGGCTGTCAAATGTTAGTGGGTGTTGGAGGGTAGATCGAAGGCTTCGCGCATACGTTGTGGTCTCGGTTTCTGCAGTGCTGTTGTCAGTATCACGTCTCACAGATTTCTGCTGGGATGAAACTCACGTTGTTGTCACTACCGACGCTTGTGTGTTCGTCCTGGTCAATCTCGAATCTTCAAAATGCGAGGTGCTCGGAGTCTTGGCGCACAGATAATTTAGCGAGACGCTAGTGAACCACCACTTCGAATTTGCGACTCCATCTCAGAAACTTCGAATGTCACAGCGACTGCAACCGCACACACAACACCATGGCGCCGTAAGTACACAACTTACCGAAGACGTCGCCGCAGATACGAAGATGAGCGAGGTCTGCAAGAGCGCGAGCATGGGATGTGGGGTCTTGAAGCATCACGAGATCACGGCATTGTAAAAAGGGCATCGAGCGCTGTGGGTGTGGAAAGCCTTGAGAACCTGGGCAGATGAACGAAGATTGGGTTCTTTCATACTGGCTCTTACGCGATTCATGGGCGGCCGTGATGCTCTGAAGGACAATGCCATGCTCGATCGCCCACGGCTTCAAGACCATGCTCCAGCCGACTCGCGCTCTTGCACCTCGCACATCCCCATACTGCGACGACCCTTCGAATGTTCACCACAGCACAGAAGCTCCTTGCTAACATCTGCCACAGACGCAGTTACTCCAAGACCTACAAGGTCCCACGTCGTCCCTTCGAGGCCGCTCGTCTGTACGTCACATAACCCAAGGCCACTGAGCGCGAGCTTGTCTCCACTCAAGTCTATGGTATCCTAACAAACATCACAGCGACTCCGAGCTGAAGGTCGTCGGCGAATACGGACTCCGCAACAAGCGCGAGGTGTGGCGTGTCCAGCTTACGCTGTCCAAGATCCGTCGTGCTGCTCGGTATGGCATACACTCATTGCTTTGAACACTCGAACAGACATGCTGATTATTCTGCAGTCAGCTCCTCACCCTCGACGAGAAAGACCCAAAGCGTCTCTTCGAAGGCAACGCCCTCATTCGCCGTCTGGTCCGTGTCGGTGTTCTCGACGAGTCCCGCATGAAGCTCGATTACGTGCTCGCCCTCAAGACCGAGGATTTCTTGGAGCGTCGTCTGCAGACCTGCGTCTACAAGCTCGGCCTCGCCAAGTCCATCCACCACGCCCGTGTGCTCATCCGCCAGCGCCACATTCGGTACGTCTTTCACCTTCACAGAACATCATGAAGTACTGCCGGCTAATATTTCCATCTACCCCACAGCGTCGGCAAGCAGATCGTCAACGTCCCATCCTTCATCGTCCGCCTCGACTCCCAGAAGCACATCGATTTCGCGCTCACGTCGCCCTTCGGTGGAGGGCGTCCCGGCCGTGTCAGGAGGAAGAAGGCCAAGGCTGCCGAGGCCAAGGAGGAGGGTGGTGACGATGCTGAGGAGGAAGAGGAGTAGATGCTGGCCTTGCAGAAGCGGAGTCGTTCGAGCGGCGTCTGATGCATCATGCATGCCGGGCGTTCAGCTGAGCAGCAGCACCGGGGATGGGAGGAGAGCTATGGCATGATGAGGAGGAGAGCTTTCAGTATGCTATGAAGTCTCTCAATTAACCATGTTCCACATTGTCTACCTTCCATTCATTTAATCTTGTTTTTTCATATCAGTGTCGCGGCACCGCGCTCACTGGGCCTTCGTGCGCTCACTGCCACCGTTGATGACACGTGATCATGAGGAGGAGCTCTGCTATAAAGGGAGGCGATCCTACTCATCTCATACCTTTCTTCTTTAACAACACCTCGACACCATGGTGGCTCTACCAGCCAAGACGACCAAGCGGAAGGCGGAAGATGCTTTGGGCGGAGAGGCGAAGAAGTTCAAGTAAGCCTTCCAATATGGCCGCTTGGAGTTCACCGACTGACCGCGATGGGTAGATGCGACTATACCAAAGTCATCACCGTGACCCTTGCCAAAAATAATCTGACCACATCGCCCAAATACAGAAGGCTTTCATCGTTCACGAAGACCTTCTCTACCACCACGCGCCACTCGCCGAGTCCTATCTGAAACCTCCAACCGCGACACGACCAAATCCGCATATCTGGATCTCCGGCCACTGGCCCGATGCCTTCGAGACATACCTACAGTGGCTCTACTCATCAGACAGCGACCTCGCCCGCCTCCTTCTTGCCAAAAAACAAGACGACGAGAAGCATGCCCACATACACGATGACGATTTCCACGAATCCTTGACTACCTACGAATGGACTCGATTCTGGGTCCTAGCGCATTCTCTGGGCGACTACAGCTGCTGCAACAAGGTCATCGACGTCCTTCTTGAGGCCGCTGGCGATGGTACCATTTTGGTACATTCTGGCCATGTCGAGGCGGCGCTCGGGGGTACTGAGGATGGCTCTGCGCTGAGGAAGTGGGTTGTCGATGAGTATATTGGTGGAGCTACGGTTAAGAGTTTCTGTGAAGATGAGGGCAGGCTGCCGGAGGGGTTTGAGAATCTTGCTTTGAGGAGAGTTTTGGGGAAGAAGGCGGCCGGTGAGGAGTTGGTTAAGCCTATTCGGAAGGATGCTTCTCAGTACCATATCCATGCGGCGGGCGAAGCACGTTGTGCTTGAGGGAAGATAGGGGAGGACAGAGAGGTGAGCTCGAGCCCGAGGGTTGGCATGCAGAAGCCGTCCAAAACTTAGGTGAGACTCAAAGCGAGGGTTCTCTTCGTCATCATTTCTGGCATCATGTGATGTTCACTCTCGGTTTCTGATGTTCACATGTGATCAGCATATGGAACTAATATAAAGAATACCGCCTCCTTCTCCTTCCTTACAAACTCAACAACATCTCATCACTATGGCGACAGCCAATTCAACCAAGCGGAAGGCGGACGATGCGTTGGGAGGAGATACGAAGAAGTTGAAGTAAGTGATCTATACCTACCTACCCTGGCTTGCGGTATTAATTACGGATGACAGATCCAATTACGGCAGAGTCATCCCTGTGATCATCGGGACCGCAACCTTCATGGTTCACGAGGACCTACTCCACCTCGGTGTTCCTGCCGCAACGATCCCACAAGGCGCCCCAGTAGTGGTACACGTAGGACCGCAGATCATCTTGGAAGGCCATCTAGCCAGTACCTTCGTGCTCTACCTCGACTGCTTGTACTCTGCGAGCCACGACTTCCGAATCATGGACGAGAATCTCAAGAAGAATTGCACCAAATCTATCTACATGATAAGGATCTGCGAGTGCTACATACGGCTCTGGCTGCTTGGTGATCATTTCAAGGACAACACGTTCAAGAACAAGGTCATGAATAAGCTTATCGGAGAGACCAGCACCGGTCGTATGTTCATCTTTCGCAGCCAAATCACTATGGTATTCGACACAACTGACGCTACTTGTGTGCTCCGAGCATGGGTGACAGATTCCTTCGTAGCGGGAAAAAGTGCTGCAGATCTGGAGCGCTACAAGTCATTCATGCCACATGGCTGGCTTCGAAGGCTTTGCTATGCGACGGATCGTGGAGAAGATCAAGAACGGGGGACATCTAGGCATACCAAGGCTGGAAGATGCGGGTCAGTATCACTGCCACGAGCAAGGGGAGGGAGAGTGCATCTGAGGAGAGGACGAGCAGACAGGAGTGCTGTGGTTCCAAGATTGAGCCGGGATAGGACAGGTCCGTGAGTTGGCAATTAGGAGCAGTATCGGAATGGCTCCCGAGAAGACTTGGGCTCGTGACTGGGGAGTCGTCAAAACCAAACGAAAGCGTCAAAGTCTATGAAATCTACAGCGAAGGTTCACTTCACCATCACCTGATATTTTTCACAGCAGCTTAATCAATCGGTTTCTGACGTTCACATGTCCTCAAGGTAGATGTAAAGCATCCTGGCTGCTCGTCTCTCTTCTTAAACCACCCAACACCACTTCGAAACCATGGCGACTTCGTCAGCCAACACACCCATGGCCAAGCTGAAGGCGGACGATGAAATAGGAGGGGTGGCGAAGAAGTTCAAGTGAGTAGGCTGCTACCATCTGCCTTCTGCGAAGACTGACCTTGCATTCCAGGCCCGGATTTGGCGGTATCATCAGCATCGTGGTGGGCATCGAAGGGCAGACCATGAATGGAATCTACAAAGTCCATGAATACCTCTTCTTCCACAATGCACCACTCTTCAAAACTCGCGTCCAGACTACAGCTTTGGTTCCAGACAGACACATCTGCATCAGTTGTCAGTCCGGCAAACTGGTCAGATTCTACCTCACCTACATCTACACCCTCACGGTGGATCTTACAAAGCTTGCCCACGAAGCGGTCGAGCAGTGGCTGCCGGAGTCAGATGTAGAGAACTACCAGAAGCTTCGCAAATGGTATGTGACGAATCAATTGATGTGCGTCTGGGTGCTGGCGGATGTCCTCGGTGATAAAGCCTGCAAGAACAAGATCATGGATATTCTCATCAAAGAAACTTGCGCGGGGCGGCTGGAGATCGGCCTAGAAGCTATCGCTATTCCAAGCGACGAAGGGTCCTTGTGCTCTGCGCGACTGGGCTATGGATAGCATTCTGGGGAGCTTGAACGCCACGTCTTTAGCACATTACCAACATCTTCTTCCGCCGGGCTTCGAACGTGAGGCACTTTTGAGGGCCGTGGGAAAGTTGGGGCGGGCAAGGGGCTCGCAAAGCCGAAGGTCAAGGATGCTTGTCTTTATCATTGCCATGAGCCAGGCGAGCCGAAGTGTTCCTGAGAGGTCCACGACGGCAAGACACGATCTCAAAAGTTTCGTCCTGGCCATGGTTGCGGGAAAAGCATAGCGAGCTTTCAAAGAGGATCGATATGCAGAAATTGAGACCGGGTGTTTTCGCGGAGGGAGATGGCGAGCATATTACCGTCCATTCACATCACATAGGAACGACATTGGTGCTGTCGAACATTGGTCTCGATCACCTCGTGGCCACACTTCTCTTCCGACTCACTTTGTAGTATCAGCTTCTAAATGAACGAGTCAAGATCTGGCATGTGTTATGATTCCGTCGCTTTCTAGAATATTGCCTTTGGAACATGCACAGCCATTCATTCCAACCTCACTTCGTTAAATTCAGCTGTCAATTCAATTGGTTCATTCTTCGTACTTATTCTCACGACCTGCCAACAACGCATCAGACTTTGACGCCATGGCCGCCGCAACATCGCAGGAGGCTCTGCTCGAGGAGGTAGAGAGACTGAGGGCAAGACTGAAAGATTACGAGCCTGCAATTGCGACACTCACCGCAACCCTTAAGCGCAAGGCAGACGGCGAGTTGGGAGCAGAGGCAAAAAAGTTCAAGTGAGGGAGTTACCTAACCTGTGTTTGCTCGGACGCTGACCTTGATTGCTAGGCCTGACCACTCCACATGCGAGGCCAAAGCCGTTGAGCCCAAGGTTGTTACGGTCGTGGTGGTATCGGCTAAAGACAAAATGGAAGTTTTCCTTGTGCGCGAAGACTTACTGTATTCCCGCGCCCTCAACGTCAAGAACTGGCCCAACACCACCACCATCATAAAACCTGGTAGACAAATCAGAACCACTGGCCGAGGACCTACGACCTTCAAGCTGTATCTGAGGTGGATCAGCTCACCGCAAGGAGATCTCGCGTCTTACGCCAGAATGCTGCTACAACAAACGATGATCGAAGGAGCCCGCGACACTCGCATGCCACGCCTCCTCATCACCATCCTCGTGAGTCTATGGGCACTCGCAGACGAGCTCGGCGACAGCGCGTGCAAGAACAGCGCAATGGACACTCTGATCGTGGAACACGCAACGGGCCGGTTATCTGTCCCTCCCACCCTCATCCACCCGCTGCTTGAAAGAGGTGGACTCACTTCCCATGTTAGTCGTTGGCTCCTGGATCACTGCGTAGCGAGAATCACTGTGAAAATTCTAGACACGCATCGAGGGTCTTTGCCGGCTTACTTTGAAGGCCTCGTTCTTCGAAGGATCTTGGAGAAGAACGAAGCCGGCGAGGCTTTGACGATACCAGCGCTGGGAGATGCTTGCCGGTATCATGACCATGGAGAGGGCGAGCCGAAGTGTACTTGATCTCGATCGGAGAGGCAGGGCATGGAGTCGGTGTGCTTCGAAGCTTGAGTCTTGACCGTAATGGAGTTGTTGTGCTTTGAAGCTTGAGTGTTGATCGTTAGAGGCGAGGTTGTGATGACTACGGCCAGAAGTCGGCGTTATCGCGTAGCAGAATGCTCCGTCCAAGCCATGGTCGCGGAGTGAGTGAAGCAAGCTTCTGGGGAGGATAGATACGCGGAGGTAGCAGCTGCGACCCAAGATCCTGTGATCGTCAGTCTCAATGCTCCACTTGACCACATACTCTCCCGACTCTCTATAGCTGCCTGGCAGAACCAAGATCTGGCATGAGATGATTGCATCGCCTTCCAACGTGGTTCGAGATCTGTGCTACCCGTGGAACATCTTCGTTTGTTCACATCAAAGCGTGCCACTGACTCACAGTGTTCCATCACCTTAGACTCCACACTGCTGAAAGCAAAGATAGACATCATGGCCCGCTTGGAAGCTGAGCTGGCGGCAGAATGTCTGTCTAGCACCACCGCCACTGGAAACCCCGAAACGATGGCAACCATGGCACCAACCCAAGCACCCCAAAACAAGCGCAAGGCGGAGGACACGTCAGTGAAAAACGCGAGAAACTCAAGTGCGTGGACAGACTCACCGATTCACAGACCGCGTGCTAATTTCTGCAAATAGATGTCCCAGTTGTGCGAGCGAATCTGCCCCCAAGATGGTGACCATTGTGGTCCAATACGAGGAAGATAAGCAAGAGGGAATCTTCACCGTCGCCGAGTCTTTGCTCTATCGTCGCTGTCCAAAGATCCAGAATTGGCCCAATACCACGTTCATCATCCAGCCTGGCAGATAGATCTACATCGCTGGCTACCATCCAGAGCTATTTGAGACGTACCTGAGGTGCATAAATTCGCCGGAAAGAGACTTCGGAATTCAAACACGGATCTCGAACGCACACGTCCGCATAGGGCACCTGATACGCCTCTTCCACTTGGTAGAGCTGCTTGGCGACGAGGAGTGCAAGGACGGGACTCTGGGGGCTCTCACTACTGCACGTGACTCAAGTGTGCTAGGCCTGCATCCCTCCCATTTCGAAGTCATCTTTTCCAAAAGTGATTCGAACTCGGCGTTGAGGAAGTGGGCACTCGACATGTTCTTGATGGGCAAGTCGAACGTGGAATCGGACGAGCACAAACAGCTGTTGCCAAAGAATTTCGAAGGCATGGTCTTCAGGAGAGCCATGCAGAGGGTCAAAGGCGGCGAGCGTCTGAGATTTGTAGAGCCCGGAGATCCTGGCAACCATCGTCGCCATCTTTGAGCCGGACAAAATGTGCTCCAGGAGATACGATGGCGATACCGTTGACAAGATGGCAGCAGCGTGGAGTTCAGCCTCCATTCTGGAAGCCTCGCAGGAAGGCTTCGATAGATTTGGCTCTGATGGGCAGTGTGATGGGACGAACTTCTTGACTATTCCATTCTTGGTGAAAGACCAAACAACTTGAAGCATGAAGTGAAGTCGGCGAAAGCTGCGCCACCCGAAACAGCCACATCTGAAGTCTATAGCATCGAAACATCATCATCAAATAATCCTCTCATCTGTACAATCATCTCTTCTCAAACTGAATCATGGCATCGATACTGAAGCCCTCAATGCGCGCAGCAGAGACCAACATATGTCGACAATGCTTCCGCCTCCAAGCCCGACGCAACATCACGTCCATCTCAACACAGAACCCCAAGTCTGAGATCCGGTCACGATCGAACAATATATCATCAACGACTCGGCCATCACAAGCGGTTCGAGCTCGACCTATTCTCACGAAGCAAAATGCCCGACCCTTCTCCTCCACACCTCCAGCCTGCGCCTACAAAACCATAGAAGAAGCCAAAGCCCGCACCAAAATCGGCGTACGCCCTGGCCCCTCCCCTCCCCTCAAGTCCCACTAACACACTCTCCAGCCCTTCTCCTGGCAAGCAGGCGTCCTCTTCCTACTCGCCGGCGCCGGCCTCACAGTCTACTTCCGCTACGAAAAAGCCCGCATGGCCCGCGCCCGCGTCGCCGAAGCCAACAAAGGCGTCGGCAAACCCCTCGTCGGCGGGCCCTTCCACCTCACCGACATGCACGGCCGCGAGTTCACGGAGCAGGATTTGAAGGGCAAATACTCGTTGGTGTACTTCGGGTTCACGCACTGTCCCGATATTTGCCCAGAGGAGCTGGATAAGATGGCTGGGATGATCGATATCGTGCGCGAGAAGTACGGGGACGTGTTGAAGCCGGTGTTCATCTCCTGCGACCCTGCGCGGGATACGCCGGAGGTGATGCGGAGGTATCTGGTGGATTTCCATAAGGATATTTTGGGCATGACGGGGACGTGGCAGGAGGTGAAGGATGTGTGTCGCGCGTATCGGGTGTACTTTTCTACGCCGCCGGATGTGCAGCCCGGGCAGGACTATTTGGTGGATCATAGTATTTATTTCTATTTGATGGATCCGGAGGGGGATTTTGTGGAGGCGATTGGGCGGAATTTTACGGTGGAGGCGGCGGGGAGAGTGATTGGGGATCATGTTGCTGACTGGAGGGGGAAGATTGAGAAGTGATGAGGACCAGACGATCCGAACAGTGTATAACATGTGTAGATGGTTACCATTGACTTGGTTTATATTTCAGGTAACGCCTCTCCCAATTTGTGCGGAAGAATTCCGGGAAGTTTAAACATCAACTTCATCTCTCAACTTGACAACTCAGATTTTCCAACAACTCCAATCTTAATCCGAAGTAAGGCCTTTAAACATGGCGGAGTGCAATGCCATCATCCACATCCTCTCAAAAACCACCCGAAGTCAAAAGCAGTGTGACGAGACGGTAGAAACCGTACTGCGGACTTTACTTGCCAAAGCTGTAGGCCCAACAACGTGGCTTTCGGACTCGGTCTGCAAAATTGAGGCCAACCTGAACACCGCTGGCAGACCTCCGGCGTTGAGAGAGTGCCATCAGCTACGCACCTTGTCCGAAGTCCACGTCGTTGAAAAAGAGCACAATGTCGAGATCATCATCCAGCCTCTCGCGCTCTTCCGGCTCCACCAGACTCCCGGCCTGGCGGTATTCGATATGGATAGTACGCTCATCCAGCAGGAAGTCGTCGACGAGCTCGCCCGATCCGTCGGCCGCTACGAAGCCGTCGCTGCCGTCACCGAAGCTGCTATGCGTGGCGAACTGGATTTCGAGGCCTCCCTCCGCGCACGAGTGAAGGAGCTTAACGGCGTCTCTACTGAGATCTGGGAGACGCTGAAAAGCGATGTTATCACGTTTACGCCTGGCGCTCACGCCCTGATCAAGTTTCTAAAGCGGAAGGGGTGGAGAACCGCTGTTCTGAGTGGCGGTTTCACACCCCTAGCCTACTGGGTAAAAGACCAACTCGGTCTCGACTACGCTTACGCCAACCACCTTGCCGTTGACCCTGTCACCTCTACGCTGACCGGCGAACTAGAGCCCGACGCACCGATCGTAGGCGCGGAGTTAAAGCGGGAACTACTGCTGAAGCTTGCCGCAGAGAACGGGATTCCGGTGGAAAGGACGATTGCGGTGGGGGATGGGAGTAATGATTTGCTTATGATGGGCGCGGCGGGGCTGGGGGTGGCGGTTAATGCGAAGCCGAAGGTGCAGGAGGCGGCGCCGGCGAGGGTGAATGGGAG
>JAABUW010009331.1_pt1 | contig 11217 bp, 9 predicted proteins | sample 5560081 | NCBI WGS metagenome assembly JAABUW01 (sample SAMN10711882, study PRJNA513363) | rock metagenome | isolation source: Antarctica rocks | place: Antarctica: Victoria Land, Knobhead sud | reverse complement strand
ATGAGCGGCTTCCACCAAATCCGCCACCACGGTCGCTGCTGCCGTAGGATGAGCGGCTTCCATCAAGTCCGCCACCACGATCGCTGCCGCCGTAGGATGAGCGGCTTCCACCAAATCCGCCACCACGATCGCTGCCGCCGTAGGATGAGCGGCTTCCACCAAATCCGCCACCACGATCGCTGCCGCCGTAGGATGAGCGGCTTCCACCAAATCCGCCACCACGATCGCTGCTGCCACAGGATGACCGGTCTCCTCTACCACCACCTACTGCATAGCCACCACTTGAATTGCCATAACTACCCCTTGATAGAGACTCTGAACCGTCTCGTTCCTCATGGCCAATGTTAACACCTCGTAGACGACTCAGACCGAGTTTTTGAACTAATCCACGCCCAACGGCCGGCGGTGGGTCCATGGCCCACAGATACTTGGCTCGATTGTTCATGGCGTCTATAAGCTGCTGCTTATCTGCTACCCAGCCGTAAACGCCAAGAGTTGCCAAATAAGACGCCACTTTGTCTCCGCGAGGGGCCATTTTCGCAGCGTCAACTACTTGTGTGAGAATCTTAGCAGTATCCTCTGGAAGCTGCGCATCTTTTGTCATGTCTACTTTGGCGGTCTCGAGGGAAGTGTCAGGCTTTAGTGGAAGCTTTCTGAGTCTCATTGAGTTTTCCTGGACCTCAAGGTTGGTCAAGAAGATCCAGCCTTCGCCCTCTTTGTCTCCTCGAGCCGTGCGACCTATTCGGTGGATGTAAGTGTCTCGTGACGATGGGACGCCAACCTGAATGACATGTGTCACGTTGGGGAAGTCCATTCCCCGAGCAGTTACGTCGGAAGAAAACAGAATAGCACTATCAGCGCGCCGGAAAGAGTCCGCTGCTCGTGTTCGGCCTTGCTGAGTCAACCTGGCATGTATGGAGAACTGTTTTGCCGGATGAAGGGGATGCTGGTGGAAGAGGCTTTGTCCCGGGTTCCGAAGGTTCGCGAACATCTGCGAGGCAAGCGTGACATCGGCCGTGGCATTGAAATAAATGATAGCCTTGAAACTCGGGTTGTTCTCGATCTCTCTCTTACAAAGCTCTAACACGGCCGGTATGACATTCTCGAAACCTCCTACATTTACCACCTTCTGTGGCACCTTCTCATGCGTTTCTTGCGCTCCCTCTCGCACCGTACGAACGAACTTGAAGTCCCGCTTCATGGTGTGCCGAACAATCTGCATGAGTTCTTGAGGAATTGTGGCAGAAAAGAGCAGAGTCTGTCGGTCCACTGTACTTCTATCAGGTAGTAATCTTTGAATAGCTTGTATTTCAGGAGCGAAGCCTTGGTCTAGGAGTCTATCCGCTTCATCAAGGACGAAGGCGCTGAGGTTCGGTGCTCGTACTTGGCTGTATGGATCTTCCAAGATATCTTTGAGTCTGCCCGGCGTCCCAACCAGGATATGACAACCCTCGTATTTAATCTTTCGAAGACCCTCTTGCTTTCGGGAGCCACCAACAGCAGTCTGTACAATAACTCCGGTATTCCTGGTCACTTTCTTTGCCTCAACCGCAATTTGTTCAGCCAGCTCTCGCGTCGGTGAAATGATAATTGCTCTGATGTCCATAGGCGACCCTCTACTTTGATGATTGCCACTACGCCTTTCAAGGCTCGGATCCCTTCTGATGATGTTCTGTAGAACAGGGATAAGGAAGGCAAGAGTTTTACCAGTACCAGTACGGGCTTGTGCTATGCTACAGAAGATATTAGTATTAGCACACCTCCTCAAGGCAGCTATGAGATCAAGCTTACACGTCAATCCCTTTCAATGTTTCGTTTATGGTCAGGCTCTGGACTTCAGTCATCGTCTCAAGCCCCATCCCCTGGGTTATAGTATTGACGACAGTATTGCAGACCATCCCTCTCTCAGACAGTTCGTTGAAACTCGTGACGGGGCCATACCTAGTCGCTTCGTGGATTTGAGCATCCGACGGCGGTCTTTGCGAGTTGGCCTCATCTACAATCTCTTCCATCTCCTCTTCCTGTTCTCTGATAGCAGCTTTCTGTCTCCATTGCGAGGTTGTGCAGAGTGCACGAAGAGCGGTGCAAGATTGAAGTCGAGGTGCTTTAGGGTAAATTATTCGAGGCGCATTTGAGGTAATACATATTCTAGAAGTTGAGGGCAAAAGTAATGTTTTGGCTATCGAGGCTGGACCTCTTCGCACAGCGTTCAGCATTGACTGTATGACTCGGGCTAAAGACGAGCTATAGTAAAGAAAGAGTAGTGAGCAGCTGTCTGAATCCAGGAAAGAATGGATTACGCACAGAATGTGGTTGTGATGTTGCTGCGGAAAGGTGTATTTCTCTAGAAGCGGCGAGTGGTGATGCTGAAGTAGCTTGTAACGAAAATTTTAATATTGGACCCTGAATGGATATATGTAGTGTAAGAAGATATCACGCTAAAAATCTATAGGCTAAGCCGTATCGAGGTAATCCTGTAGCGGGAGAGCATCGAGCCATCAACATGTTTCTCAGGACATGGCGGACATCGCATTGGGCTCACCGCGGTATGTTCGTGGACGACTGAAATGATTAGGGTGCTAACAGCTAATTTCTTAAGCTTTCCACTTCCACTGTTCCTTCTCAATGGCGTCAAACCACCTTACACCCACCACACAAAGCGTGGCGGCTAGCAATAGAGCACCGTCATACCATATGAGCGACTGATAAGCCGTGAGCGTATCTGGACCACTTGTAGTTAGGCTTCTCGACTCTCCTAGGATTTCTCCGCCGACGGGCGAGCCGAACGCTGCCCCAAGGCCACGAATAAAATAGACGAAGCCATTGACAGAGGCATATGCTTGAATCCCAAAGACCTCGGATATTGTCACGGGGAAGAGGGCATTGTACCCTGATATGGTTCAGCCTCAGACTTCGCAGAGAAAGGGCTCCCCATTGCTTACCACCAGCGAGAATGCCGTAAAGCACAAGGAACGAAATCCATAAAGATTTTGCACTATACATCGCTGCTCCCAGCCAGAGTACCAGAACGCTAAGAGCGCTGCCAACAACAGACATTATGAGCACATTCTGCCTGCCAAAGGCGTCCGCCAGAACACCTGTCAAGATCCGGCTAACAGCGTTAACTCCATTATTAATTGAGAGCAGCACAGCTCCAAATGCAGCTGTATAGCCCAGTGCTACTGAGAATTCAGGTGTGAAAGTCATGGGCACGAAATTTCCGGCGGCTTGTAGTAAAGCTGCAAGTGATTGTAAGATGAATGCTGGTTTCCTTGCGATCGTCATGTTGACAAGCGTAGGTCTTCGATTAGCACTTCGACTTGACAGTGCTGCAACAGCAATTGGCAAAGAAACCGTGAGATTCTCCAATGCCATGATCCTGAGGCACCAACGGACACCCAATCGGTCGAGCATTACTGGGATGATCAGTGAATAAGCGAGACCAGCTAGGCCTGCTGCGCTGAGCACCAAACCCATTGCAGACCCTCTGCGGCGGTCAAAATATTCTGGTGCTACACTGATAAGTGGAAAATAGAGTAATGAGCTACCGACGCCGTAGATCAGGCCTTGCGTAAGAAGAAGATGCCAGGTCTACGGATCTTAGTGTACGCTCTTCCAAAGATAAGATATACACGAGGATGGACAGACTTGCGTACTCCAGCTGGCCAGCAGGAACCCTAAGCTCATCAGGATGGCGCCAGGAACAGCTATCCACTTAGGATTCTTAGTCCTCGCCATCAGTGGGTTGACATAAATGGAACCCCCCCAAGTTAAACCTGCACCAAGCGTCCCCACAAACGCAATCAACGCCCGGTTCGTAGCTTGGTGTGGAGGAAGGATAGTCCTACTGTTCGCGACGTAGAAATCTTGGAATACGCCGTAACTGAGATTGGGGCCGATAGTTTGGAAGACGGCGAGGAAAGCACATATTCTACAAAGTAATATAAACAACTTGCGGAAAGGAGATGAATTAATTGATGGTTTTTGGCTCACAAAACAATTACCTGGTCTGCTTTAGTGATGGGACGAAGCTGCTCTTGCTGTTGTACTGCACTGGCGGGAGGGGTAACATCGCCGGTCAGCTCGATGGGTGTCACATCGCTGCGATTCACATCCATTACAGAGTATATAGACCTCGCAACAAAAGATGAGGGGTTACTATCTTATCAGACCTGGCTCTATTACGCCTGAGATTGTTTCTGAAGAAGCTCCATCCCTTTTGATAAAGTATTAGTTACAGATCCGGGATCCGGAAGCAGCCGAGATTCGGGTGGGATGATATTTACGGTGATCACGCCTGTATATCCCGTCATTCGAGCCAATATGCCAGGTCTTTACTTGTTCCAGTCATACAATAGTCTGAATCAGGATCATTGCTAACCACAAATATAGATGCAAACAGGTCGATGACTATTCTTTCCCAAAAGCTGCTATGACGCTTTTGGTATCTTTGAAAACTTCTTGAGCTACTGTAAATAGTCTGCACCACATTCTCTCTCCGCAACGTCGAACAAGGGCTTCGCACTGAACCATCCTGCGAGTGGCGTTCCGATCGTCTTATAGGTAAAAGCCGCATCTTCGTCTCCGATTTTTTTGGTCTCACCACCCCTTCCACCAGCGGCTGCATCCGCCATGAGTTGCGCATGACAGCATTTTTCCATACTAATGAACCAAAACACGGCCGCCTCGATTGTTTGCCCAACGGTCAAAAGTCCGTGGTTCTGAAGCAGTGCAGCTTTCTTGTCCCCAAGGCAGGCCGCAATATCATTACCCTCCTTCTCCGCGAGCACGATGCCATTGAAGCTTTCATATACGACATGGTCCTGGTACGTCAGCACTGTCAGCAGTGTCCTACTCTCGATGGATTGATGGAACGCGCATTATGGAATGAGCAGGCGTCCTGCGTGATCATGTCTATCTTTCTGCCCAGGGTACAGAAAGAGCGGCCATAGATGCTGTGACTATGGGCCGCACAAACCACATCAGGTCTGGCCTTATGCACCGCTCCATGAATCATGAAAGCGGCCGCATTCAATAGTCTCACTTCACCACCATCGATGATGGTACCACTGTGGTCGACTTGTATCAAATCACTCTTTCTCATCAACGAAAACGCGACCCCGAAAGGATTCACCCAAAAGGTGGTGGGGTCAACAGGATCACGGAGAGTAATGTGACCTGCAACTCCCTCATCAAAGCCATATTTGCCGAAGATGCGGAAGGCAGCCGCAAGACGACCTTTCAGAAAGTCACGCTCCTCATACTTGTCCGCGAAATCGCGCGGGCCGGGGAACTTGGGCATTTGAACACTTGCCTGATGCTCACTCAAGCCGGGCTCGAGAGGTGCCTTAGTTGAAGGACGGGAGGAGCCATTGATTTGACTCTCGGTAGTCGTTGCTGACGGCGGTGCCATGTTGTCTTTCCGAGCTTCGAATTCGAGTGTTCCATAAACAGATCGATAAATCAAGAGAAGATATTATTGTCGGAGTATTATATGTAGGTAATTCCAGGGGCGCAAATGGCTTCGAGCTGCATGAGTGCGGGGCTTTAGGACAACCAACGGGCCGAGGTCCTAACTTTGGTTTGTAGGCTACCAAACTGCCTGTCGTGCCTGCTATTGGAGCGAAGTCCAAGTCCAGGTAAGCTGGGCGAAAACGATCTCAATAAGGCGATTGACAGCGGAGACGACCTGTCGTCGGCCGTTGCCCTTCAGCTGCTGAAAACTTTCCATGCCGGGCATTGGGCGCCAAGACCGCGTGCTTACTCCAAAGACCATTCACATCGCGGTTGTCAGTACATACATTGTTGGTCATATATAGGGTGTATTATGACCATCAAAATCACGTTAATGTAAAGGGCTGATAGATTTCCTGTCCGGAGGCTTAGAACAAAATGCATCCAAGTGCAGGTATGTATGCTCGATTGAGGATAGAGAAGCTGGTACTCAGCCATGAGTTTTCGTGGCTGCGAAAACGCCAATCAACTTGCAAGTTTGTTGTTAAAGGAGAAGTGGGTGACGAAGAAGAGGGGGAAGTTGAGGACCAGGAAGAGAGAAACGGCATGATAGAAACAGGAAAAAGTTATCTGGTCTATGTAATGGGGCCCTGGGGGACCCTCGGACCTGGGGATAACATAGAGCGCCATCTATTCAAGATATAGGAGCTTGCAAGGTAGTCACTCACGATGATTTCAAAGGGTGAGTTCCTGGATGATTGAGGAACAACGAGTGATGAATAGTATCCCATCAACTCAAAAACGCGCTATACTCGGTATCGCTTACCGTAGCGGCAGGTCTTGACTATCACAAATCCACAATAAAGCTTGAATCTCAATTGACGAACAGCCAAATTATATTTCTGACATCAAGGATGGGTAAACGTGGAGGGAAGAGAGTTAGTATGTCCGGTTCATCGTTTGAACGTCTTGTGAAGCTCATAGATAGCAGTTTGGAGGCGGTCGAGGCAGAGGCGGTGGAAATCAGCGTTCACAGGAACGAGCAGATCCCCAGGACATACCTAGAACCCATACACTCTTTGAACGGTATTATAATGAGCTTGGAGTTGTAAATGATGGGGAAAAGGAGAGTTATTGGGGTGCGTTGCGACGAGACCTTCCGAACAGCTTCCGCTTTACAGGATCGAAAGGGTATGTAATCGATTAATGACTCAGATTGCTTTTGACTGAGCACTATCAGACACGCAATTCCCGTGCAGCAAAGGTTAAAAGACCATTATATACCCGAAATTACATCTATAGAACACAATGGCCAGCTAGTCGAACCTCCGACGTCTATACCATGGTATCCAGACCAATTGGCCTGGCAGATGACGACGCCAAAGAATATTATACGGCGGTTTCCGTCTTTTGCCTCATTTCAAAAGTTCTTGGTATCGGAAACGAGCGTGGGAAATATAAGTCGACAAGAGGTGGTCAGCATGATCCCCCCACTACTCATGGGCGTCAAGCCTGGAATGATTGTGCTGGATATGTGTGCTGCACCCGGTAGTAAAGCTGCTCAGTTAATTGAGATGGTTCACGCCGGAGAAGAGGCTAGGACGCGAAAGGTCCTTCGTAACATGGCAAAGGATGAAGGGCGCGAGCTTAGTCCAGACGGCGAAATCATACAAGAGGAGATGGGGGAAGCAGAGAAAACTGGTGATTGGTCAGATGATGGAAGGGCAACTGGCCTGCTTATTGCGAACGACTCTGACTACAAGCGAGCGCACATGCTCATTCATCAGATGAAGCGTCTAAATTCTCCCAATCTGATTGTAACAAATCACGATGCTACTATGTTCCCTTCAATCAAATTGCCATCTCAGCCCAGTCACGGAGGAGCCACCCCACCGAACAGATATCTCAAGTTTGATCGCATCCTAGTGGATGTGCCTTGCTCTGGCGACGGAACCTGTCGGAAGAACATCAATATATGGAAAGACTGGAATCCGGGCAATGGCATAGGACTATTCAGCACGCAGGTGAAGATTCTGTTCCGCGCCTTACAGATGCTAAAGGTGGGAGGACGAGTTGTTTATTCGACGTGTAGCATGAACCCTGTGGAGAATGAGGCAGTAATTGCCAGCGCGATTGATCGTTGTGGTGGTCTATCGATCGTTGATGTAGTCGACTGTGGCGATGCACTTCCGGAGCTGAAAAGACGGCAAGGTCTGAAGGATTGGAAGGTCATGGACAAGCAAGGCAAGTTATGGAATACATGGGCCGAAGTCGAGGACTCGAGAGCGAAAGAAGGTCCTGAGGGCTTGGGGAAGCTCATCGAAGGAATGTTCCCACCTATGAGCCCAAACGAGAGAATTCCACTGGATAGGTGCATGCGTGTATATCCACACTTGCAAGACACAGGAGGCTTCTTTATCACTGTGCTGGAGAAGAAGATCGAAATCAAGGCCAAACCCCAAGCCAACATCAAAAAGACTGAGCCAAAACCCTCGGTCATCGCTACTGTGGATGAGATCGAAGCACGGCCACTCAATGCAACAAACCCTATCGAGAAGATCGACGCTTTAGACGATCTGGCACCACCTCGAGCAAACGGTGACGCAGAGGGTCTCTCAGCAGCAGCGCGACAAAATAGAGAAAATGCACCAAGCGAAACCGTCACCCCCCAAAAACGAGCCTTGAACGACATAGCCGATGCACAAGCGGCCACCAAACGTCCCAAATTCCGTGAGGAAGTCGACGAAGCCGCACCCCCTGGGGAAGAAGACCGCCAAGTTCATTACCCTCCACCTCCGGGTGCGCAATTAGATATCTCTCGTCCTGAGACGATAACTACTTTGCCCTCACCAGCACCCCCCGTAGGAAATCCTGGCCAGCAGCCCAAACGCAACACCAACCAAGCCTTTGAAGAACCCTTCAAATACCTCTCCCCGGACCACGAAGAACTCCAAGCCAATTACGCCTTCTACTCCCTCTCTCCACACTTTCCACGCGACAGGTTCATGGTCCGTAATGCCCTGGGCAATCCCGTGAAAACCATCTACTACACTTCCGCTCTTGCACGAGATATCTTGAGAGAAAATGAGTCAAAAGGAATAAAATTTGTGCATTGCGGCATCAAGATGTTTGTAAAACAGGACGTGCAGAAGGTTGGGGTCTGTAAATGGAGGATCCAGACGGAAGGACTGCCGATTCTAGAAGCATGGGTTGGGGAAGAGCGAGTGGTCCGATTATGGCAGCGACAGACGCTCCGCAAACTTCTTGTCGAAATGTTTCCCAAAGTCGACGGCAACGGCTGGCAAGAGTTAGGCGAGATTGGGGAACGGTTGCGAGATATGGGAATGGGCTGTTGCGTCCTGCGCGTAGAGAAGAGCGAGGGCGAGGATGGCTTCAGGTAACCCTTCCAATCAATCCTCCGCTATGAGTGCAGAAGCAGAAACTGACATCTATAAACACCAGCGAACGCATCACCCTCCCCCTCTGGCGCTCCCTCCACTCCCTCAACCTCATGCTCCCCAAAGAAGACCGCAAAGCCATGCTCCTGCGTCTCTTCAACGATGACTCGCCGCTCACGGACCACTCCAAAGACCGTTTCCTCCGGGACACTAGACCGCATGAAGCCGAAAACGAAAGCGTCATGAAAGATGAAAATATAGACGCCAAGGACGAAACCCCCAATGATGACATTGACCTCATCGAAGATCGATCCGTCTCAGGCGATGACGACGAGGGCGGGGAGAACATCGGCAAAGCGGGCTTGGACCCGGATGTGCCGGCTGGAGGCCCGGGTAAGGGAGTGAATGCCACGGAGGAATTTTTCGGGACGAGCGTAGCCGGGGGGTTGGACACGAGTGGGCAAGGTGGTGGGTGATTGATGGTGGGGAGGGGTGGGGATACAGGCAATGAAGTTTGTTAATCTGGCTTTAGATAGAGCTACTAGATATCACAGGAACTACAAAAATGGAACAGAGCCAAGGTAGCTAGTTGGCTGCAAAACGCAATGCTGTCTGTGAGTTGTGATGTGATATCCGCGCAAGCACCACCAGGGGTGATGAGGTTTGCGGGAACAGCAGCTGGGCTATGTGTTAAAAAAGGAAGCGTGAGCAACAGAGCCATCGAAACATCCCTACCTTAGTTTTTTTGCCCCCCTTGTCCAGTTCCGAACAATTGGCTCCCAAAATAAGAGAAGAAAAACCAGCCACAACGAATTTTTTGTTTTTTCAACAAGAATCTCCTCCCATTTCCTAGGTAATCTTATCAAAAGTAGCGATCATGCACATAGCAAGAAGAACTGGAAAAAGAAGAAGAAAAAGAAAAGGGGGTTACCGATGTGGAAGGGAAGAAAGAGCCGAAGCAAACAAACAAACAAACAAACAACCTCGACGACAAAAACAACTGACCACCACATCCAACCGGTTTCATCAAGTGTCATTGAAAACGTTAAAGGCTTGCAACGCCCCAATTCCTCTTAATTCTCTCTTGCTCGTTTTTTTTTCTTTTTTTTTTCTCTCTTTGCTCTCTCTCTCGTGTTTTGGAAGTATTGGTACATACATATGTGAAGCGGGTAGGGAATACATACAATCGTTTGAAACGGGTTCAGCTAAGAGTAGATGTTGTGACGGATATAATATGATATGACAAGGTAGGTACAGTACCTTGGATGGGAAAAGGGGTTTGTAAGCACTTTTGTGCTGCACGGGATTTTTTTTATCTTTGTATGTGGAGGTGTAGTGAGGGCGGGTGATTGTGGGGATTTGGCAAGAGGGTGATTTTCGGAATGTGGGGTTTGGGCTTTTGGGATGTGGTGGAAGTCGTTACGGTTGCTTTCGACATTAGGTAGTATTCTTATTATTGCTAGGCAAGGCAAGGTAGTTGGTAGGGGAAGAGTCGGCGGTGGCGTAATTGTAGAGTTCGATCAGGTATTACTGTTGTAAGGGATTGCAGTATTATATTTGTCGGTGAGGAAGCATTCTGCAGAGTGACACGTGCTAGCTTTGTCGCCTCAGTCTGTGAGGCTCATACTGTCTCTATCACAGTTCGCCCGAGCAGGCGGTCAGGCAATCAAGGCGACTCGCAGCAGGGACCTTTAAACCGTAGAGCCCCACTATGGGGAAAGCCTTCTGGCTTATGTATCCAGAGGTCTTGTGGAATCCGTACGTGTAATAGTTTGCCTCACAGCAGCGACTGAGGTATGCGGTGTTCAATGATAATATACCGCATGCAGGTGACTTCAGGCCAGTTGGCCGCCCCAGTTGTTGCGGCAGGCGTGTCTGACCCATCGAGCGCCCCAACGAAGAAGTCCTTCTGGCTCCCTGTGCCGCAGGATGCATCAAGGATTGCCTGGTTTTGACAGCAATATGGACGGAGCTTAACATGCTGGAACTAAGCTACTCTAAGTGTTTCGAACACCGGACACATGAGTTGTCTACAGGCAGCCTAGGTGTATGGGGCCGACGGTCGTGTGCTACATAGAACGGAGACACTCTAGCTCTCCTCGTTGGCATCTGAAGGCTCACCGGTTGAATTATGGCAGAGGGTATCCCAAGTGCTGCATTCAGGCCATCTTAGGCAAACCCATTGCCGCAGATGTGACAGCGGCCAAATTAGGATCCGTAGAGCTCAAGTTTAGGGACATTCATTCGGCTTCGTCGTCCCTGTTTGGATTCAATGCCGGCTGCCGGCTGCCGGATATAGGCGTCGGGCTAACATATCCTGGAGCTGGAGAAAGTCATGCGATTCTTGAACCTAACCTTGAGTTTC
>JAABUW010009330.1_pt1 | contig 11217 bp, 12 predicted proteins | sample 5560081 | NCBI WGS metagenome assembly JAABUW01 (sample SAMN10711882, study PRJNA513363) | rock metagenome | isolation source: Antarctica rocks | place: Antarctica: Victoria Land, Knobhead sud | reverse complement strand
AACATCATTGATTTCAAGCCATCTGTTCAGTGGTAGTTTTCAATATATCCTGTGTAAGAGCTGCACACCTGGATGATGAATCCAGCTGGCACATCTGCTACAGCCCCTTGCACAGGCCAGAATCCCAACAGCCTGCAGTGGCTGGCACTCGCCACTCCTTCCTCTACTTCCACAACATGTGAGGCGATCACCATGCTGACATCAGCACCTTCACGGCTGCTGATGTGGAAGGACACAGCTGTGGTCCAGCGCCCTGCCTGCTGCAGAAGCAGATGTGCGGTGACAGCCCTGGGACCTTGCAGGGATTCCGTGATGCGGCCGGGGATGATGCTGTCCCCAAGTTTGGCTTCAACAGCAAAGCTCCCACCTATGATCATGCAAGCAGTGTATGAGGTGGTGCCCAAAGTGTGAATGCCCACAATGCAAATGCAAGTTGTATACATGCCCAAAGTGTACGTTTTGCAAGCAGCCCATTATACTTGGCTTCTCATTATGTTGATGCCGAAAGGCGTTATTCCTTCCTTTTTCTACAATTTGCAGGGAGAATCATTGAGTGTGCAGGAATGATTGTGTTGCAGTCATGACAAAGCTACTGACCGCATGAGGCAATAGTTACTGCGGCTCCCAGCAGCTCATTACATGCATGCAAACATTAACAGCAGGTGTCAGTAGCAGCGACTTGTCATGCTGCAAGCCTGCAGATTACAATCTTTGACCAGCTGATCACTGAAGCAAGAAAGCCATTTGACTTAGACAACTCTCTGAGCACTGCAGGCTGCACACTCCAGTGTCAACACATATACAGACAAGCATTTGATTGATTTGACATGTGTCTTATACCGTAACACACAGTTGGAGTGGCTTTACAGCACACCTGAAGCTCCTGCATTGCCGTGAGTATCCACTGGGCAGATGCTGACTTCTGAATCCACTCCAGCAACAAGCTTCTCATGCAACCCTTGAACCAGTGTCCTCTGCGCACACACCGGGCCAGCCACTACTCTGACTTCCTCAAGCTGGTTTTGGGCTGACAGTAACTGCGTCTGCTTGGTGTGAGCATCTGTGAGTGTGACTGCAAGGGAGTACGTGCCTGCTGCAGTGAGGGGTGCAGAAAAGCTGAGGGGGGAGGGTAGCTGACAGAGGAGGGTCTGGCCATGAGGTCCAGAGGCTGTGGCTGTCAAAGCAGCATTGCCGACATCTGCACAGACGTAGTGCCATGTCAAAGTCTGTATTCTTGGGCTCTTGCACATGTTCATTCAAATGTGATTCGCGCTGGTGGACGAGGGCCGTTTCTTTGGCAACAAGAAGCTGAGAAGATCAAAACATGTAAGCTACTTAACTGCTATACGTATGCTTGTAATGGCATTGGCTACTAGCATTGGCAGCCACATGCACAGGCAGCTTCGCAGGAAACAGCGAGCAGCACAGACTTGGATCCAATAGCGACCATTACTAATACTGGCTGGTCGCACTCACCAGCTAGATTGCCGTAGGCGTCACGCAGGTCCACCTCAATGTGAACAGGCTGCCCAGCTTGCAGTGTGTGCTGATGCCTGCCATTGCTGTGGCTGCTGCTGCCTTGCACCAGCCAGGTGCTGGTATCTGGACATGCAGGTGCAGCCACAACTTGCGCCTGCAACACATCCACCGGCTTTCAAGGCATGATAAAGCAAGGCTGACCGGACAGCAGTATCACAAGCATTGTCACTGGTTTCAGCTGAGACATGAAAAGGGCACATTGTGTGCTGCAAAAGCCAATGCATAAGCTAAATAAGTACGCTTAGGTGATATGCAAGGCAAGCAGGGGAAGAGGAGTTTGCCTTGTGGAATGGCACAATGCAGACGAGGTTGCCTTGTGGACAGGCACAATTCAGAGGAGTTTGCCTTGTGGACAGGCACAATTCAGAGGAGTTTGCCTTGTGGAAAGGCACAAGGCAGAGGAGTTTGCCTTGTGGAAAGGCACAAGGCAGAGGAGTTTGCCTTGTGGAACGGCACAAGGCAGAGGAGTTTGCCTTGTGGAAAGGCACAAGGCAGAGGAGTTTGCCTTGTGAAAAGGCAAAAGGCGGAGGATTTTGCCTTGTGAACAGCCAAGAGGCAGCCTACAATCACAACTCACCTGGATAGGGCCACTACCCAGTGCCTCTTGCCAGTTGTTGACCAGCGTCAAGCTGTAGGTGCCAGACTGGCGGGCAAGCAGTTGCAGTCTTGCTGGCCCAGCCTGAGCAGAGTCCACGACAGCATCCACAGGGCCTGGCCCCTTTGCCTGTGCTGTGAAGCTGAAGCCTGCATCGCTGTCCTCTACACAGTTGCCGAACCTGCAACCGAGAACTCAAGCTAGTGTGAGGGTCATTGTTGTTGTTGTTGCTTGGTGGGGTAACACTGCAGCTGACAGTGTTTGAGTGCTGATGGCTTGGGTCAGCAGCCTGCTGAAACAGGCTCAATAATGCCTCATTTTGATTGCTGCAATGTTGTCTTCCAGATATATATCTCAGATGGAAGGCTGAACTGAGTCCCACAGGTGAGGGCCCATGAGCTTTGTGAGCAAGTCAGAGGTGATGTCTATACAATAGTGCACCATGACCAGCTTTGATTTAAACCAAACACACATCAAGGTGGCAGTGATCATAAGCTTGCAGTGTGGAATGTTTTGAACCCTCAGCTGAGCCCATGCACGATGCAGGTGAAGCAAACCACTTGCCAATTTGTCACGATTGCCAGCAGGCAGTCTGCAACATGAGTGTGTAGCATCAGTTTAACTGCTTTGGCGACCAAACAGTCACAGAATGATTTTAGTCTAATGCACATGACGCTTTGTAAGCAACACAGCATAGCGTGCTGTCAGCTCACCTGTCATGTCTGTGCACATGCACAAACGCAGTTTGGCCAACTACCCATGGCTCTCTCTGCAGCTCCACTCTGCAACATTCTGCAGCCACAGCTGCAGGCATGCAAACCACCTGTGCTTCAAGGGTTGGCAACTGTCCAACAGCATCACCAGCAGTTAAGTCACGCTCCAGCTGGATAGCTAGTGTGTAGGTGCCAGCTGCTTTGAGGGTGGCTGACACTTCATAGACACCATGGCCGATATGTCTGATGTTGGCTGCTAGTTCCTTGTGTGTGACGATGCTTGATAGAGTGGCGGTGACGCCTGCGCCCTCCTGCAGCACATTTCCAGCAATGCGCTGCTGTGACAAGCTACATTGCTCAAGCACAGGGTGAGGGGAACTACACCAGGGCAGCAGGCTTTGGACTTATGTGCCAGACTGCTATGCAGGTATGATTGACAGCAGTAGGAGCAACTGGTCTTGCTTGTCCTTGCTCTGCCGTTCAGCATGCTGAGCTCACGTCCCACTGTCAACAGAAGTGCAGATGACAGATATCATTCACACTTGTAAGCTGCAGAGAGGTGAGTGGTGGCTTGCTTTCTTGCATGAACATGCACACATATGCACGCGCACACACACACTCACTCACACCCACACATACTCACACACAGAGATACTGTGAACGGCATGCCTGACTGATGCGCTGGCCTAGCGCATCCTGTGTTTCCAGCAGAGCAGAGAAAGGCTCCCCTGCAGTGACCTGCAAAGTTTGGACATCTGCCTTGCCCTGCCCCACGAAGGCCAGGTTGGTGCAGGCAGCAGGCTGAAGAAGTACGGGCCATCCTAGTGGATTGATCTGCTGCTGCTGAACGGCCACAACAAGCGTGCCTGCAAAGACTCACGCTGATACCTCATGCCAGAGACATGTCATCAGACAAGGTGAGTGCAGACTTTGTATTGTAACACAGTACAGTTTTTAAACCAATTGTCTGTGTTTCCTGCAGCAAGTGCAGCTGATTTGCATACTTGAAGTATGGAGGCACTGCTAACAAAGTATTGCAGTAACAGGGAAGCTTGCAGCATTGAGCTCCGCTGCAGATTTGTACCTGTAGCAAGTTGTGCAAGGTGTGCCATGGATGATGTCAGCACAGAAGTCACAGCTCTGTTGCCATCAGTGATCAAGAAAACAGTTCACTGACCTTGTGCAACTGCCAAGGCAGACAGCACCAGGCCATGAGCAGTGTCTGCCTGCTGTAGTTGCACATGCTGCAAAGCCCCTTCTGGCTGGCATGTCACCTGGACATTGCCAGGCTCTAGCCTGCATGGGTTGCCATATGCATCCCTTCCTGTAATTGTGAGTGACAGAGCTCCTGCAGTTTAAGCAAAGACAGCATCAGAGGTGTACAATTTGTAGCTAAGTTCTAGCTTACTGCTGTGGCTACCACTATCACTGTGGCCACATTGTGTGGCTGCTGTCATGGAGTGGCTACTGTCACCATGTGGCTGAAGCTGCAGCTGCTACAGCACAGAATACAAGCTATCACATGGACGTCAGCAACATGTTCTCATGGGAGCTGTCTGGTCTGGAGTTTCCCGGCCGATTGTTTGTTGGTTGCCCCAAAAGGTGCTGATCAACTGAAGCATCACCTGAGGATGGGGTATCAGTCATGCCAAGCAGCTGGCAGCTTTGTGGGCACAGCTGTGCTGCCTGCACGTTCACCAAGAAAGGCGACCCCTGCACATGGCGTCCTGCCAACAGCACTGACACCTGTGCAGCATCAACAAGACTTTGGCCAAGGGGCGTTGCAGGAGAAATCTGTGGTGGTGCTCAGAGAATATCTTGTAGGGTTTAGGATTTACCTCCTAGACTTCTTGCTGTTACAGTATGGCATGTATCAGGTGTTGTCGACAGGCAGCCCAGTGCTAGTGGGTCAAGCAACGCAATATGAGCTGTGTCTCTCAGTGAAACCAGATTGCAGGCAAGTACACCAGCTGCCTCATGCGGCCAAACATACAGTTGCGGTTAAAGTACGGTTGATCGTCTGAATGCAAACATCACATGCATTTGCAGCTATGTTGGCAGGCACAACAGGCACAAGGTAGTACTGACCTCATGCTGGCCCATGTGACTCCATGTCCAGGATGACTTGAGGCTGTCTGTCACATCAGTGTCAAGCTTCACACTGTGGCAGTCTGCATTGGTGGTAGACTGGGAGGAAGATGTGCGCACCATCCATGCTTCCAGGCTGCTCAGTGACCTGCCAGGTGCCTGTGTGTGGACAACCTTCCATGGTGTTGTGTGCAGAATGATATGCATGGGATTTGCCCTTGCATTGATGTGCATTCTCTGCAGACTGTGCTGTCAGCTGATGATGACGTTAGCTGTGAGAAGCAATTCCTGGACATTGAGCGGATACAGTGTGCCTTAGCTACTGCTGCCTCAAGCCATGGCCACATTCAACATTACAATGCCAGTATGAAACTCAACTCAAACTCATGTCGAGCAGGCATCCCGAAACTCGCAGGTGATTGCTTTAATCCCTTGTTGTCAATTCTCATTGTACTGAAAACACAAAAGAGAACAGGAAGATCTTGGCTGATGGAGAAAGACCTGACAGAACTTGTGTGGTGTGCATCATTCAACACTAGTGAGCAATGGGCATGCAAGCTACCTTGACATGCACACTGCAGACTCCACCACACACGCGACCCTCATCCTGGTCCTGAAGACTGGCGACCACATCTTTCGCCTGTAGAGGCCCAAAAGCAGCCATGATTGGGAAGTCTTGTTGCCTCAGAGGGGCCCCATCCACTTGGGGGTGCAAGGTATAACCGCCCTCTGATGACAGGCTATACATCAGATTGTATGTGCCATCTTGATTGTCAACCACTTGTACCTGCACATACAGTAACACTGGGGCGGGCTGAAGTAAACTTAATACCTTTTAATCCCTGGGCGGCTTGGTATAATACTTGGCTTCTCATTAAATTGACGCCGTAAGGCATAGTCTTTTCTTTTCTACCTGCACATACAAAGGTTGGTGCAAAAAGCAAGTAATGCAGGTGGGTCGTCTGTCGTCTCCAGTTGCAAGCCTTGACGCACAGAGCGTGGACTCGCGCCCAAGCTGTGAGTCCACGCATGTGGGCTGACATCAGTTTTGCTGTGTGTGCAATAGACAGTAGGCTGTTGCCAGGGGACTGGACATGTCCAGCAAGGAATGCTCTCACATGTGATGTTGAAATGCCGTGGGAAGATCATGCATGACAGGATCTGCCGATGATCAAAATATTAGTCTGGGCTGTCGTTCAGTGGAGGGGTGTTGAGGGACATGCCAGTGATTAGACAGCTTGGACGTGGTGCACAAACAGTGGTTGTTGGGTTGAATGCTGGGCTACATGTATGAGTATGATTCAGAAGCAGCAGTGGCTTACCTCAGACATCTTGACGCCTTCAGGTGTCTGCAACTGGGCAGATACATCGGCTCCTCCGGTCAAAGTAGCATTTCCAAAGGCGTCAACAATGTGCAGTACAGCGGAAACAGGCCGTCCACAGATTGCTTTCTGCAGCAAAACATGCAGGGTCTCTTGAGGGCATGCAGTATATGTGTACAGCAATCGTTTTATACATGGCGCTGCCAAACACAATTGCTGTATATGTGTATGTTTATTTGATGCTGCCATTAGTGATGTTGCCAGTACTTTTTAACTGCTGCCAGCTGCAGTAACATTTCTGGCTCTAGAGCAAGCTTAAGTTGACCTTACAGCCTTCAACGCCATTGCAGTACTCTACATTGCAAAACTTTTGGCCACATGTTCAGGTATATAGCATGACTGGAGCAGTCCACATCAAATGCAGGGGAAAACATCTTGCCAGCAGCTTCCTGAGTGTCACCAGGAGATCATCATCTCATAATGATGTAAGCTGAATAATGCCGGCATGCATGCATAAACCTGATGCTTGTTGGCTAAGCCTGCAGTACTGTTGATCTTATGACTGCAACTGTTATTGTTGCCGTTGTACCTGCTCATGCTGGCTTAGGCAGTCACATAGCCTGCTTACCTCACAATGGTTGCTGAGGAAGCTGTGAGCAGCACAGGCTTTGCCAGGCAGAACCAGCAGAGGCTTTGGCCACATATTTGCAACAGCTTGCCCACCAACAGTCACATCTACCATCATCGACCCTGCCCTCTGTGCCTCAGCAGCAAAGACCAGCCCATGTGGATTGGCTGCTGCTGACTCACCCAACTGGCCGCCTGCTCGTAGCTGCTGCTGTGCTTCTTCTGCGCTGAGCTGGCGCAGTGCAGGGCCGCCTAAGATTTGAGCCACAACCGGCAATGTGTTTTGGGTGGAGTTGCAGAATGCGTCCATAGGGCTCAGGTGGATGTACAGCGTGCTGCCAGCTGTGAGTACAGCTGACTCTTTGCAGGCATGGAGGAAGGATGCCTGCAGATAGCAAGGCAAGCAAGTCATGACGAAAGACTTCTGGTTTTAGTGGGAAACAAGTTTAGGCTTTCCAGCGATGATAATGGGAGCCTTTTAAGGCGGCAGCCCAGGACTCTGGATTGAGTGATCATGTCCAGGTGCAGACACAAAGATGAGGATTTTCCTCTATTGCTTTGCCTGATCTTGTACTCACCTTGAGCTTTGACAACATACAAGACTATCGGCCCATACACGCATCCACAGAGTCTCTCTGCAGCATGGCCACATGGAGGGCAAGCCTAACCCCGACTCTAGTCTACAATGCTGGTACAACATGCAGCAAGCGCCTTCTAACGAATGCCTGCAACGTGCACATTTGGTCCTGTGTGGCTTTTCCTGAGGTTGTTACACATGGCTTTGTGGCAAAGCTGGCATACCTGGCACTTGCTTGGATCTGCTGCAGCTGCTTTGACTTGGATCAGAAATGGTGCACCTGGCACTGCTTCTTCTGTTGTAGAACCCACCCACAACTTGACTGCACCTGCATATGCGCTTATGCACTTGACCACTCAGGCTTGGTGTCTCTGTTTTCCACCAAGAGGTCTTAGATCTGTCTCCACTTCATGATAGGAGGTCTCAAGTTATATTAGTCCTATACTTCTAGTCACCACAAGTCTCAATGACGCTGAACTGTGTTGATGTCCTGGTCTGTTTTGCACTCTCAGCGGCAAGAGCAGATACAAGTCATCATTGTTCAACGCATTCAGAAGGGTTTGCTGTCAAGACAGTGTAACACATGCTGACGGGCGCAGGGAAGCACTACAGCTCTTGTCTCCTGGCCAGAAACATCATCTTTAACAGGGCTGTGGAGTGAGCCGCCAGGGACGTGACACAAGCAACAACACGGGAAAGAAACACTGGTGGAGTGTCAGATCAGCCCGGTGCATTGTGTGAACACACTGACAGGTATAAACAGACAAGGTCTACACACAGCCTGCATTGCTACTATCACTGTCATAGGGCGTACCTGCTTGTGTGGGTGTGAAGTGTATCACAGTCTCTTCCAACATGTCACACATGGCATGTACGTTCTCCAACAGTAGCCCTGCAGTGCTTAGCAGCTTAGCAAGCACAAGTCCTGCGGCTGGTGCTGCTGCTTCATTCGCGTACCTGCAGGCGCACAATGCATGACATGATGCGTTGAACATGCACAGGCATGCACGCTGCCTGTGAGCTATTGTTGAGGGCTGCTTGACTGCCATACCTGCAGGCACACAATGCGTGACATGTTGTGTCAAATATGCACGGGCATACACGCTGTCTTTGTGCCATCGATGAGGGCAGCCGTAAGCAAGCATGCTGAACAGCTTCCAGAGAAATGTCAGATGTCATTGTTGTGGTATCCTCTGCTCTGCAGTGCAGCAGGCCAGTTGTATAATTTACCACTCTGTGCCAAAGAACCATGACAATCTGCTGTCATGGTGCTTTGGCACAGAGTGTAAAGGCGATGTCCTGTCCTTATGTCCAAGCCAATGCACACAGCTGAGCAGTCCAATGTCGTGCAAGAATTTCAGTCCACTAAAGTGTAAGGGTGTTAGTCCAATCATTCTTGAGGGTAATCACCAAGCAGGACAAACAATTACAGGATTCTGCGCTCACATGTCTCTCCTTTGCAGCCTGAGCTTGCCAGTCTGCCCGGCAGTCAGGCAGCTGTCTACACTGAGGACCTTGCAGTGAGGCACTGACACTGGTCCAGGCTTGCAGAGGTTCTTGTATTCTCTGCAGCCTTGCGCACCCTCCAAGCGCACGGCGACAGTAAAAGGGCCAGCTTCTGTCAGGGTGAAACACGCGTTGTGCGTGTGCTTGCCAGATGCTTTCGCCACCACTGCAGAAACGCAAAATCTATCTGATCCTGGCAATTCCATGCATCGTGAATTGGTATTTTGCTTCATGGCAATAGGCAATAAAGCACCATAAAGCAGTGCGAGATCAGGTGTTATGACTGCAAGTGATGCAGGTAAGGAAATTGTCTTTGTTAGGACACGGCATCCGAAGATGCACAATGGAGATCAGCACCCGCACATTGAAGATCAAAAGTCGCACAGAGTCTGTCATGACAGGTTGTTCTGTCAGTACTGTTCGATGTCAGGTCATGGCATTGTTTTTGGGTACCACTGCACATTCTGATGCTGCATGCGTGAAAGTGCCATTTTATTTTAGGGACTTTCAGCAGCACCAGAGGCGTCCCAGGGGCAATGCAACAGCAAGACTTGCCATTTCCATAGTATCTTCATGCATTTGCTGGTTCTTGTGTCTGCATCTGCTGATCACATGTCTGTGTGCAGAATGGTCATCACATAACAACACGGCGATTGAACTGATGCATTAAATTGATTGATTGATTGGCTGACTGATTGATTGATTGATTGATTGATTGATTGAAAAGAACACGTTGAGACTCACCGTCAAAGCACTGAGACTTTGAGGAGGTCTGCACAACAAAATTGGCAGCTCCGTCTGTGTCTGTCAGATGTCTGTAGGCATCTGCAGCCACAATCACCAACCTCTGCTCTTCTCCGGCAGTGCAAGGGCTTGATGCGCCTTGGACATCAGTCCTATCCAGGCAGACTGGGCCTGGTTGCAGGGCCACAGTGACAGGGCTGTTGGGAACGGCCCTACCTCCCATGTGCACATGCAGCTGCACACATAGCACCAAAAACCATCAGATGCGATTTGCATGTTGAGGAACCTGTCAGTAGTAAGGAGTGGTTTCAGACTGACTTGTCAGTCAAGCAAGTCACAGCAGTGCAAGGAGCTTAGTCACAAAGCTGAAGGTGATGAGTATTGATAGATGGATTGATTTGAACCTATGCCAGCCTTTGCTCTCGCACCACACAGGTAGGTGACAAGCACTAGACTCAAGAACATGGGGATTCAGGCTTCTGGGCTGGCTTGCTGCTCTTACCACGCATAGCTCGATAACAATGACTCGACACTGTCAGATGGCAACAGCAGCAATCATGCAGGCTTGCGTTTCAGGCTTGACATCCAGTCAAGGAGGGCGTTGGGAGGCCTTGAAGAGCTGGACGCATTTCCAACTACACCCAGCCAGCACACGCAACTGCCAATCAGTACAAGCAAACACAACTTAACCTCCAGGCTGATCTTCAGTGACTTGGCTGCGTGGCATAGTGAGCTGCACAGAGCCTAGCTGGCATGGCAGAACTGACCTGCACAAAACCTAGCTGGCATGGCAGAACTGACCTGCACGGACCCTAGCGGGCATCCCCAGTATGACTCAACCCTGTAGTGGCTACGGTCCTCTGCTAGCAAGCACTTTGCAGCATGCCTCAGCATGGAAGGCCCTGCAGACGACAGAACCAGATATTAACGCGCTTTGCATGGCATGGGCATTGTCAAGGGCATCAAATAGACAGGCTTGAATGACTTTTAGAAGCTGCTCAAACTTGCAGGAGACACCCGTGCTCAGAGCCTGCAGTCTCCAACAGCAGAAGTTGAGCCCTCAATCTGCGGAGTGTATTTATGGTAAGCTGTCCTGAGCACAAAGCTCAGGCATGACCACCGAACTGCAGAGTGTAAGTGCCATCAGGTCCGGCAAGCTGCTGCTTGCACACACACACACATTGACATACCACTCACCTGTGACAAATGCAATCACATCCTCTGTGCCATCAAACACCCTGCCTGTGGTTCCGGCGTTTGCTGTGCTGAGCTCAAAGCAGCTGCTTGAGTTGACAATGACCTTGTTGATAGGTTGCATAGGCCTCAAAATACAGTCTTCAGCTACCACAGGGCCATATGACGCATGCATCTCAAAGCCCTTGTCGCATAGCAGTTGTCCGTTCAACCTGCACCGCATCTTGGTCATTCCACACTAAAAGGCAAGCAGCGCCCAAATGTGTGGATGATGGACGTGTAAGACATGATTGTGATTTGCTGCCATCTGAA
>JAABUW010009329.1_pt1 | contig 11218 bp, 6 predicted proteins | sample 5560081 | NCBI WGS metagenome assembly JAABUW01 (sample SAMN10711882, study PRJNA513363) | rock metagenome | isolation source: Antarctica rocks | place: Antarctica: Victoria Land, Knobhead sud | reverse complement strand
CCACGCTGCCGAAGATGTTGGTGCGCGTGTCCAGGCCCGAGCGCAGCCGAAGCCCGCCCTGACGCTCCGAGAAAGGCGCGCTGCCGAGGTCGCGCCCGCTGCCCGAAAGCACCGAAGCCTGCTCGCGCCCCGACACGCCGATCACGAACCGGTGCCCGCTCCCAGCGCCAGTTCCAGCGCCCGCGCCAACATCCGCGCCCGCCACGCTCCCGCTGCCCGAACCGCCTGAGCCGCCTTCGCTCGCGACGCTTGCGCTGCTTGTGCTCCTGGGCCGCGTGCTCGCGCTGAGCCCGATGGCCTGCAGCTCGTCGGGCGTGGCCCCAAGTACTTGCAGCTCCCGCTGGTACTGGCCGCCCAGCGCGCGCAGAGCCGCCTCGACCCTGCCGCTGATGCTGCTGTTGCCCCCGGCGTCCACGTTCGCGCGAGCCGCGCGCAGAGCGCCCAGCGTGAGCGTCGCGATCTGAGCCCGCGAGAGCGTCAGGTCTTCCTCGGTGCGGTGGCGGCGCGAGCCTTCGTCGTGGAAGAGGTAGGCCGGATACTCGCGGGGCAGCAGCTTGGAACTGGCCAGAGCAGCCAGATAATCGTAGCTTTCGTCGGCGCGCGGCACGACTTCATCCGAGGCCCCGGTCTCGAAGCTGACCGGCGTGGCCGGGGTGCTGCCCCTGGGAACCGGCAGGCTCGGAGCCGTGGCAGCCGGGCTTGAGCTTGGCTGAGCTGGGGCGCTGCCCGTGCCCAGGGGCGCTGCTGAGCCGGTCGAGGCGAGCAAAGGAGCCACATCGCCGACCTGAGCGCCCCCGCTGGCGGGGTCCGAAAAGATGATCTCGCCCGTCGAGCGGCTGGCCTCAACCACCATGATGCGCGCCAGAGCCACCACGTCGCCGTTGCGCGCGATGGCCACCCGCGAGCCCGAGCGCACGCCCTTGTCGGCTCCGGCGTCGAAGGTCAGGCTGGTGCCGTTTATCGCCGTGATGGTCGCCGAAACCGTAGTGCCCGCAGCCACAGGCACCACGCCCGCCGTCGAGCCTCCCGCCACCGGGGGCTGAGCCGGAGCAGCGGGCTGAGGCACCGTCACAGGGGGCGTTGTGATGGGCGGCGTGTTGCTTTGAGGCTGCGGTGCAGGCGGCGTCACGGGTTGAACTGGCGTGACAGGTTGAGCTGGCTGAGGCGGTGTGGCAGGCTGAGCTGGCGGCGCGGGCTGAGCGGGAGCTTCGGCGACGGGCTGAACCGACTGGAACTGAAGGGTATCTCCCACGGCGAGCACGAAGTCGTCGTCGGCGCTGAGGATGCGGGCTGCGGAGTCGTTCTCGCGCACTTCGGTGATCTGCACGCGCGCCCGCACGCGCCCCTCGCGCGCGATGGAGAAGACCGCGCCGCGCACCGCGTTCTGCTGCGTGCCCACGTCGAGCGTCATCTCGGCCCCACGCAGCGAAGTGACAAGAGCGGTGCGCGGCGCGTTGGCTCCGCCGTTGGCCGCAGCGTCCTGAGCGCGAACTGGAGAATGCACCAGCGTGAGGAGCGAAAGCGAAGCGCCAAGCAAAAGTGAACGCGGCGGGCAGAGGAGGAAGCGGGTGTTCACGAAGAAGAGTCCTTTGGGCGGGAAATCGCAGGCAGTATAACGGCAAGTACTTGCGCCGTGAGATGACCGACCCCATCAAGTACTTGCAGGAGCACAAAGCAACAGCGCCCGGCGTGGGTGCCGGGCGCTGTGAGTGCTTGGTTTAGCGGAGCCAGTGGGGGTTGAAGCGCCAGAATTGTACGCTTGGCCCCTGCTTGTAGGCGAACATCTCCAGGTCGGGAGCGAAGAAGACGCGGCCCTGCGTCGTGAGAGTCGGCCACGATGCTATCGTGCGCCCTTTGGCCCAGTTGCGTAGCTGCAGCCCTTGCTTGGAGAGGAACAGCGCGTAGCCGGAGTGCCCCGGCACAACAGCCAGGCAGCGGCTCCCGGCGGTAATGGCGTTCCAGCGCCGAGCGGTCTTGGTCTGGATGTTGAAGATGGTATCTGAGGAGACGAACTGTGTAGGCGAGACGAAGAAGAGCGGATCACCTGCGGGGGTTTTGGCCGTGCCCTGGATGTGCCAGAGGATCTTGCCGGTGCGCGCGTCGAGGATGTCGACAATGCCATACCGCTCAGACTCTGTATCCTTCAGATCGAAGTACTCGTCGGTGAACAGGCAGGCCAAGTACTTCTTGCTGGGTGAGGAGCGAATTTGGTCGCAGCCACGCGCTGGATTGTAGTACAGCTTTTTATCGACATTGCCAGTGGAAAGATTCATCCACTCAAAGCGGTCGAGAGCTGAATAGGCATCTTTTCCAGTACCGATAGAGGTCATCCGCTTCGCTACAACGTGTAGAGCATCGTCAGGTAAAAACAAGTACCCAACCGAATCCTCGATTTTCTTCAAGGCAATAGCCTTATTTGTCTTGAAATCTGACGAGCGCAGTACCGTGATGCGGTAGCTTCTTGCACGGGGAAAGAACACGATTGAGCGGGCGTTGTTGGACACCAAGGAACGGCCATCAAGCGAAAGCCTCAGGTTGTAAGAGTCAATCCACTTAGTCAGAGGCGCCCGACGAACAGCTTTACCCTGGCTTACACTCCACTGCACAATATCACCAACGTTGCTCGTGCAGTATGTTTCCGACAAAATGATGGCCGTTCCATAGGGCGTTAGCCCTAACAGTTGCTCATAACGGCCGTGGTCCGCCAGTTGCAGTTTTAGCTGTGCTATCGGCGCACGCTGCACAGACACAGGAGCCGCTGGGATCGCGGCTGTGGCAGGCAAAGTCGGCCAGAGGACTATCAGAGCAACGGAGTTGAACAGCTGCGAGAAGAGAATTCGGAGTTGTGTTGAGCGAGTGAATTGGTTCATGGCGGTGGAGGTGCGCCCTCCGCATCGTGGTAAATGGCGCTATATTGAGCGCGCTTAGTTGTCTCTCGCAGCGGGACTTGGACATCAGCCTGATTGTCAGTAATCATGAAAAGGCTCTTCCGATTTTTAGGCTCGGGATCGTAGTCATTGCCGCCCGAACTTCTGTTCTTGAACGCCGCAATCTGCCTGAGGAGGGCGGATTTGATGAGCGGCACAGAGGGATGGGCAGGATCCCACGGATAAGCTGGGTCAATGCAGTGCATCTCGTTCTGGACGGATGCCAGCTTGTTGTCGTTGTTGTGATTTTCTCCTGCCCAGCGGTGCCAAGCGACGATACCCCTGTCCCGCAGGGCTTTGAGGAACGGCCCAAATGCCGTGCGACGTCCGCCCGGAACGAAAACCGGAACGTGTGTGAACACAATATCGAAGGCTGCCCCATAGCGGCGCGTCCGGGTCCTGCCGTTATGGGGATCTATATGGACGATTTTTAGGTCGTGGTAATGGTAGCCCGCGCTATCAGGATCGTTTCCAACAACCTGCGCGAAGAACCAACTTTTTAAGTAACGGCTATCCCCACGACGATCTCCATTTCGCGACTCTGGAAATGGGCTGCACTGCTTGACTACTGTCAGCGTGTTTTGCAGCAACTCGTTATCTTCTTCACCTGCGGGGGCCGGGTAGCCCCATGGATTCTCGTAGGCCGCGATGTTCTCCACCCAATCGTATTCGGCGTACTCGGGCGAGGGACGCGTGGCCTTTTTCTTCCTCTTGCTGAGGGGGATCTCTCCTTGGTCAACTTGACGTTGAAGGAGTTGCGCTAAAGGTTGGACACCATTTGCTGTGGTTGATGCTTCAGGAGACGCGCCCTGCGTAAACACGCTTGCGTCTTCTATGGCGAAGACGATCTGGCCGAAGTTGTAGCCGTGTGAATGTTGCTGTTGCGTTACCCTCAGAGGAAGTCGTGCTAAGAGCCTATCCGGAAAGTGTTCGTGCTTGTCTGATTTTGCGGTAGATGATGAGTGAGGCGGCGAGTTGGACGAAGCCGAGGTAGCTGTGGGCGAGCTTGTCCCATCGGATGAGGAGTCGGCGAAAGCGGTTGAACCAGGCATGGCTGACTTCGACCACCCAGCGCCGTGGCGGATGACGCTCGGGATCGCCTGGCGCGGGGAGCGGCTGTTGGGGCGTGGCTTTGGGCGGGATGTGAGGCGTGTAGCCATGCTCTTGTGCCTGTTCTCGGCACGCCGTGTAGTCGTAGCCGCGATCCAGGCACAAGTGCTTCTCGGGCTCCACGGCCTGCTCCTGTGGCTCCACGGCCTGTTCCACCAGGGAGGCATCCAGCAACTCGCCCAGCTTCTTCATGTCATGGCGATTGGCTCCCGAAAGCACAACCGCCACAGGAACGCCTGCCCCATCGGTCAAGAGGTGGCGCTTGGTGCCGCACTTTGCGCGGTCGGTGGGGTTGCGTCCCGTGGCTTGCGCCTCTCCCTCGACCCCCTTTTTTGGCCGGGCGCCTTGATGAGGCACCCATCCGCCGCCTGCCACTCCAACTGCAGCCCGACCTCGCCATCATACTCTTGCAGCAAGAGCGCCCAGGCTGCTTCCAGCTTGCTGTAGGCGATCCACTCCTGGAAGCGCTCCTGAAAGCGCTCATGCGCCGTTGACTTGGGGCCAAAGCACACAGGCAAAGCGCCCCACTGCGACCCGGTGCGCGCCAGCCAGATCAACCCGTTGAAGATGCGGCGATCATCGGCACGCGGACGGCCCGGCTTCAAGCGTGGCTTCTCGATCACAAGCAGAGGCGCCAACAACCCCCACAACTCATCATCCACTTCCCACATCGTAGGCAACCCACCCACGCGCGAACGTTCTCGTGAATCAGACATAACCCACAGTCTCTCACTTTTCGGATGGGCTCTAAGAGGTAAGCGGCGTAGGGATCGCCGGGATTCGGGGTGGAGCAGAAAGAAGCATCCGAAGCAGCGAGGCGGATGCGGAACGGGCGGCCCAGCCTGGTTCCGCATCCGCTTTTGCATTTTTTGCATTCGCTTGGCAGAGGTGAGTAGAGGTGAGCGGCGGAGTCGACTCCGGGCCCTGGCTGTGAGCGTGAAGTGCCATGGAGTACCAATAGTGCCATGGAGTACCAATAGAGTACCACCTGAACGGCCTGGCGTTGGAAAGCGACCTGGCCTTGCCCTGCGATGCCCGCTGCCGGAGCCGAGCGCTGGATCCGCGGCGGGATGTGTTGCGCGTTCAGAGGAGGAGCCTGCAGGACTTTCCCTGCGCGATGCGCCGGGTGCGGCGCCAGCTTTCCTACGACGTGGGCAACGGGGTGCTGATCGAGACCGCGGAGTTCCTGATGCACATCGGACAGGGCGGGCGCACCATCACCGTGGACGCCGACGAGCAACACCAGGCCCTGGCCGCGCTGTGGCTCCTGGGCGCCGGACTGTCGACGTCCGCCTTCTTCCGGGGCGAGCTGCCCCTCCGGGGCGCCGCCGTCCAGCTCGACGGCCAGATGGTGGGCATCCTGGGCCCGTCGGGAGCGGGCAAGTCCACCTTGGTGTGGGCCCTGCTCCAAGGTGGTGCCCTCTTCGGCAACGACGGGCTGCTGCCCCTGCGCTTTGAGGACAGCCACGAGGGCTGGCAGGAGAGCAGGCAGGAGGGCGAGTCTAAGGGTGCTCAGGTCACGGCGATTCCGGCCATCTCGCTCCATCCACGGCTGCCCCGGGCCACCATGAGGCGGCGGCGCCTCGCCTTGAAGCAGTACGACCCGGTTCTGGCCAGACGGTCGGCGAGCGGCGTGAGCGGCCCAGCGAGCGGCCCGGACGAGTTCTGGCTGCCCATCGAGCCGCTCCGGCACGCCACCGAGCCCGCACAGCTGGCGGCCCTGTTCGTGCTGCGCCCCGGCACGACGGCTGATGCTTCCAATGCCTGGGCGGATGCTGCTCCCGACATCCCACCCGACGTTTCCCCGGACGTTTCTCCCTTCGTGCGGCCACTGAGCCAGGAGGCGGCCAACCTGCTGGTCCAGAGCAGCGTGGCCGGGTGGTCGTTCGTGCGCAAGCAGGTGAGCGAGGCGCAGCTGGCCTCCCGCTGCCTCGCCCTGGCGCGCTGCGTGCCCGCCTACGCCATCGAGTACCCCAAGACCTTCGGTATGACGACGAAGGTGGCCCAGGCCATCCGGCGCACGCTCTCGGCGCACCCGCCGTTGGCACACCCGCCGTTGGCGCACCGGGATGCCCGGGAATCGCCCAGCGGGGCGTTAGGCAGGGGCTGAGGGTTCGCCCTGAGCTCAGGATTCGGACGCCCATCCCGGAGATATGCTTCCAATCCCTGTTCTTTGTCGCGCCCCTGCCACGCTTCTTGCCACGCCCCAACGCTTCTAATGCACCTCGATCCTGATGTCGTCCACGTCCAGGGTGCCGGAGACGTTGAGCAGCATGGGGCTGATTTTAAGCAGGGCGGCGCTGGGCGGCACTGGAGCCTGGAGTTCGAGCCACGTCCAGTCCACGTCCTCGCGCAGCCCCGGCGTGGCCGGCCAATCGCCCACCCGCTGGCCCCCGGCGTCGGTGAAGAGGTAGCCCACCCGCGCGTTCTGGAAGGGCTCGCTGCCGCCAGGCTTCAAGCCTCGGGCGCGCGCCCGGTAGCGCAGCACCAGCTGGTGCGCGCCCGGCGGCAGGGGGAAGTAGGCCTCGACCTCGCGCAGCCCCATAGGATCATCGCTCGTGAGGCGCAGGAAGTGGTTGCCCCCCTCCTCCAGCACCTGGACGCCGCGCGAGTCGGCGACGCTCCAGCCGCGCGGGAGGCCGTGGGCGTCCACCACCTCGAAGGTGCCCTCGGGAAGGCCGGGGCGCAGAGGCCCCCGGGCCAGGCGGGGGTTGGCGACGACGCGCACGTCGTCCACCGACAGCTCGCCCGCAGGCCCGTACACGCCCACGTCCAGCAGCAGCGTCTGCGTGCCCGCCGGCACCTCCCCCCGGCCGCTCAGGGTGGCCCACTCGCTGTCGCGGGTCAGGGTGAGGGCGGGCCCCAGGCCCAGGTATTGGCTGTTGGCGCCGTAGTAGACCACGCCCAGGTGGGCGTTCTGCTCCTGGCCCGGCCGGCTGTTGCGCAGCCGCAGCCGGGCGCTGACGCGCAGCGTCTTCCAGGAGGGATCCGCATCCAGCAGGGTCTTGATCTTGCGCTCCGCCTCGGGCACCTCCTTCTCGACCGCGATGAGGGCGAAGTGGTTGCCCGCCTCGTCCCGCTCCCAGCGGGCGGTGCGGCCAAAGGTCCAGCCGGCGGGCGCGCCCCGGGCCGCGTTCTCGAAGCCCCCGTCCGCCAGCTCGTTGCGCTCTTCCTCGGGCGCCTCGAAGCGAAAGCCGCCCGCGACCACGCGGTTCCAGACGGCGATCCGGCGGGCCGGAAGCGCCTGGCCGCTGCCGGTGTCGGCCCCGATGGCCACGGCGAAGACCTCGTCCCGGAGCTGGTCCAGTTCGACGCGGCGGGCGGTCTCCCCGCGCGCCTGCAAGAGGGTGAGGTCGCTCACCAGCACCGTCTTGGGCCTGGGCGTGCCCAGGCGCCTGGCGTTGCCGTTGGGCAGGGCGAAGGAGGTCACGCCCAGCGTCAGCGTGCCGCGCGCGGCGTCCACCGCCAGCACCCGGCCCTCCAGGCGGATCTCGCCCGTGTGAGGCATCAGTTCAGCCTCGCTCGGCGGAATGCCCGCCGTGGTGCTGCCCGTCGAGCCGGCACTGGTTGTGCCGGCACTGGATGTGCCGCCAGTCGAACCGCCAGCGGCGGGGCTGCTACTGGTTGAACCACCAGCACGCGGACTACCAAGACTACCAACAGGAGGGTTGCCGACAGGCACACTGTCATCAGGGGAACCGAGGCCAGGGGAGTTGCTGCTGGCGCGAGTGCCAGCAGGCAGGCGGGCGGGCTCTTGTGCGCTTGCGGGAAAACGGCCAGGGACGATCAGGGCGATGCTCAGGCACCAGGCGAGCAGCCAGGCGAACAGCCTTGCGAGCAGTCGGGCAAGCAGTGGGGACGGAGCCGGCAGTGGTGCCACCCCCGGCTTCGTGAGGCGGTGGGTGGTGAAGCCAGGAGGCCTAAAAGCGTGAGACGTGAGGGCGTGTCGCATAAAGGCGCACTCTTTTTCCACTGGTCTGGCTGTCCGGTGCCCTGCGGAGCCAGGGGCAAGTACTTGCAGGCAACAGGGATGGCTCACAGGTGGCAGCCCAGAGCGGGAGGGAGCGCCACCACCCTGACGGAGCACCCTGACGTAAAGTATCCCCAAGCGGGCCTAACGTGACTCATTTCCCAGACCCCATGATCCGGGTGTTTGACAGCGGGGGGTCGCCTCGCTATATTGCAAGGCTAAAGAGACCGGGGCCTTTCAAGGATCGTGGCCGGCGACCGGAGCGGCTTCTCTATCCGCCTCTATATCATCCGGCATCATCCGGCGTCTCCTGGCCCGATTTCTTTCCCAGTATGAATTCCCTGCTGCGCTTGGAGCTACCTGCCCTGACTGCTCGCTCGGCTGCCGGCCCGGTTGCTCTCCTGGCTGCCGCTTCAGTTTTGATGGGCGTGGGCATGGCCAGCGCCGCGACTTCACCAGTGCCGCAAGCGGGGGTGTCTGCGGGGGTGCCCGGCCATCGCTTGGCGGTGACGCCTCCGCTGTGGGACAGCCAGCGCCAGGGCGACTTCGTGGTGGCGCTGGCCAGGGACGCGGCGGGCCGGCTGTGGGTGGGCACCGAGGGCAACGGCGTCTGGCGCCATGACCCGTCCGCTGCCGCCGGGCGGCAGTGGACGCAGTTCACTTCGCAGGACGGCCTGGGGGACGACAACGCCTACGCCCTGGCCTGCGACAAGAGGGGGCGGGTGTGGGTGGGCCACCTCAACCACGGCGTCAGCGTGTGGAACGGCCGGCAGTGGAAGAACTACGGCGTGGCCGAGGGTTCGCTGGGCGAGCGCGTCTTCGACATCGCCGTGTGCCCGACCAACGGCGACGTCTGGCTGGCCACCAGCGGGGGCCTGTGCCGCTACTCGTCCGCCACGGACCGGTGGCTGGATCCGGCCCAGGGCGCCCATCTGCCCGCGGGCCGCGCCCGCTGCCTCGCCTTCAACGCCGCGGGCGACATCTTCGTGGGCACCGAGGCGCACGGCCTGTGGCTGTCCACCGCCTTCGGGGACTACGGCACCTGGCGCAGCGTGACGGGCCCGCTGAACCCGCCCGCCCAGGCCGCCGGGGACGGTCTGCCCTCGGCCCTGATCAACGACGTGCTGGTGGCCCGTGACGGCACGGTGTACGTGGCCACCACGGCCGGCTTGGCCTACAGCGTGGACGGCGGCCGCCAGTGGCGCTTCACGCGCGGCGCGGACTGGCTGGAGAAAGTGCGCGGGCGGCAGGGGCCTCTGCCGCCCGTTCCCTCCGTCGCCCGCTCCGGCAACTCGGCCCCGCCCGCTCTGGCGCCTGCTGCGGGACGGCTGTTGCTGGAGGATTACGTCACCTGCCTGCAGGAGGACGAGTCCGGCCTGCTGTGGCTGGGCTACCGGCAGCAGGGGTTCGAAGCGGTGGACTGGCGTGGCAACCGGCGCCTGCTCCAGGGCAGCGACGATTACGTCACAGCCCTGCTGCCACTGCCCGGTGGCACCATGCTGCTCGGGCAGTATGGCCAGGGCGCGCGCCTCTCGCGGCCTGTGCCTTTTGGGCCTGTGCCTTCCGAGGCTGTGCCCCTGCAGGCTGTGCCCCTGCAGGCTGTGCCCCTGCAGGCTGTGCCCCTGCAGGCTCCAGGCGCCGCCTCGGGCACGGCCGCTGCCAGGGCCGCCTCGGGTGCGGCCCTGGGAGCGTCACAACCCCTCGCTTCTTCCTCTGCTTCCCCAGAGGCTCCGCTGCCTGCCCCGGCGCCCGCGCCCACGCTGGATCAATTGAACGCCCTGCTGCGCGAGGCCGCCCTGTCCATGAGCCGGGATCAGGATCGCAGCGAGCCGCGGGTGACGGCCCTGGAGGACGACTGGGCGACCCAGGGCGACTGGCTGGGCCGCTATGGGCGCTACTGGGCCTGCCTGTGCGCCCTGCTGTCGCCTCACGACTATCTGTGGGGAGCGGGGCTGGAGCCGGTGGACTACCACGCCGCCCTTGGCCCGCACGCCGCGCCGGACGACGCGCTGCGCTACTGGGTGCGCTCGCTCTACACCCAGGATGCGCGCAGCCTGGAGATGCCGACCCTCTACCACCAGAACCGCATGGCCCTCAAGCTCGCCACGCCCGAGATGGCGCGGCGCCAGGCCGAGTGGGACGACCACGGCGAGGAGTACCCGATGAGCCTGGACGGGCCGCACCTGTATTGCCGCCTGCAGGTGCCGCCAGGCCGCTTCGTCCTCTCGCTGTATGAGGTCAACACGCAGGGGCACACCTGGAGGAACCGCTACCGAGACTACCGCCTCTCGATACGTATACCCACGCGCCCGCTTCAAGCTACGGCTCAGGGCACGGTTCAGGAAGGAGCTTCCCGAGATCGGGTGGCTAAAGGCGGCAAGGCTCCCGCAGCAGCCAGCGGCGCGGGAGGCGCCGGTGCTCAGGATCCGTTGCAAGAGGCGCTGCAGGGAACGGAGACAGCACGCGGGCGCGTCAGCGACTTCTGGGGCGGCGTCTACAAGCGGTTCGTGGTGCAGGGGCCGCTGACGCTCTCCATTGAGGTCAACCGCAATTACTCCCACAACACGCTGCTAAGCGGGGTGTTGCTGGATCAGTTGGACGAGGAGCCGGCTCCCTACTTCCCCGCGAGATCCCTGTCCAGCTTCCACGCGGGCCCTCCCTCCAGCGATCAGGCTGACACTAACCAGGCTGCTCTGGGGGCGGACCTCGCGCAGCGGCGGCGATGGGAGGACCCGAACCGCATCGAGCGGCAGGGACTTGCTCTGCGCCGGCAGCTGTTCCAGCCACCGCGCGCGGCCAACCCGGGCGCGGCTCCCGGCGCCACCAGTCCCGGCGCCAGTCCCGGCCAGTTCGTCCAGTCGGAGTCGGCTGGAGAAGCGGTCGAGCGTTTGTGGCAGGCGTTGGAGTACTGGAAGCTGCGCAGCCCCGGTGCCTGGGCGCGCCAGGGCCGGAGGTTCTACGGCCCGCTGCTGCGCTGGTATCTGCAGGAAGCGCGGCGAACCAGCGCCTGGGCTCCTGGAGCACCGGCTTCGGCGAGGGCTTCTCAGGGCACGGCCTCGCGTTCTACGGCCTCTCAATCCACTGTTCAATCCACTGCCCCCCAGCCTGCCTCCCCACCTACCGCCTCGGAGCAGAAGCTGTGGGCGCGGCTGGGGACGTGCTACTACCAGATGGGGCTGTATGCCCAGTGGGAGGAGTGCCAGCAGAAGCG
>JAABUW010009326.1_pt1 | contig 11218 bp, 3 predicted proteins | sample 5560081 | NCBI WGS metagenome assembly JAABUW01 (sample SAMN10711882, study PRJNA513363) | rock metagenome | isolation source: Antarctica rocks | place: Antarctica: Victoria Land, Knobhead sud | reverse complement strand
AAATTGTAATAAGAAAATAAGAAAATTGCTTTTATTTTTCTTAGATTGTTAGATTAGATTTCTTGTTTCTCTTGTTATTTAAATTAATTGTATAAAGAATATAAAAAATTAGTTTATATAGAATTTCTCTTAGAATTAAAAAAATTATTAAATTAAAATTAAGTATTTAAGAAAGTTAATTGTTGTAAATCTTGTTTATTTTTTAAAGATAATAACAATATTAGTAAGCTTTTGTTACGAGCTATTACGACCCTAGCTCGTTACAACTAGTATATACTCTATAGAGTAATCTATAGCATATAGTACAATTACTTGCATGCTTGACGACTTGGTAAACGATCATTGTTTAATACGTTAATAAACGAGTTCAATATGTTTAACAACGAAGAAAGCGAACAAAGTTCGACATGTTTGATAACGAACAAAGCGAACAAAGTTCGACATGTTCGATAACGAATATAACAAACAAGAAGAATCTTTTTAATATATATAGATTCCCTAGATACAACTCTCTTATAAATCGTATTTAACTTATTTATTAAGTTATTTTCTATTATAGATACAAAGTTGCAAACTTTTGTTATTAAATGATTGCTTGCATTGTCTAAAAACGTCTACAAATCTCTTTAAAAGTATTAATCTACTTTAATACTTTAATCGTCTAGATAGCAACGTAACACTTTAAATATTCTAAAAATGTCTATATTAGATCAACGCGTCTTTATCTCGAACACTAGCTTATTAACATTACGTCAATTATCGATTATAAAAAACGACAAGATTAAAATTAATAAACTTAATATCTATTATAAAGATTGTATCGATTTGAAGAACTAACTTATGCAAATAAATATCTATTTTGTCTTCTATTTTGTTCTAGCGAATTAGAAGACGATTTTCGCATCAACATTTTTTAGAGAAAGAGTCTAACATTGACTCAAGTCAAATTTACGAAAATATTTAAAAAATTATAGCGAAAATTCTCGTGCGATGTTTACAAACTTTAATAACTTTAAAAGAAAACTTTAAAAAATCTTTAAAACATTTAATAAGAAACAAATCGCAAAAAGAGTAATTTAGCATTTAATTCAACGAATCTTTGCAACAAACTACGTCGCTAAATTTCAAAAATATGTTAATTTAATCGAATGAGATAATGTCGCATTTATAACAATGTTTCGACGAAATTTTAAAAACAACTTAAAGAACGAAATTATACGTAATAAGAAAACTCTTAACGACATATTTAATCTTATCGAAGTAATTATCGACTTCGACGACAAACTATATAAAGAAGCTATAAAAAAAAATATAACTAATCTTAAAAAAGAGCAAGAATCTTCTTTAAACTAGCGATCAAATATTAGCAAAAAGAATTTTGTTTTAATTAAAAGTACAATAATTTTAACTATTGTGAATCTACATTTATGAAACTAAATTTCATTTAGCAACGTAAAAAGAAAAACTTTAAAAAAAAGCAAAATAACAAATTTTAGAAAACGTGCTATTTATGTGACAAATCGAATTACTTCGCAAGAGATTATTAATCACGAAACTTAATAAATCGTCGACAAATCAATGTTATGTTAAGAGAGATACTTAATAGTTAAAACGACATTAAAGAGCAAATTAACAGAAAGATAAACACTTTTAAAACTAGATCAAACGATAACTACTATTTGATAAAAAACTCAAATTAGTTATAGAAAGTTCTAAATAAAACATTATTAAACAAGACACTCGCATTTACGTAGAAAGTTAATCAAATACTTAATAAAACTATGAGAGCGAAACGATCAAAAACGTTATATTTTCATTTAGCAACAAACTTAAACAACGAATACGACTAAAAAAACTTTCACGAATGCTTAAACAACATTACGAAACATCTTAAGACTTTAGCTAGTTCATCGAAGAAACAACAAATAAATTAAATTATAAATAAATGCGAAAAAGCGCTAAAAAGCGACGCCACTATAGAAAGAGAAATTTTTAAGGAAATCGAACAACAATTAAACAATGTTAGTTTATTCAAACAAGCGATAAAGAAAGCAAAGAAATATGCGACATTTAGTTAAACAAAATGCTATAACAACTTATGCTAAACTTATCTAAAAAACAAAGAAGAAGTCAACTAGTTTTTTAGAAAGTCAAAGTTATTAATTTAGTATAAGAAAGAAGCTTAGCGCAAACAAGCGTTCGAAACAAAAGTCGCAACACAAAAACAAAAAAAAGTTCAAATTCTTTAATAAAGAGCATACTAAAGAAATGCAATATGTTAGTCTAATAGTAGCAACTAAACTTAACAACACACGTATAATGTTTTATTATATCAATTAAGATCAATAATCGTCGATTTATCACAATAATCGATTCTAGTACAATAAGTAATTTTATAATCAAAGCTCTTGTTAAGAGAGAAGAATACTTTACTTAAAAGAAGTCTAACGCATACAATCTAATAGTTGTAAATAAAAACCTATTATTTAACAAGAATGAAAGAATAAATAAAGAAACAAAATTACTATCAATAACTATTTAACAATATCACGAGAAACTAATCTTTAATATAGTGGAAATAATTATTTATAATATCGTTTTAGAAATGTCTTAATTGAAGCAACATAATTTAAAAGTTAATTAAAATACACGAGTACTTAGATTCGTACAATGTGATCACGTAATTCACATTTAACTTACGCATCAATAGCGTTTAATAATAAATAAAAAAACGAATCGAAAATTAATCGCAAACAACGAATTTACATTTTTGAAAAAAAAACGATTTAACAAAGTTCGACTTAATAAACATTAACAAAGATTAGTTGAATTACAAAGTTAAAATAAGTAAAAAAAATTACGAATTTTCTAGAAGTTTTGAACTATCTAATATAACGAAGAAATCGCTAAAGTACGTATTACGAATATACAACAATTGGAAGCATCTATTTTAAGAAAAGAAAACAATAAAGACTCTTTCTAAACATTAATCGTAAAATTACGAAATTAAACTTAAATTAGACAAGCAATTCACGTTTGAATCTATATATGTTTTATTCAAGAAAAAGTTCGAAGTACTTCGTAAATATTTGGCAAAAAACGAAAAGAAAAAATTTATTAAAAAATCCTAATTATAGATAGAATATCTAATTCTTTTTGTATTAAAGAAGAATGAAACTCTTCGTTTATGTATCGATTATTAGAAGCTAAATAATATTACGATTAAGAACTAATATTCACTATTTAATATTAACGAACTTCAAGATTAATTATTTGAAGCGAAGTACTTTACTAAACTAGATTTACGAAAAGCGTACAACTAAATTAGAATAAAGATAGAGAAAGAGTAAAAGATAGCTTTTCGCACACGATATAGATTATACAAATACATAATAATATCTTTCGAACTTATAAATATCTCAACAACGTATCAAAAAATAATTAATAATATACTACGACAATATTTGAATCAAATTGTTATAGCATACTTGAATAACATTATAATTTATTCGAAAATTTTAAAAGAGCATGTTAGTTATGTTTTTAAAGTATTAAAATGTCTAAACATAAAAAACTTACATCTTAAATTAAAGAAATGCGAATTTTATCAAAAGAAAGTTGATTTTCTTAAATTTGTCGTTGAACGATACGAAGTACGCATGAATCTTAAGAAGCTACGAACAATTAAAGAATAAAAATCACTAACAAATATTAAGAAAGTATAATTCTTTTTAAATTTCATAAATTATAACAAGAAATTTATTAAAAACTACTTAGTAAACGCGATATTATTGACGAATTTTACGAAGAAAAATACGTTATAATTATAAAGACTTATAAAAAAGAAATTATTTTAAAATCTTAAACTAGAATGCTTAAAAAAATTAATATTAAAGATATACAATTTGCGATTGTTAAACAAAATTAAAATTAACGCATTAAATCTAGTTATTAGTGCATGCTTTAATTAAAGACATAAAGATATATAATATTTAATAACATATCTTTTATAAAAACTTTCGCCAATTAAACAAAACTATAATGTTCACAATAAAAAACTACTCGCTATAGTAGTCTTCTTGAAATCATAAAAAGTATATATAGAAGAATTGTTAAAACTTACGATTCTTATAGATTACAAGAATTTTGTGCACTTCATTATTATTAAATAGCTTAACAAAAAACAAGTGCGATAATTAAAGAGACTTAAACAATATAAATTTAAAATACAATATATTTTAGACAAAGATAATGACAAAGCAAACGCACTTAGCAAAAGAAATAATTATATAAAAACGAAGAAATCGTTCAATTACAACATACTTAAGATCAATAAAAACGAATCATTATTAACAAACAAATACGAGCTAAATGTTACATTACAAATACTTCAAGATAATACAAAAGATTTTTCAATAAAGAAAGAAAAACTTCAAATATTTATTAATAAAATTAACAAATATATAAAAGAGCATTATAACGAATCATTGCAAAGATATCTAAGAGTGACAAAAATTCTTTAACTTTTACGCTAGCATTGTTATTTTTTACAAATAAGACAAGCTATCAAGATATACATTAAACGATGCCTTAATTATTAGCAAAACAAACATAATACACATGCAAACTATAACGAAATCTAATATTAGAAATTATCTAAATTGTTATAAAATGAAGTTACGATAAGTTTATTATTAAGTTGTTAAATTTGACGAATCTAGCAATTAAAAACAAATATGATTCGATATTAGTAATAATTAATAAGCTTATTAAGTACTTATATATTATCGTATGTAAAGAGAAGTTTATCGCAAAACAATTAAAATACGTTATATTAAATCGACTTATATAATATCACGATATATTTAAAGAATTAATTAGTAACAAAGACAAGCTCTTCACGTCTAATTATTAAAGAACGTTTCTCCCAATGTTAGATACGAGGCTTCGAATATCTATTGTTTATCACCTAATTATAAATAATTAAATAAAAAAAACAAATTAAAGTCTTAAGCAATATTTAAGATATTACATCAACAATACTTACAACAATTAAATATTACTTTTATTTATAACAAAATTAACACTTAATGCAAAGATTTCGAATATTACTAAAATAATTTTATTTTTCGTCAATTATAACAAGAAATTAAATCTCTTTAAGAAAAAACGCACGCATTTGTTTGCGCAATTAGTTATCGAAAGAATAGCAACATTAAAAAAGATACACAACAATATCTTAAAGATGTAAGAAAGATTAATCAAGTATTAAAACAAAAAACAAAAAACGACATCTTAGCTAAAAGAGAGAAATAAAGTATATCTTTTTATAAAAAATCTTAGAATAAGAAAGTTAAGCAAGAAATTAAATTATGTCAAAATCGAATTGTTTCTTATTAAAAAAACTAAGAGATCAATCAATTACAAACTCGACTTATCTAAAAACGTCAAAGTATTTCTAGTATTTCATGTATTACTATTGAAATTACTCGACTTAAATACGTCTATACAAAAAACATTTTATTATAAATTATAAAAAGAAAACCAATTTAAGGTTAAAAGAATTTTAGAATAGCAAGGTCAACAATATTTTATAAAGTGAAAAAAGTATTTTACGACGAAAAACACATAAGAATCAATTAGCAATTTCGACAATTGTTATGCTCTTATCTAGAAATTTCACTAACGTTCGAAAAATCATTTAGTATAGCAAGAGAAAATCAAATGATAAAAGATGTCTTAATTAGAGTATTCGCAACAAAATAGTTTGACAACTTAATAACATTTGACTTCTTTATACTAGACAATAAACACTATGTCTTTCGCTTCGTCTTTGCATCAACTTTCTTTAACATTTTTTTATTACGAAGTAATCGCATAATTACGATTATTAATATGATCTTATTCTTTATCACTTTAAAGAATAAATTTTTCTTAATATAATTTAAAAAAGCTTACGACATATTTATATACAATTTATTTGCGCAAACACATTTTAAATACTTTAAATAAAATGACGAATCTTTTATAACAATGTAAGACTTGTTAATATAGCAACAACATTTACAAGCAAAATTAACAAATGTTTTGTAATAATTTATTTTAAAGACAAAATAAATACGATTTTAGTAAGAAGACATAACATATAAGCATTCGTTTTTTAAAACAAAAAGATTTAAAAAAGAAAAATAATGTTACGATTTTAGTTTGTTATAGCTAGTATATATTTTACAAAGTAGTTTGTAGCATATAATACAATTATTTGCATGTTTAACGACTTAACAAACGAGCATTGTTCGATACGCTAATGAGCGAACTCGATATATTTGACAACGAACAAAGCGAACAAAGTTTAACATGTTTAACAACGAACAAAGCGAATAAAGTTCGACATGTTTAACAACGAACAAAGCGAATAAAACTTAATATGTTCGACAACAAACATAACGAACAAAAAGAATCTCTTTAGTATATATAGATTCTTTAGATACGACTTTTTTATAAATTGTGTTCAACTTATTTATTAAGTTATTCCTTATTATAGATACAAAGCTACAAATCTTTGTTATCAAGTAATTGCTTACATTGTCTAAAGACGTCTATAAATCTCTCCAAAAGTATTAATCTATCCTAATACTTTAGTTGCCTAGATAGCAGCGTAACACGAGCTTACTAAAGCTATATTAGTGGTTTAGGTTCTACGCCTTTGGGCGAATTTGCTATCATGCTTATTATGTTCGAGAAGCGAGCAATCTAAGTATAATGCTCAATATGTTCGACGAACGAACAAGGCGAACAATTAATATTTTCTTAGTATATAGAAACTAGAATACGACTCTCTTATAAATTATGTTCAACTTATTATAGATTTTTACTTATTGTTACTTTGATTCATCGAATCTCTATTAAGGTTCATTGAATATAGAAACTATCTATAGCTACAAATTCTTGTTATCAAGTAATTGCTTGCATGACTTAACTACGCCTTTATAGAATACATTTTATTTTCATTCGCAAGAAGAGAATCAATTCGAGGTCGAAGAAATTCTACGACAAAAAGATCAAAAGTATTTTATTAAGTAAAAAGAATATTCTACTTTAAAAAACATCTAGAAATCAAAAAAGAATCTTAATCGCTACTAGAATTTTCTAAGAAAGTTTTATCAAAGCAAGATATAAAAACAACATTCTAATTTCAATTAATCGAAAGTTAAAATTGTTCGAACAACACATCAAATAGCAACTCGAGAGTCTTTGTAATAGACTCGACAAAATGTGCTTTATTTATCTCTAGATCGTCAATGTTTTTTCATTTCGTTATAATTATTTTCTTCTTCTTATTTTCTAGAAAATCTAGTTGTTTTTCTAGTCGACTTAGCTTCGCACGCGTATCGCGCACTTCTTTCTTTAAGCGCATTCGCTTTTCATAAATTCGTTTAATCAATGTAGAAGAAATTGTTAAATCATAATTACAATTAGATCGCACACACTTTACACACTTTTTAAAATTATTATTTACACAATAGATCTTATTAAACATCGTACAATTACGACAAGAACGCATCGCTAAGAATATCGAACTTAGAGCGTCAAAAAATCTTTCTTTCAAGAGAAGAAATTTCTAGTATTAATCTTTCTTGAAGACATAGTGGGGAGACATTGAGTTTCGAGACGAAAACTCTAAAGAAGAGAAATAATGTTACGAACTTATTAAAGCTATATTAATGATTTAGGTTCTACGTCTTTGGGCGAACTTGCTATCATGTTTATCATGCTCGAGGAGCGAGCAATCTAAGCATAATGTTCAATATGCTCGACGAACGAACAAGACGAACAATTAGTATTTTCTTAGTATATAGAAACTAGGACACGACTTCCTTATAAATTGTGTTTAATTTATCATAGATTTTTACTTATTGTTACTTTGATTCATCGAATCTCTATCAAGATTTATTGAACATAAAAATTGCCTATAGTTGCAAATCCTTGTTACTAAGTGATTGCTTATATTGTCTAAAGACGTCTATAAATCTCTTCGAAAGCACAATTCACTCTAATATCTTCAAAGGAAGTACTAGCGTAATAGCTTTCTTAATATAAATTTGAAAAATTAGTCTAAAATACAAATAACAATAATAAAATAAGATGTTGCTATTATACTTATATTAAATTTTTTTAAATAAAAAATAAATATATAGTTCTAGAAGTTATTTTTAATCTTAAAATACTTAATTTAAATTGCTAATTTAATTTTAATTTATAATATCTTTTCTTAATTTTAAATTAAAATAATAGAATCTTTTTTTTTGTTAAAACAAATATTAAAAAATTTAAATTTTATTATCTTTTTATAATTAGTTAAATAAGAATCTAAATTGTTTTTAATATTAGATTAATATATATTAAATATCTTAGAATTTTTAGATTTTATAAATTAGATTTATAAATATAGTTTAAATACTTGATTCTTTATCTTCTAAATCTCTTTCTATATTAATTTTATATAATATATTGTATATTTTTAAGTTTATTTTGATAAATAATTAATTTTTTTTGGATCTTTAAATAGTATTTTTAACTTCTTTATTATTTTTGTTAAATTTTAAAATATATATTCTATAATAATATTTCTAATATTAAATATAAGAAAAAAGTTAATAATTTTCTTAAAACAATAAGATATATTAATTAAAAATAGATTTAACAAAGTTAAGTTTTAATAAATTGTAATAATATTGTTTCTTATATTTATTTAAGAATTCTTTAAAATTTCTTTATTGTCTAATAGAATTATATAGACAAAGAATATTTTAATTTTTGTATTAATTTTAATTTTTAGTTTGTAATAAAAAATAAAAAATTGCGCAATTTATATATTTTTAGATTAACAAAATATATTTGTTTAATATAATTTTTATTTTAGTAAATTCTTTTTTATTAATTTATTAATTTATTAATTTATTAATTTATTAATTTATTAATTTTTTAATTTTTTAATTTTTTTAATTTTTTATTAATTTTTTATTGCTTTTTTATTGCTTTTTGCAATTATATATTAATCTATATATAAAATTTATCTAGTAAATATTTTTTGCAAAACAAACTATTTTGTATAATAAAAAAAATAGTTAAATACAATTACTAAAACTCTTAATAAATATTCTAATTTATATTAAGATTAAAATAATATTTCGATATTTAATTTTTATATTTTTTAAAAATTAATAAATACAATATTGTTAACAATGTATATTTATAATTGTTTTATAAAAGTATATATACTATATAAGAATCTAAATCTATTTATACTATTATTTGTAGTATAAAGAACAAACAATTAAGAAGTTATTTTTCTTGTTAATTATTGTTTCTTTATTAATAATATAATATTATTTGCAATCTATTTTAAAATTGCAATTATATCTAATACTTTAAATTTATAATTAATTTAATTAATTAATTTTAATAGACAATAATTTTATACTAATTCTATTTTGCTAGATTAGTACTATTTATTACTTAAAGTTAAATATTAAGTTACTAAAAATTATTAAATAAAAAGATTAGTTTTTTTTTAAAATATACTATTTTAAGAATTTTTTAAGAATAGATAGACAAATACTAGCTTTAAAGTTTAACTTATTTTGTTTTACAAATATTAAGAAATTGTTTTATTTTTTATAATACTAAATTACTTGTCTCTTAATTTAATTATTAGAAACTTAATTTATTTTTAAAAAATTCTAGCTTTCTTTAATAAGTTATATAGACAATTAATTTTAATATAATTGTAACTAAATCTTTTTCTTGCTTTTCTATTAATATAACTAGTTTAATTAGTTAAAAAACTTTAATTAATATTGTAGAACAATAGTTAATTTAATATTGCAAATCTATATTTATCTCTATATATAGATTGTTCTTTATATTGTTTTTTTTATTTGTTAAAATAAAAATAGTTATTGTCTTTAAAAAGATTTTTGCAATTTTAATAATTAATATATATAATTCAATTGTATTAATAATTTTAGATAGTCTAAAATCTAATAAAGACAATCTTAGTATTAAATCTTGCAATTATAATTATAAAGAAAAAAATTCCTTAGAAAAATCTAAATTTTGATTTTATTTTTTTTTGTTTTATTTTTTATAAGTTCTGTTATCTTTAAACTTCGACTTTCACTTTAATTTTAATTTTAGAATTAATAGTTTAGATTTTTTCTATTTGTTATTTTAAGTTTGTATTTTCTTTATATTTTTTGCAAAAAAAAAATAGAATTATAACAACTTTTGTTTAACAAATCTTTTTTAGTTTTGCGTTTAAAATTCTAATTAAATTAAACTCTTAAAAATAATTTTTTATTTTAATTTTTAAAAGTTTTTGTTTTATAGATACTATTATATTTTTAAATATTTCGATATTTATTTAGTTGTAATTGTTAATTGTATAATTAGCAATATATTTCAATTCTATAATATAAGATTTAAGTTAATTATATATAATTTAATTTAACCTTTTTAAAATTCTTTGTAAATTCTTATATTTCTTTATTATTTATAATATTGTTTTAATAATTAATTAATCTATATTTTTAGACAATATATTTGCAGTCCTTAATAATTATAGTTTGCGAAATTAAATTTAATTATTTTAAATTTGTAATTTTTTGTTTTAATTAATTTCTTGTACTATATTTTTTAATTTTTGTTATAATAAATTATCTATTAGTATTTAAGTATTCTTATTAATTCTTTATTATAGATTTTGTATTTAATTCTCGACTATTTTTAAGATATTAAAAACTATATTTCGAAGATTTTTTTGTTAATAATTTTATTATATTAAAGAAGAATATTAATTACTTAAATATAGATACAACTTTTAATAATAAAATTGTCTTTTATAGATTAAATAATTATTTTTTGCAATTTAATTTAAGTTTAAGTTTGAGAAATTTAACATTACAATATTCGTAATCGTTGTAATAATATTTGCTAATTTTGTGCTTAAAATAATTTAGTTAAAAAAGTTAATTTCTAACTATAAAGAGAATATATTAATATTATCGAAATTTAATTTGTATCTTGTTTAACAAATATAAATTGTTGTTTTTTATACATATTTTTTTGTTAATATTAATAGTAATTCTTGTTTTTAATTTTAATTTTCTAATAACGATTCAGAAATTTCTTTTGTAGAAAATTGTTTATATTTAGT
>JAABUW010009321.1_pt1 | contig 11224 bp, 9 predicted proteins | sample 5560081 | NCBI WGS metagenome assembly JAABUW01 (sample SAMN10711882, study PRJNA513363) | rock metagenome | isolation source: Antarctica rocks | place: Antarctica: Victoria Land, Knobhead sud | reverse complement strand
GTATGGCTTCAGCTTATTGGTCACGGTGTGGACAATGTATAGGATCAGTGGTGGACTTTTCAGGTTAGTAGAGTGTTGTGTTGTCTGTACTGGCAAATGCTGATCGGTTTTGCAGTAAGTCGGCCTCATGTGTCGCGAAAATGCCTTCGACGAGACATCAATCTTACGCGATGTTTTTGTAGACCCGGCTGTGACTGTCGGACTTATCCTCGCGGGTGGATTGCCGCCTGTCCGAGGCTTGATTCTGATGCCCGGTACGAAACTCATGGGAGACCCCTACCTTATCCAAGAAATTCGCTGACCCTTTGCGCTTCTGCCTGTAGCCCAGTTCCTAGGCGCGATCGCTGCCTCTGCGGTCGTAGAAGGGATTGTGCCTGGAGATATCGCAATTGTGCAGACCACACTAACATCAAACGTTTCTGTCGTTCAGGGCCTATTTATTGAAATGGTATTTTCAGAAATCAAAGCTTGACAGGCTGTCACTAACGCTGCCACCACAGTTCTTGACCGCCCAACTAATCCTTACTGTGGGTACCACGCGCAACACTGCGACAGATGCTGGATATTTGCTAACCCTTCCACCCTTCCGTCTGTAGGTACTCATTCTTGCGGTTGAGAAATCCAAGGACACCTTTATCGCCCCTCTGGGCATCGGTCTGGCCTTGTTCATCGCCGAGATCGCGGGTGTATACTATACAGGAGGAAGTCTCAACCCGTAAGTTCAGAAGCATCACCCCGCAGTATTTGCCTGGGATATATGATATATACTGACCTATACAATCATGTTCGCAGAGCAAGATCATTCGGGCAAGTTTCCCAGGCGTAGAACCCCTTCCCCTGTCCTATCTCGTGAGCCACGCGAGACATCTGCTGACGGATATAGGCCTTGCGTCGTGGGCGCCAGCTTCCAGAGCTACCACTGGATATACTGGCTTGGGCCTCTCTTAGGCTCAATGCTTGCTGCAGCATACTACCACTTCATCAAGTTCTTCAACTATGAAGAGGTAAGAACTGATGGGCAAAACGGTATCCGTTGACAGATGTCTGCGGGTCTCACTGATCTAAGACACTGCTGACTCCTTTCTGTAGGCAAACCCGGGTCAAGATGATACTGGAGAAGGAGACTCAATTGAGCTGTCCCGATCGCGGAGTGGAATGGGAAGTGGAAGGGAGGACAAACCAGACGTGGAGAATGGAACTATGTTCCGAAACAGCAACTCACGGAACGGCAATCCGGCTCCACGGAATGGCGATCCAGCGAGGACATCACAGACCCAATATCGACGATCCTACGAAGACAACACGGCACCTCCGAACCAAAACAGACCACGTATCGATAACCGGATTGAAAGTGCAACGATGCACCCCGGGTTCGATACCTAGGGCCGCTGAACTCAAAGTGTAGGATATTTGAAATACTGCAAGGCGCAGGGTGCTTCAGGACGAAGTAACGACGTGTACAAGAGCACGAAAATACATACGGACAGCGAGATACATTTCGGCAGCGTCGAGCGGCATGTTTTTAGGATGACGAGAAGCATCCCTGCGGGCACATTTGTACCATAGCTACATGCATTCAGGCGACTTCGAGTGGGTGGGTTATCTCACCACATCTCGAGCGTCACTGTCTGATTAAGCGCAAGGTGAGCTTCATTCTGTTTGCAGCTGTCTAGAAAAGTATCCGAGACTCACGAATGTCCACCGAATCTTACTTCCCAACGTAGTAATGCAAGACGGCGAGAGACTGAGGGTTAGCTAATGCTGACGACGCAGCCAAAGCCATGACAGTTCTCCGAGAAGACTACCGTCGACAGGTATGGAGACGACGGCAGGTGCAAGGTACAAGAAGGACCCATGATCCTTCGTTTTTCATGCCAGCAGCCTTCTACCCGTCAATCCTCCTACACTCCCTTCTTTCCTTCAGCTTCAGTACTATCAAACATCAGAAGCGACAGCCACGTCCTCTTTTAATACTACCAACATGCCGATCTCAACCAAAGTTGCAGAAGGGATACATGAAGTCGATGTCATAATCGCCGGAGCAGGAACCGCGGGTTGTGTTGTGGCCGGCCGCCTCGCAGCGGCAGATCCTGAGTTGAGCACCTTGCTCATCGAGGGCGGTGAGAACAATGCCGGCAAAGAGGACGTCCGCAACGGAGCACAGCTGCTGGAGCACCTGACCCCAGTTAGTCGCACAGGTAAGAAGTAGTGGGCAAAAGGGTGCTCGATGAGCCGATTTTGCGGATCTCCCTTGTCTCAGACCTTGCTAACTCTTTTGTTGTTTAGCGATCTTCAACGTCGGAAAAGAGAGCAAGGCACTGGGAGGGCGAGCGGTGGTCGTGCCTTCTGGCGGCTTACTTGGTGGAGGCTCGAGTATCAACATCATGGTGGGCAAAACCCTACCTTGTCTACTCCGTAAGACATCCGCTAACCCTTTGCCCTTCTGTCTGTAGCTCTACTCTCGTGCCCAAGGTGTCGACTTTGATTCTTGGGCAATGCCGGGCTGGTCATCCACTGATGAGCAAGGCAAGCATTCAGACATCTGTATCATTAGGATGTCTAGCTAATACTGGAGCAGCTGGAGGACTACCACGGTCCTGGCGACAAGCATCACGGTAAAGGTGGACCTGTTCGAATCTCTGGCGGCGCCTATCGGGGCTAGAAGTCCTAAGAGGACTGGCTCTCCACCGCGGTCAAGCTCGGCTATAAGGAGTACACAGATTTGGAAGATCCGGAAAGCGTCAACGAGGGCTGGGAGCGCGCGCTCAAGTACTCTACTCCGGATGGCTCCAGAGCTGATGCCGCACACGCATACGTCCAACCGCTGTTGGAAGACGGCGAGGACCCGAACTTGCATGTGCTGTGCGAGTCCAAGGTCGTTCGCGTCTTGTTCGACGACAACAAGCGTGCGGTCGGTGTCGAGTACATCACGAACCCAGCGTACCAAGCTCAGACGAACCTGACCCAAACACCCAACCTCACCATCAAAGCAACAAAGCTCGTCGTGGTTTCCGCCGGCGCCTGCGGGACACCTCAAGTGCTTGAACGCTCGGGCGTTGGTAATCCATCGATTTTGAAAGCAGTCGGTGTGCCTGTCGTTGCTGAAGTTCCTGGAGTTGGCGAGAATTACGACGACCACACTTTGATCATCTATCCTTTCGCTACCAACCTGGGTCCAGACGACACACTTGATCAATGTACCAGCGGTAGCGTCTCCGCCCAAGAGTACACCAACAAAGGCATGATCGGCTGGAACGGGTGCGATACGCACGGAAAGTTCAGGCCCACCGAGGAGGAAGTGCAAGCACTTGGTCCAGCTTTCAAGTCAGCGTGGGAGAAAGACTACAAGAGCCAGCCGAACCGTCCGCTAATGATGTCGGCTACTCTTGCTGGGTTTCTAGGAGACCATTCAACTGTCCCAGCCGGCCAGTATTTCTCCACCGCCGCCTACTTCGCGTACTCCTATAGCCGTGGCTATCTTCACATCACGGGCCCTAATTATGAGGACCAGATTGATTTCGACCCAGGCTACCTCTCCGACAAAGACGGCCTCGACGTGGCGATGAACATCTGGGCTTACAAGCGCCTGCCCAAGATCATGCGCTCTACCAGCATGTTTACCGGCGAGCTGCAGATAGCGCACCCGATGTTCCCTGAAGGCTCTGCAGCCGCGTGCGTTAATGACGTCGACTCGAAGAGCGTTGTGGCGGACCCGAAGTACACCGCCGAAGACGATAAAGCGATTGAGAAGTTCATTCGCGGGAACGTGGTAAGTCAGCATCATGGTCGGAAGAGTGCTCCGGGCTGCAACCACATGCGATGTGGGCCTGTGAAACGTACTTCCAGCTCGATTCGGAGGCCGAGACACTTGCTAACGCTTCTACCCAACACTTTAGGGATCTTGCTGGCACTCCCTCGGCACAGCCAAGATGGCGCCAAAAGAGCAAAACGGTGTCGTGGACGAGAAGCTCAACGTCTACGGCGTCACGGGCCTCAAGGTCATCGATCTGTCGATCGCTCCAGGAATGGTAGCTGCGAACACCAACAACACCGCCTATGTGGTCGGTGAGAAGGGTGCAGAGATCATCCTGGCGGAATTTGATGCGGCAAGGGAAGGCCAATAACGATCAGTGGAGGAACTTGGGAGCGATCTGAGGGCGAACAGGTGTATCGTATTCGCCGTGAGCGCGGAGGTCATCATATAGAGCTAGATGTGGCGTGAAACTGGGGTTCGTCAATATATGTTGTATTCGTTTTGAACGTAGCTCGTGTCGACAATGCTAGACATCCATCATCCTCCCACCCCTCAATAACATCATCAAAACCTGCATGCAAAACGCTCCAAACAGAACGCCATGATGGGCACACTATGCGCTGCCTCCTCAAATGCTCAAACGTGTACCAATGTACGAGATGGCGATAATCGATCGGTAACTACGCTCCCTCACTTCCAAACTCCTTGGTCCATTCCTCGTTTCTCTTGAGATCACTCTGCGACACAGTGGGCCTGGCGCTCTTGATAGCTTTGACGAAGTCTTTGACGTAAAGTGGAGGTTCAAGGAGCTTCTCGGTCTCGACTTGCGTCCAATTCATCTCCATGGCGCCTTCGTCGCCGGGCGAGCAGGGTGTTAACTTTTCCTCGCCGTTGTCGTCAACCTGCAAGTAATCAAATCAGCAGTGACACGGAGGTATGGAGGATAGGTGAAGTGCAGGGCTTACCTTCTTGTAATGCGTAGCAGTCTGAATCTTCCGCACCGGCTGCATCAGCGCATCCTGCACCGCAATCGCAATATCCGACCCCGAATATCCTTCTGACAACTTCGCAAGCGTCCGGAAGTCGTCACCTTTGAGCTCGCAAGGCGTCGAGCCCACCGAGATCTCAAACATCTTCATGCGTGCCGGTAAGTCTGGTAAACTGATATGCACTCGTCTCTGGAATCGTCTTCGAATAGCCGCATCGAGTTGCCACGGGATGTTCGTCGCGCCGAGAATCAGTACGCCCTTGCTGTCCTTGCCTACACCGTCCATCTGCACCAGAAGCTCAGTCTTAATACGACGACTTGCTTCGCTCTCGCCTTCGCCACGTGGACCGCAGAGCGCGTCGACCTCGTCGATGAAGATGATGCTGGGCTTATTTTCGCGTGCGAGGTTGAAGAGTTGTTTGACCAGTCGTTCCGACTCACCCATCCACTTGCTGACAAGATCCGAAGAGCTGACGGAGAAGAACGTGCTGTTGGCCTCGGTCGCGACCGCCTTCGCCAAATACGATTTGCCAGTCCCCGGAGGTCCGTAAAGTAATATGCCCTTCCACGGCTGCCGCTTCCCAGTAAACAGATGCGGAAACTTAATCGGTAATATCACCGCCTCCTTCAACGCCTCCTTCGCGCCCTCCAACCCCGCCACATCCTCCCACTTGATATTCGGCTTATCCGTCAAGATCGCGCCAGCCAGTGCACCCCTCAGCTTCTTGCTCTCAGCGTCTTCCTCCTCGTCCTCTTTACCCTTCCCGGCACCGTTGCTCGCTTTGCCGTTAGCACCCATCGCAGCCGGTTTCCGTTTCCCGTCGTTCTCGGCCAAGTGGTTCTTCAGCTTCTCCGCGCGCTCCATGTACTCGCCCGCCTTCTGCCGGATCATCTCCTTGCTTTTGGCGTTCTTCTCCCATTTGAGCGCGAGCATGAAGAGTTCGAGTGATTGGTAGTAGCCTTGGTATGCCTTTTCATATTCGCCAGCGGTGTCGGCTTCGATGGCCTTCTTCACGGACTCTATCGCTCGGCCCAGGAAGTCGGTATTCGACATGTTTGCGGGAGTGTGCTGCTATGCGCAGCCAGGCTCGAACTGTGTTGTGGTATCGCGGGGTGTTGTTGTTGTTGTTGTAGCCTCTACTGCTGTTAGGCAGGCGCTGGCTGTTGGTCGGCAGTTTCTGTTGTAAGTGCTGCGGTGATCTGATCAGGCGTCGAGATGTCCGTTGTTGAAAAGCGTCGATTCAGTAAGCAGTCGAAGTGGTTACGATCAAGTGTCGTCTAGATGCTCGGAGAAACATGGAGACCAGACTTGCCAAGCGCGGAGACTAGTGGGGTGGCGGAGCGGGTAGTGCATCCCTAATCTCACCTCGTGTCCAACATTCAATGCGAAGGCTGTTTTCGATCGGAACCACTTCGCATATGCCTTGTTCATGGTCTGAGCTTAGAAGATGGCCGAACAACATAAAGAACTCCGCTCCCTCTCAGACGACTACGAAAAACTACAAGGCGGTACGCCTGCACCACCCCCTCTATCTCCCCCCTCGCTAATCCACCACAGAACTCACCACCCGCGTACAAGCTCGGCAAAGACTAGAGAGCCAGTTCACAGAGAACAAGGGCGTCCAGAAAGTGCGTACTTCACCCCAACCTTAGCAAGCACATTGCACGGATTAGTTCTAACTGTGACCAGGAGTTCTCAACCCTGAACGACGACGCGAAAATCTACAAGCTCGTCGGTCCCGTCTTGCTAAAGCAGGATACTACGGAGGCGAGGGGAACGGTGGATAGTCGGTTGGAGTATATTGGGAATGAGATGTATTGCCTCACGTTCCCGATTTACAGAGACTGGTATGCTAATGTTTTGTGCAGCAAGCGAGTAGAGGAGAATATCAAAGGCCTGCAGCAGCAGAGCGAGGGGAAGAGGACGGAGGTACGTTCGCTGGTCTAAGTCTATCTTGGCGGCGACGGAGTAACTGACTGTGAGATCTAGATCATGCGGTTGCAGTCGACGATGCAGCAGGGAGCTACGGCCGCTGCTGCGTAGGTACCCAACGCGTCGTGGTGCGGACGTTACATAGCGCTCGTATGAGGCCAGCAGCGACTTGGATTCTTGATGCTGCAGCCATCCGGCCGGATATCACAATCGTCCGATCCCCAACGCTCACAGATGCCGCTGCCTCCGCGATCGCGCCCTCAACCAGACCAGCGAATCAGCCCGCTCTTCGTGGCGGAGGGACTGAGAGAACGTCGTTGGGGTCGGCCCTAGAACCCAAACTTGGCCTTGAGTACTGCAGCCAGTTGTCAGCAAACCAGTCTTCTCACATTCATAGCCCCAATGCTTGACTTACTACCCCCAGCAGCATTCCTCTTCTGCTTCCCCACAAACTTATTCACATCATCCAACCAATTCTGACTATTCTGCTCCAAATTGTCCATCCCCTCCCCCGCGAACCCCAACTTCTCTGTCCGCTCCTGCACCTGCCGCTGCATGTACGCCCAGTAACCCTCATCTTGCTGGCCCTTTGGCTGCCCTGCCTGGGACGAGCTTGCAGCACCCATCCGCCGCTGATGCTCATCCGAGCGCGCCTGCTCAATCATCCGTTTGGAAGGCGGACGGTTAGGCCCACCGATCAGCTCGTCCATTTGCGCGGGCGTGACGTACTGCGTGCCGGTGATCCACTGTACATTCGAAATAGTCGGACGAGGGGGGATGAGGGCTGCAGGGTTGAACAGCTTATCCTGACTCCGCGTGAAGTTCTCGCCAGTGCCGAAGACATTGATAAGCGCTAGTTCCGAAGGCCCAGTGAAACCGATGATATGGCCCGAGGGGGCTATGACGGCGTCGGCGAAGCGCCGGACATTAAGCACCTCGCTCGCTTTAACGGTAGCGATCTCGCGGAGATTAGGGATGGAGAATGCGCGGGCGTTGCCGTCGCCGAAGAGGCCGAGGAGGGCGTAGCCTTGGTCTTGATAGCGGATGACGGCGGCGGAGTCGCAGAAGAAGGAGTCGAAGGATTTGTGGGCGCCTTTGGCGGAGGCGGGCTTGAAGATGTGGATGCTTGTGGGTGTCACGGCGAGGAGGGCGCCGTTGATTTTGTGTCCGGTTCCGAGGGCTGCCATTGCATTTTGTGAAGCCCGTGCTGGGTGGCCGGTGTTGGCGTCGATGGGTTCGATTTGCATGAGTTTGTTGTCGAGGGCGACGACGCCGGCGTATTGGACTGTATATCTGCCGCTTGGGTCTGGGACGATCTTGAGGGTTGCGAGGTGGCCTAGATTCGTGCCGACGTGCAGGAGGATGCTGCTGTAGTCTTCGCCTTCGAGGGTCATGATGCTGAATTCGAGGGTTGTTGCCCATTCGGGCTTGCCGCCAGCACTACCACCACTGCTGCTCATCTTTCGCCGGATGCTGCCTTTGTTGTGGCCACGGCTGAAGTCTTGCACAGAAGCTGAGTAGATCACTGCCGGACCTCTTAGGTCGACAATTGCGATGCTGCCACCTTCGAACCCGGCTGCAGCGAACCCGATCTCGCTCATCTTGACGGCCGTGACTGGCCCTTCTCGTTGATCAAGAAGTGTGAACGGTATTAGTCCTTCGTTCAACGAAGCGTCCACGCGATCAGCGACATTCGTCAAGGCACCTGGCTGGTTCGGCCGCGGCTGAGGTGGTTCTCTTCCAGCATTCTTATTCGTACCCCATCGAAAGATGATCAGCTCCCCACTGCCCATGCCAACAGCCAGCTCACCGCTCTCGCCAGCAAGCGAGGTCTGCGTAACATCTACCTTTTCAAGTCGACCTACGGCACGTCCGACGTCCACCTGAAGAAGCTTCGTGTTCTCTATCTCGGCTCCATGTCCAGGATCCCACAGCCGGATCGAACCGTCAGCATGTATAGTCTGCAGGATGTTGCGTCTCTCATGCCGCCGCGTAGGTCTCGGCACTTCTGCGCCGCCCTTCAATATCTGCGGCCCCTGCTGACGTCGCTCCTGCAGTCCTAGCCACTTTTCTCTGCCCGCCTGAGCAATGCTGATCTTCTTGACGAAGGGGTGTACTAGGGTCAAAGAAGGGTGGAGTTGGTTGGTAGGACTTATGGGCATACCAGAAGGAAACGTGAGGGTCAGTATCTCGCCGGAAGATAGCAGCGCGATGACTGCGAGGGGATCATGGCCACCAGCGAAATATGGAGTCGCTTTTGGGATAGGACAAACCCCAACTACTTCAGCTCCAGGTGGGGTAGGCAGAATGCGTTGCCGCTTGGGCGATTCGAAGTACTTGGTCAGGACATCCCAGCTGCTTGTAGCGTAAACAGGTGTCCGTCCCATCTCAAACAATGTTAGGCCTTTCGTCGGCGATTGTGTAGAAGCACCACCCGCGATCAGGATCGCAGTATCTTCCGAGTCCTGGTTTGCGCACCATGAAATCTTGAAAAGTGGCTCTTTCATTGCCATGGTGCCGCCCATGCTTCCAGTAGGTGCTCCTGGCGTGGCAACGTTCGTATCGGTAAGCGTTCGCGCCATAAGCATTCGCCCGTCTTTCATGTTGTCCCAGAAGACGATCGAGCTGTCTTCGTGACCCGTCAAGATGAAAGTCCCGGTTGGATGCCAGACAGCCTGCGTCAGCTTAGGATACCTGACTGCGCTGGCTGCAGAAGGATCGCCATCACCACCGGGTGCTCCCCTCGGTAGCTCATACTTGAAGAACCGTACAGCTTTGTTCAACTTGAAGCTGAAGATAGCCGCGCCACTAGCGTAGCCGACCAACAGTGTCCCGACGTCCCTTGGGTGCAGCTGGAGCGAGGCAACAGGTGAAACTCGAGCGTGCTGATCAACCTCCCGCCATAAGAGGGCTATCTTGAAAGGGGCAAGGTTCTCTCGATCAAGATCGTAGGCAAGAATATCTCCAGTTTGCATACCGAGGAATGCATAGTCGAGCATTGGATCCGTACATAATGCCGTTACCACGCCGGGCGGGGAATGTGAGGAGATAAGCCTCTTCAGCTCGAGGGAGTAGACGCATATGTCGTGCTTCGAGGTAAGGCATATCAGCTTGTCGGCGCAGAATTGTAGCTCCTGGACACTCGCGCCTCGAGCCGGTAATTGGAGTGTTGCTTGGATACGATCACGCCCAAAGACGTAGATCTGGCCAGGTCCGAATTGTGAGTTCTTGGTACCGACTGCCAGCAACGATTGTACGGGGTCGTAAGCAAGGCATGATGTCTGGGAATTTATGCCGAAGCGGGCTATATCATCGATGTTGAAGAGAGAGCTGTCCAGTCCGGCGGAGAGGTCGTTTTGGATGCCTGCTTGCTTTCCTCGTAGTAGATGGGCCATGCTGGCAGTCTCCAGTTATGTCCGATCACTCTATTCTCATATCTGGACCTCCATATGCTGGCCACGTACGACAGCCAAGCCTCCGATGTTGTTGGCAAAGCATGTGAGATTGTCCGCGAACGATCACATGCCGGAGCTCCGCAGCTGCACGGTACATAGAACAGGTTAGATAACATTGGCGTCAATTAGCAGCACAGACAGCAAGCGCGTCTCTCGCGTCGAATCGTTCTTCACTTCCACTTCTGAAACCAAACAACATCGACCGCGCTTGCAAGTCTCGTTTTGTGAGCATATAACACGCTTCCTCCCTCCATCTACCACTCATCAACTTGCATCACACAACACACAATAACATCAAAGCCAGCACATCTACCATTGAAAGCATCCCACCAACAGCAATTACCACACAAAAGCAAACAGCACACAACAGCAGCATCATGGCGACAGTCTCGCTGCTCAACGTGTCGGTGCGCAACAACCCGGCCAAGTTCGACGACAAGTACGAGTTCGAAATCACCTTCGAATGCCTCGAGCCACTCGTCAAAGACCTCGAATGGAAGCTCACCTACGTCGGCTCCGCAACCTCGTAAGTCCTCCACTTTACCTCACCTCACACCCCACCTCACCTCACCTCACCTCAATCCCCATGCACCAGCCTGAAGTAATGTTACTCCAGCTCCGACCACGACCAAGAACTAGACACCCTCCTCGTCGGCCCCATCCCGGTAGGCGTCAACAAATTCCTCTTCGAAGCCGACCCCCCCAACACCGCCCGCATCCCCGCCACCGACATCATCGGCGTCACCGTCATCCTCCTCAGCTGCTCCTACGACGACCGCGAATTCGTCCGCGTCGGCTACTACGTCAACAACGAGTACGACGACCCCGCGCTCGTCGAGGAGCCCCCCGCGAAACCCGTCATCGAGAAGGTGAGGCGCAATATTTTGGCCGAGAAGCCGAGGGTGACGAGGTTCGCGATTAAGTGGGATAGTGAGGAGAGTGCGCCGGCGGAGTTTCCGCCGGAGCAGCCGGATGTGGATGAGGAGGTTGAGGATGGGGTGCAGTATGGGGCTGAGGAGGAGGAGGAGGGCGAGGGCGAGGGCGAGGAGGTTAAGGGGGAGGATGTTGAGATGGAGGGGGTGGAGGGGGTGGAG
>JAABUW010009320.1_pt1 | contig 11224 bp, 11 predicted proteins | sample 5560081 | NCBI WGS metagenome assembly JAABUW01 (sample SAMN10711882, study PRJNA513363) | rock metagenome | isolation source: Antarctica rocks | place: Antarctica: Victoria Land, Knobhead sud | reverse complement strand
TGCCGAATCCCACGCCCTTATTGGGAGATCACACTCCATGATTAGAATTATGACCAATCTATTGACGGCAGTTCGAAGCGCCTAGCAATGGAAGCCGACCCAATTCCGACCACGTCTTTAAGTACATATTGACTGGGAGCGCAGCGAGACATGTTGTTCTTCAACATGGATTGCAGCAACCCAGCGAAGATTCCCGATTTCCAAGAGGCCAGGAGCTTCGACCTTTTACTCGTGGAAATTAGTATCGATGACCAGGTGCTACTAGACAATCGACCTCTGAGCGACATTGGCTTCCCAAAATATTGTAAAAGTCGTGGGGCAGTTTCTTAGATTGTGACCATGTATCAGGTAAAACCTTATCAACGCCAGAAGCTTTTACCAAAAAGCGAATCGCAAGGGACTTCAAGTTCACTACAACGGGCTCACTCGAGTGGTATAGCAAAAACAATCGCAGCAACGAGATCTTCAGATCGTCCTCATGCAACCATCGTTCGGCCCTTCCACAGATGGCTAATGACTGTACCCAAATATCAACTAAATGGAGCGAACCACACAAGGTCTCCCACTGCAAATGGTACCTTCTCGAGGCTGGTACCGACCTCGAGAAGCGTGGACTTCCAATCCTCACCATCACCCGCTAGAATAGTTGGCCATGGACTTTATAGTTGACTATTGACCGCGAAAGGACACAACGCTCTGTTAACGGTCACAGATCAGTTCTCAAATCCCAGGACGGGTGTGCTCTATACCCTCCTTAAGCAGTTCACCTTATGTCGGCCACTTCATCTTCTGGATAACAACGCTTTAAGCTTTATAGGTATGTTCTGACTCACAGAAATTTAGGTCCGGCAGTATCTGGATACACATCTGGCCTGGGCTGCGCGATGTCGAGTCAAAATACACATCCGGCCTACGACCCCAGGATCTGTCTCAGATGGAACGCATTTTCTACGCGATGGTTGTGGAGATGCGCGATGTCGAGTTAAAGTATATAACATGCCTACGCCGGTAGGGTTTATTCCAGAGTGAACGAACATTCTACGGGATGCTGGTGGAGATTCACCATGTCGAGTCAGAATACACATTGTGCCTACACCCCCAGAATCTATCCTAAAGTGATTGGATTTTCAACAGGGTAATAGTCAACGTGACTAGATCTCTAGACCGCAGATACTGGATCGATTCAACTAGACCATGCCATCCTAATCTAGGTACTATTGCACCCGCCGTATATAACCGCCTTTACCTCCTCCTCAAATATAGACATTGGATCATTATAAAACGCCTGTGGTCTGGCAGCCTATACCACCTTTCGACTCCGACGCGGCATCTATCAATCCCCGCCTCGTTCAACTCCCAGGCTCATTCAACTCCTTCACCAATTCAACTTCACGTCCGAACAATACGCTCTAATAACATCCTCAACCATCTCTCACAACGAAGCCACGCTCCGGATCATCCTAGCCATATCTATCCTCGCTCCCAAAACCATCACCCATCTATCCCATGCAGGCTGGCGACCGAGTGTTGAAATGAGTACCTTCACATCAATTACCGTATGCTGTGCAATAGATGCATCTGATACTTCACCTACTACTACAACACACGAATGCCAATAGCAGCGATGGTGAAGCAAGTAACACCCATCAAGTCTCGACGCGGTATGAATGGGCCATTTGCGAAGGTCGTCTAGTGGTATATTCATTGGGCGAATGGAGGCATTTTGTTGATGATGGTCTGAAGATGTATGTAGCGTACTTGTATTCGATATATACGATTGATCTGATAATATACGCGAGCTATCCAACGCATGGTGTGTTCTTCCTCCTGCAATGCACAAATGTAGGACTCCGCAAAGCGTCGGCGTTGTGATTTAATGCAATCAGTCGACAGAGCTTGTAGCGAATTTACCCGCATTACCTGCAGTCAGCAAGGTGGAGGCACTCGGCGTCAATGTAGACTCCCTCGAAAACTCATTCGACTCAGATCCTCCGATCAACCGTACCTCTTGACGATAGTCTCACAGCAATAAATAGTCATGACCGTCTCGAAACAGTGAGTACCAATCTAAGCCCTTGATTGCTACAATACCGTAGAATCTCGACTCACAGCCTTCGACGGATCCCTCAACTGCCCCTCCCCAACCTTCCGTCCATCCCTCAACACCTCTACCCTAACCTCCCTAAAGCTACCATCCCCCACCATCTTCCTCACCACATAAACAGCCGTTCGCATCAAATCCGCCTGCGTCATCAATGACGCCCCAACACCATCAAGCACCGCCGCGAACCTAAACCCCAACTCATCTCTCTCAATCCTCACAAACGGCCGATCAACACCCATCTCAGCCGAATCCGCCAACACGCTCAACGCGACACGGAAGACATCGCTAATAGCCACAGGGCCGCCGCTCGGGGTAAGAATATACTGCACCCCTGCACCACCTCCAAAGTTCCCCAGGATCGTATTCACGGCCGTAATTCCCAACTCAACGCTGCGATTAGCGGCCAGCATACCGCTCCCGAGACACTCAGCCGTAATGTGAACCTCCCCAACATATCTCCCCTCCCAGGCCATATCTATAGTCATCGGACGAAACCTCGAAGTCTTGCTGTGAAGAGCTTCGAAAATATACAAGAGCCCCCAGATCGCGAAGCGAATTTCTTTGCTTTTGACCATGACACACGAGTTATAAGCCAGAAGAGACCAGATGCGTCCAGCGTCTATGGAAGACCGTTGGGGCATGAATGCGAGCTCGTTCACGGCAGCTAGGAGGGTCATGTAGGCTGATGTTTCGTCGAGTGGAGGTTCGGCGCGGTAGATGGAGATGTGGTAATCGAATTGTTTGGGTGGTGGTGCGGAGAGTGATGAGCTTGAGCTGATGGGGTTTGTGAGCAACTCCCACTGAATATAGATCTTAAGTGGCTTTCGCTTACTTGGTTGGAAGGAGAAGGGCGGGATGATCGGAGGGAAGAGTCAGAGAGAGGCATGTTGTCGAAAAGAGCAAAGTTGCAGTTGCTGCGAAATGGAAGTGACGGAACTTCATTGTGGGAGTCTGAGTAATCGTCTACCCTGGATAAATGTAAGATCGACAGCGTTAGATGCAGCTTTCAGACGCAGATTGACGAGCGTGGGGGTTCGCAGCACGGCATTAAATAGCAGAACGGGATAGATGCTAGATAACCTGCCGTATGCTGGTAAGCGAAGCGGCTTGCGGCTCTTTCCAACTCTTTAGCCTATACCGCTGACACTCACCAGCGGGTATACAATGTTGGAGTCGTTGAACCCTAGTTATCCGCGCAATTGTAGCAACCAGTGGGAAAAGCTCTGAGACGGCACGGGATAATCCTGCGATGATCGTGCCGAGCTTGAATAGTACCATAACTCACAACGGCGTTTCGCTATTTGCAACTATCCGTCAGGCTAGCGCATACTGCTGTCATTCGTGCTGGAACGGTCATTCGAATATCTTACACGGAATGACTTGTAACCAGCTTCGGTTGAAGAGTGCGGATAACCTTTTCTTATATCTGAACAGAGACGTTGACAAGATGAACGATGTGCAGGCTGTCAGACTTTCTGAACGGAAGCAAGGGGCGTTTCTGCGACACAGCTTACTCACTATCTATAAGGAGTACAGAGTCTCATATCACGTTTACTTCCACCGAGTATCTTATCCATTCAGAGGTTCCGTTGCGCACCTTCTGGCGACCACGGAGGATTTTTGATTCCATCAAGATTGTCTGTGAGGCAGAATGATATAAATGTTGACATTCATCGTCTTTTCTTCGCTTTTGATCGATATCCCCGGGTTCGTGGGGAAGATTCGGCTCAGAGGTGATATGCTCCTTGACAGATGAGCACTAACATCTCTCTCCTCATTCTTTCTCGTATGGGAATTCCAAAACAGAATCTCAACTGCTGTTATCTGGTCTTTGATGTCAAGATCTTCTTTCGGCCAATCGGCAATGAGGCTCAAAAAAAAGAGCCTCAAGTCTTAGTGCCAGGTCGCAATGGAGGGGTTAAAGCGGGGATGCATTATTGATCCTCCGCAGATGCGAGTGATTACGATGCGGATACCCAAGCAAATGCTTTCCATTTCTTTCGTATCAACTCTCAGCATTGTCACCGCGAACACCTGGTGTCTTTGAAACCCGCGTCACCGTCGCCGAGATGTCCGGATTCCCCTCCCTCAAGCCAGCCATGACCGTTCTGGTAGGCGATTGCTCTCCTACAACTCCAACAGGCAGATGCGTGGAGCAACAGACTTTCTGATGCTTTCCAGGTCGAGATGGGCGGCATTACCCCCGTCGGTACCTCGCGTCTTATCCCACCGTGCCAAGTTTACAGCCTACTAAGAGGCCGTAGGTTCGCAATCCAGAGGCACTCCGCTCGCCATCGCTGTACTACCCCTTCACCCTTCCTCCCCCCACCTTTTTCTGATCACAGCAGGCAATGACCGGCGGCTCCGTGAAGTCCGAACCCAACTTCTCTCCCTCCGTTGATTGCGAATGGATCGGCACCGGCAACGATTATATCCATAATGACCCTGACGGGAAAAATATGCGACTGGACGCCCATGCCGTCGTGAAAGATAAGAGCGGCTCATATGTGTATATACATTATTCGGGGGTGGTGGAGATCACGCCGGAGCTAAAATTGATTTTGGGTGGAAAGGAGGAGGCGAAGACGACGGAGTTTGGACATTCGTTCGTCGAGATGCGGTTTGAGACTGGTGAAGAGAAACTGAAGGGGTTGGAGTTGGGTACGTTTGTTGGGGCGGGAAGATTCGTGGTGGAGAAGGATAAGCCGGTTGTGGTTGAGTATAGGGTCAGTCAGGCTGTGAAGGGCTCTTAGAGATCGACGAGTATCGCCGTCGACTACCTTGTTGGGATAGTAACCGCGGGCGCAACGGCGGTTGATGTGGCAAGCCTAGTCTTCTCTTCTATCCAATGGAACCCGTTATATCTTGCCCGGTCCCATCATATGCAGCCTTTGGCTTCTTTCTCCAACCAGCCCAGCTTCGTAGAGACCATGTGTTTCGCTTGCTGGCCCATTTCCCAAATTCGCTCATGCGTGTGTTGCCGCCTCTCATGAGTCGCTGCAATCTCGGCCCGCTCCATTTCCACAACCTCGCAGCCGCCCACACCAGTGCAATCGAGGCCAGAGTACTCGTCACAGCCACTAGCACGCTCAAGAGCGTTACCGTGCTGACCTTGCATCCGAGCTCGTTGCCCCTGAGCTCCCATCGCTCCGACCGGAGAGGACAGATGTTCGCATTATAGATCGGTACGAGGAGGGGCCAAGTCGCCGGGTTGGGGATACAGGTCGATGACTGGCCAAGTCAGTCGATCTTGCTCAGGAAGGCCAGAGACATGGAGGAGGGCGGTGTACGATTGGGCACCAGCTGCAATGGTACTCGGCGTGCAAGCAGGTGTAGCAGTCTTGAAGTCGCCAGCAGTGGGGGAGGAGGAAGTCGGGATCATGGGGATCGTTGATTCGACCTTGAGTAGTGGGGTTGTCGTTGGGCGAGAGCAGCTGCTGCATACTCGAAATCATATTCATGGTGCCATGACAGACAGCATTGCTGGAGACCAGGACATGTTTTGAGGCGAGTAAGCCGACAAGCGCCAAGGGCTTGGCACTGGTCGCTTTTGACTTCCTGCAGACAACTTGTCTACGAATATCTCACTGCGTCCGTCATCAATGAGGCAGTGTGGCCTGAATAGGTGTCATCATGAAGGGCAGGTAATGATGAAACAGACATGAAAGCTTGAATTTGCCTTTCAAATTTTCAAATGGACATCCACATATCTATGCTCCTTGGTCACTCAGAAGACTATCTTGTTGTGTCGCTCACTATAGCCTCCAACACCCTACCACTCGATGATCCGATGTCCAGACGTAATCTGGGTGGCTAGAAACGACGGACACAATACTATCAGGGTTTCTTTGTCGTCTCCCTTTATAGATACCGCTCTCACATCCCCCAACTTGGCCATCAGCATGCTCCAAGTCTTGTTCCACGGACTATTCCTTGAGCCATTCTTCTCCACGCATCCTTGCGCTACCATTGAATTTCCGCTGGCCTGTGCGACCCCTCGAATGCTCATCGTCCGTCGCGGTAGCAGGCTCCTCGTCATCATGTGCGGTATAAGTGTCTTCACTATTTGCCTCATCGCCACCTTCTCCGATGACGAAGGTGTCACTAGACTCGCTCTTCAGACTTTGATGTCGACTCTCGCTCATATCAGGTCTATCGGAGTTTCTTCTAGCATTTCGACGCTGAAGCTCGCATTCTCCCGCTCGAAATGCTTGCATGCCGGCTATCGTGAGAATGGCCGGCGGATGGCGCACAACCCTGGCACACTGCGCCACACTGGGGATGGGATCTTCGCAGCTGCTCTTGTCTGATTTTATCGATATCGGCTTCCGCACCCCGCTTGAGCTGGTGCTATGCTCCCAATGATCTATTTGTGCAGGTCGGCTAACACGACTCCCGCATGGACTGCTGCTCCGCGCTGTCACGAATGAATCACTGCTCCTGTCTGGTGTTGTCGACATCCACTCGCCCTCACCGTCTAAGTCGGTGTTCTGCTCTTGACTATGCATCTGTGGGGTTTCGGAAGGACTCAGCATGTTCTCCCGGTATGGAAGGGCGTTCCACTCGTGCTCGCGAATCTCTGGTCGGTCGAAAGGAATAGGTGTCTGTGTATTGCGTTGATCAGTGCCCAGCTCCCCGCTATCCCTTGGTAATTCTTCAGAAGAGCCAGGCATTTCCTTATGGTAGGAGCCGGTGCTCCGCTCTGAGCCATGCACTTGAGGCTGTATGGGACTCACTTGGGAGATAGTGAAGGAGACGCCTCTAGCCGTGTGAGTTGTCAATTCCATGCCATCTTCCGAGAGCTCGGGACTGCTCTGTCCTTGCTTCCACCACTTCCGCCCGTCTGCGTATGACCTTGATCCTCCCCCACGTTCTGTATCCCTCCTCTTGCATTTTCGTTTTCGACGAAAGATGCAGAAAATCATCAGACCTAGGAAGCCCAGAAGAGTGATGGCGCCGAAAGTCCCCAGCAATGCGTTCCTGCACCTGACATTGCATCCACCCAGCTTATTCGAGTCGCCATGCTTGCTGTGTCCTCCACTACTGCCGCCAGTCGGCATATGTGGCAGATGATTGTGTGGTCTATACCCGGGTATCTTCGGCAGCTTTGGTGTCTTTGGAAGTTTTCCCGTCTTTGGCTTGACATGTGGGACGATCGAAGGCCCGGCTTTTGACTTGGGCTTTGGGGGCTTCGAGCCTGAGTTTGGTGCTGGCTGCGATACTGGCGGTGATGCTGGCCTGTGATACGGAACTGCTGGGGCTGGCAGCTTAGGTGCAGACTTGGGTGCTGCTGGAGGCTGTTGCTTCACGGGCCTTCCCCATGGTGATGATGAGCTTGGGCCTGGAGACTTTGGCTGCGATACAGGTCGCGGAGCTGGCACAGGCGCTTTGGAATTGCCAGACGGTGAGCCGGAGGAACCCCGTGATCCTCCATTTGAGGTCGATCCACCGCCACCTCTGGCTCGTGTAATCTCGCCAAAGACCTGTCGTGGCACGAAATGCTCGGGTTGAAATTGGCTGGTTTGGAGCTGCTGAGGTAGAAGGTCCAGATCACGAGAATCCGAGGGGAGATTCAGTAGCTGAAGATGTTCAGGTTTGAACTCCTCAGGGCGAAACACCTCAGGCACCCACTCCTGGGAATGCAAGTCCCTGTCACTGCCACGAATTGAAAGTATACTTCGAAGGCGAGACAGTGCGGACAATGGCGCTGTAGAGCTCGATGTGGAGATGGGGATGGGAGCCATGGCTTATCAAGTCTTGTCACCGGGCGATAGCTATCCTTGAAGAATTGGTTGATGAACTGAATGATGTGGAGCTCGACGTCCGATGTAAGTCACTGAAGGTAGGTCTCGTACAATTTGCAAAGCTGTTTCGAATCGAGAAAGCAATATTGCAGAAATTTGTGCCAGTCCACTATGCTAAATAGGTATCAAAAGATCTGAGCAACTTGTGCATTGTTGAGGGCGCTAGCAACAGCTAAGCTCCTACCTTTCGCCAGAGCTATCGCCAGAATGGGCTCAGGTACCCACCGCATACCATGATTTAGCTGGTATATAACGGCAAAAAGTGGATCTGTCCAATTGCAGTAGCAGCCAAGGCCTGTGGATTCCGGGATTCCGCCTCTACCGAAAACTGCCTGGAGGATAGCTAAATATAGCTACAAATTTACCTACACAGAGGCTTGTTCTGGACTGGCTTCGGGTATCTATTTGCTAACCGTGGTGTTTGTAGCTGCGCAGTGGTGGTAAGTGGACTCGCCTAATATATGGACGCCAAAACCCGCCGAGCCTTCAGCTTCAAGCATGCCAAGATGAAGTACGCCAAGGAAGCCCAATACTGGCTTGATCATATGGTAAACCTTGAGCCCCGGCCACAGTATCCGTAAGGGCAAGGTCATCCTCTTCCGGAAACGAATGATGCGAGCCTGGCTTATCGATCTCGGACCATGGTGTCCATGAGGGCAAGGTCATACACTTCCAGAACCGAACGGTACAAGCCTGGCTTAACCATCTCGAGCCACGATAACCACAAGAACAAGGGCCTCCCCTCCAGAATCGAAGGATGCGAGCCTGGCTAAATGATATCGAGCCACGATAACCACAAGAACCAGGGCCTCCCTTCCAGAATCGAAGGATGCGAGCCTAGCTTGGTAATATCGAGCCATGGTGTCTGTAGGGCAAGGTCATCCCCATGCGGCACCGAATGATGCGAGCGTGGCTTATTGATCTCGGGCAATGGTGTCCACAAGGGCAAGGTCATTTCTTCCGGAACCGAAATCAGGAGCCTGGCTTGATGATATTGAGCCTTGATGCGAGCCTGGTTTGATAATCTCGGACCACGGTGTCCATAAGGCCAAGCTCATACCCTTCCGGAACCGAACGGTATAAGCCTAGCTTAATGATCTCGAGCCATGGTATCCACAGAGATAAGGACCTCCCCTTCCCAGAACGGAACAATACAAGCCTAGCCTGATGCCCTCGGCCTATACTTAGCCCGTAAGTATACCAAGACTTCACGGCTTGGCCTCATGATAGATTGAAGCAACAATCTACCAGCGACCAAGCGTCAAGTACCCATGAACAATACGCCATATACTAATTACGACAAGCTTGAGACCACCGATCTTATACTCCAATCCTTCTCGCGGCCATCAATCAAGTACAGATATACCTCCCAACCTGTCCTTCTGTGCTTTCCCGAGCAGCCTTTCTGTCATTCGATTCCGCTTCTGCCTCAGCATCAAAACTGGAATCGAAATAGGCCGCTAGTGACAAAAACTCCATACCTTACCAAGCCGTCACCCCGATCCTTTCCCGCGGTGTCGATGACTATAAGGCGTGCTTTAGCATATCAAGCATCCCTAGCCATCTCTTCACCCCTTGATTTCGATAAACACGACGCGGTTCTAATCGGATGAAGGTATCAATATTAGTAGCATTATATATAAACCAAGAAAAGTGACTCGTAAACATCAGGCAAGCGTTGACAGGAGTAATAGTAGGAAAGAAGTAGACGTAGGCACTCTTATCATGGAGCATCAAGTCATGGTACGGGCTAGGAGCGTGTGTAGTACTGGGAGCGAGATAGGTAATAGCTATCTCATCTAGTAGACGTACGGAGAACGACACCAAAAGCCTTGAATTGGCGCTAATAGGAAAAGCTCCAGGGCAGGAGGATCGCCCCGGAAACAGCACCCAAGTGTACGTACAACCCCGGGATCTAGCCTAGAAGTCCTAGGCACTCTGTTCGCGGTATAACAAGATTGGGTACGGCTTAGGAGAGACCCCGCGTGGCTAATGAAAGACCCCTAAACGAGAGACCCCTTTATATATCCTTGAATAACTTCGTTAAAGTCGACTTTATAGGCTAATAATCTATGATAAAGTTATAATTATAGTATTTACCTATAACTTCCTTTATATAACCTTCTTATTATACCTCGTTATTATTAAGTTATATTAGTATCGCGCTTCCTACTAAAAATGCGAGGTCTTAGTATAGCGCGCGCCTTCTATATAATAGCTCTTCTTTCACAGCGTTATAACTTAGTAATGATGAGGTTTCAAGAGTTATTCTAGCGAAGTAACTTCCTCTTTAAAATAGTATCTATAACTTTTATATTAAAGACTTACTTATTAGAGCGTTCATTAGGTGTATATCGCAGAGGGTCTCTCGTTGGGGGTCTCTTGTTAGCCATGCGGGGTCTCTCCTAAGCCGTACCCACAAGATTTAGCGCCAAATCAAGACTTTTGGTTGACAGCCTCCGTACACTTCCCCTAGAAACTGCACCCTATCAGCGTATAGATCCCAGAACGCAAGCCAGAATCTCAGGCACCGAGGCATCCTAATTCCTATCGATGTGGCGCTTGCTCAATTGAATGTTATCACTCGAGGATCGCTTTCGATAGGGTTTGGGAGAGGGTTTACGATAAGATAGAGTAGAAGTGAATCGAATTGGCAATGAATCGTAAGAGAGGTGGGTTCAGTAATATGGTTATATTGAACTATTATGAGACGGGGAATGTAGTATCTCATTTATGCTCGTCGAGATATATGGCCTCCGCCTCCTGAATTTGACGCGCCATGTTCTATCCACAAACCAAGGCACGAGAGAAAGCAGCATATACATCATCGCCATCGCGCATCCACATCAATATCCGCCCCAATCTCCGCACCTATAGTGGAGGAAATGACATCCCTCCACCGACGGACGTAACCCTTGAAAATTGCCGCAACCTCCAGCTATCCCCCATCACCATGACGATTTCCCCACCTGCCTCCCCTTCACTCGAGCGGCTAAAGCCCTTTCATCTCTCGCTTTCCGCTCCGCGATGAGTTCTGGTATACTGCGCGCGAAGTGCGCCGCGCCGATGGGTACGCCTCCGTTTAGATGGCCTGCGGCGTCTCCGATTGGGGCGGTGAGGGCGGTGGTGGTAAGGAGGGTGAGGAGGGTGAGGAGGAAGAGTATCTTAGTGAGGGTGTTGGAATGCATTTTAATGGGTTTAGTGAGGCTGTGTAGAGGTATAGCGTATCGTTCAAAGGGTTCTGATGGCGATGGTGGAGAGGGTGAATAGGTAGTGAGACGCTGAACGTAACGTGGGTCGCCTTTATTTGTGTGAG
>JAABUW010009319.1_pt1 | contig 11226 bp, 12 predicted proteins | sample 5560081 | NCBI WGS metagenome assembly JAABUW01 (sample SAMN10711882, study PRJNA513363) | rock metagenome | isolation source: Antarctica rocks | place: Antarctica: Victoria Land, Knobhead sud | reverse complement strand
ATGATCCTAAGCCCGTTAGTCTTGAATGCGCTATCAGGACGGAATGCTCTTACATCTTGAAGGTTCGCTCGGAGAGGACGGCAGTGCGTAGCAGCCGCGACAGAACCACCGAGACCGCACTATTGTCCAGAGGCTGCGTACCAAAGAGCACTTTCAGATGAAGCAGTTGAACAGCCATGCGATTGCCAAGGCTGTGCACTGTGTCCAAATCTTCGACTATCTGTCTAGCGCGAGTGACACCATCAGCGCTTGTGCCAGAGAGCAATGCGGCAACTATCACGGGTCAGTTCTGTAAAAGCACACGAGAGTTTGTGAACCCACCAAGTGTCGATGTGATCGCCAATCGGAGCTCGCTTGAATCCATACTCAGGTCTTCTACACCACATCCATCGAGAGCAGACAGTGCTCTGTCCAGCCACTTGATGGAGAGGTCCACTGAGCCTCGTTTGACGAGCGTCTTGCCGGCATCGAAGCATAGCTGTGCTGTTAGTTCCGCGATTATAGGTTGAGCTACGCCTGATATCGAGAGCTTATCAAAGAAGTGGTCTGCAAGATCGATGCGATCGGCTTTGAATGCGTGTGTCATTCGCAGGAGATAGTACTCCGACACCATGCCTGCCAGCTTCGTCTCTCGGTGATTCGCTTCATCGTGATCATTGTGCATGCGCACAAGCGGTGACTCGGTTTCCACAGTATTGACGTGCTCGGCGCATCGTTCTAGAAGCTTGACCGCAAGCTGGAGCTCATTCTGATCTAGGCAGAAGCGACATGCTTTCAATCCGATCCTGAAGTTGCGGATTTGCTGGTCCATATCTTTTGAGCGCCTTGCGGTAGCATGGTGTGCCGTGTCCAGCAGTAAGAAAGCGAACGTGCGGAGGATCGTTTGGAGTGGGCCTCTATGTCGCTCTCGAGAGTCGTCACTCGCTTGCTGTTGTTCGTCTTCGCGCAGCAAGTTTGTTGCTGCGTTCCATAAATTGCATCCTAGATGGTCGAACTCTGACAGTCTGTTCGCGATGGCAGTCGAGATGGGTACAGGGAAAGAGCGCTTGACATGGTTTTCGAGTTCTTGCCTAAGCTCAGACTGGACACCGTCGCGGCTCTTCAACGCCTTAACAGCTGTCCTCGCGGAGGCTGTGCGCAAGTATCTATCAGTTCTGTGTCTGAGCAAAGAGCATGGAGAGCATTGGGACCTACCTAGTATCCCGTCCGCTCGCTGTTCTGAGGCGCCGTCTTTCTTTACAGGCCTCAACGGAGCCATTCCCACGCGTCATCTGCCTGAGCAGGTCGTATGTCTAAGGTTAGAATGCCTCGAACGCGTAGCATAGGGCCTTGTGATGCTGAGATATCCTGAGGTCGGTAGGGAGTGAGGTCGGACGAGGTGAGGTTGAAATAACCATAAATCAACGTCACTCTATTGCCGACTACTTACATACACTTCTTTGGAGTCACGCAACACGAACAGTCATGCTGATACCTACCTCATACAACTCGAATCTGCCCCGGAATTGACTGCATAACCTCGCGCTTTCGGTACGCGTAGAACTCTGCTACGTCGCGTACTCTATCTAGCCAGCTCTCAGACATCTCTACTACAGCAACGGATGAAGTCGTCCACTCGCGGGTTGTGTTCGGAACACATGCTCTCACTGCAATATTAATGGATCAGGAGTGAAGTCTCAAAGAGCATCGCGGAGCTTTGGGAAAGGCCGCTCGCCTTGGCGCGAACACTAGTGTGAAAGCATCCGACATTCACTTCAAAATCTGGCCACATCATCAAAGCACTTCTCACATGCTGTCACTGTTCTGAGCACCCATATCAGCCTCTCTTCTCGTCGAATTCAATACCGAGCACGTACACCTCCTTGCTGAAACTTTAGACATCGCCCGGCACGGAGAACATGATAAACCCTTCTTTTATACCATCAAAACTCGCGGAAGTCATATAGGATCATGGCGGACGTACCAGGCGCAAACCAGGAGCTCTGCTTCCGGAATGTCACTCTTCACAGCGCGCATCGGAAGGAACATGGCACTCTGTATCTCTACAGGCATCACTTGCTGTTCAAATACCACCCCGCCGGCAGTCAGGCTACGCGCACATCTGTCTCGAATCTCGATGAAAGATCAGTGCGGGATGGCAAACTATTCACTGAAAGCTCAGGGGTGACAGAGGCATCGTCCACCTCGGCATCGTCCGTACTCTGGCCACCGGAGCAGGATGGACGAATCAGCACTTTTCAGCGCACTGACAACAGCATCGAGAGGCCAAGAGAGGGCCAGCACAAGCATCGCGCGAAGGAAATATGGCTGCCTTTCCCGATGATCAACCGTTGCGTTCTTCGTCCAAGCCACCTGCAAAGCCAAACGATCGCACCAAAAAGCGATGTACCCAATGCGCCTGTTGAAGAAGAAGGCGAACTATTTCCACCTGTCTTTGGGACTTCTTCATATGATAGACTATCGACTGACTCAGCGCGACTCGCACCATATGCCTCGCCTCAGCGACCGTCGTCTCCATCTGGGTACGGAGAAGGCGCAATCAGGACACCTGATAACGGGAGGCAACCAGCAATTCGCATTCGGCGCAAAGACATGCAGATGCTAGCGCTTCACTTCCATGCATCACAGTCTGGCAAGTCTGCGGACGAGGCAGCAAGGCAGGCGTTTTACGTCCTGCGCAGCCGTTGCTGTATCGACAGGATTGAAGATCTACACGCCTTCCATTTCCGCACACCAAGACCGGAAGCCGAGCTCAAAATATCGCCTTACGATGCGCGGCGAGAATATGCGCGTATGGGTATTGGTGGCAAGGCTGCTGAAGGACCAGGTGCGGCGTGGAGGATCAGCAACATCAACCACGATTACTCCTATTCTGCAACGTATCCCAGCATTCTTTGCGTCCCACGGACTGTAAGCGATAACTTGCTGAAATATGGAGGTGTGTTCCGGTCTCGAGCGCGTATACCGTGCTTAGCCTACCTGCACTCGAATGGAGGCAGCATCACGCGATCGTCGCAACCGATGGTGGGTGTTCAAAGCAAGCGCAACCCACAGGATGAGCGTTTGGTGTCTGCAATCTTTTCGAGTCATACACCATCGTCGCAGTCACCAGCAGATTCACCACCTGGTGCTCCCTCTCTTTCGTCGCCTTTAACAGCGACCCTCGACTCTAGCGCGGAGGAAACGACCCCTGCAGAATCTGACGTTCCCACGATCAAGCTCAGTCGTAGCGATCCGGCCTTGAATGAGAAGATCGACGAAAAGGCCACTCCGCTGCGTAGAAAAATCTACGGGAGCACACGCCGAAACCTCATTGTCGATGCTCGCCCCAAGATCAATGCGCTTGCGAACAGAGCTACCGGAGGAGGTATCGAGGATGTTGCCAACTATGCTAGCAACAGTGGCATGCCCGTCGAGCGAGTCTTCCTGAACATAGCGAACATTCACATCATGCGAGGCTCGTTGGAGAAGGTCGTCGAAAGCTTTGCCAACTCGGACTACATCAAGATCAAACCAGATCAAGATATGCTACGAAAATCCGGCTGGCTTGGTCATATCGCCAACATGATGGATGGCGCAGAGATGGTCGCAAGAGTAATTGGTCTAGGTGGCAGTCACGTCCTTGTCCACTGCTCAGACGGCTGGGATCGAACCGCGCAGATCTCTGCCTTGGCCCAGGTCATGCTCGATCCGCACTATCGGACCATCGATGGCTTCATCACGCTCGTACAGAAAGACTTTCTGTCGTTTGGCCACAAGTTCAGGGACCGAGATGGTATTGAAGGTATTGAGAAGTGGTTCGAAATCGAGAACGAGCGCATTGCGCCATCTCGAGCAAGAGACAACAACGGCTCCGAACCGAACAGTCTGAACGCTATTGGTGCGAAAGCGCTCAGTGGTGCGAAGAACTGGCTGGACAAGAACCGCAGCACACTCTTTCGGCAGCAAAACGCAAGCACAGATAGCCTGGCGGATCAGTCGTCTTCCCGACCACCATCTCCACCAGCAAATCCTTTGCTTCACTCGCCTCCAACCACTGCCAAGGAGGAGAAGGAGCACAAAGTCAACGAGAAGGAGATATCGCCAATTTTCCATCAATTCCTGGACGCAGTCTACCAGCTGCAGTACCAATTCCCAACCGCGTTCGAGTTCAGGGAAAAGCTACTGCTGCGCCTTTTCTACCATGCATACGCTTGTCAGTACGGCGAGTTTTTGTTCAACTCCGAGAGAGAGCGCTCGCAGTATAGCGGCAAGGTACCATCAATATGGCCACATCTGTTGTCACGAAAGAACGATTTCGTCAATCCGGATTACACGGCGGGCAATGACGATGTTCTGCTATTCCCAAAGCGAAGTGGTAATGATCGAGAGATTGAAGTCAGATGGTGGTCCGGCCTCTTCCATCGCGACGACGACGAAATGAATATTCCTGGAGCACTGGCACCCTCCGACCCTCCGGCCATGACAGCGACACTCGGTTCCAGCGTCTCGTTCGACGACCAGGCTCTGGACCCAGCCACAGCACACGGCACCAACACATCACTGAACGGAAGTCTCAGAGGATCGAAAAGCGCACCGAACCTAGAATCGGTGGCGGACGAGAGCATTGCCAACAGCTTCACTGCATTGAGCATGGATGCGAACAGGGATACCAAAGTGGCCGCTGCTACAGAGCAGTTCGTCCCTTCCAATCAGGACACCCAAGCAGATGCACAGCCTGCGTACATTGAGAGATCACCAGTGCTCCCTACGATAGAATCGATGGAGGACGAAGGTGACCCTCTTGGCGTTTCGGCGAGTGTCAAGCCTGTCGCGAGTAATAGGTTGGATTTTGCTGCGTTTGCTTCACAGACAGCGTTCAGGGATAGATAGGTTGAGATAGATTGTGATACCTCTTTGCTCTGCAGACTTTCGAGGCATTCAATCGTGCTGCCACATCGAGTCAATGTTCGCTCTTGCCCGAAGTATCGCTCTTGCCTAGTCTAGGCTAGCCAGTGTTGCCAAGGCTCGGGCCCGAAGAACCTCACTTCGTTCCATCTCCCACCCAACAGAGCCAGTCACAGGGATTTTTGGATATGATATTGAGATGCTAATGAGCAACCTTGCGCACGGGAAGTCCCTGTCGCTCACGTCCACTCACAGAGCCGGAAAGGTAACAGCACGCTATTATGACCTGGGCGGGCATGGAAGGACTTCTGTTGATTCAGCGGGCTGACCTTGAAATACAAAATAGAAAGCAAAGAGATGTACTGCGACCGTTCGACAGAACCCCGCCACATATGCCAGCGTCGAGATGGGCCTAGTTGACACGGCATCTCCGTTCTATCGCGAACGAACTATGCATGCATTGCGTGGTCTTCAGTGCACGGCATCGAGCTTGCGAAACAAACCGACAGGACTCTCCGAAGCAGCGTGGCTTGTCCATTGCAAGCTTTCTCTGTCCTTGCGGACACAGCCTTCATGATCAGGTGGGACATTCAACATGTACGGCCCCTACTATTTCAGCTCCGCACTGCCAAACCACCCGGTCTCCATACTGATCACAACGGGTGTCCATGGCGTAAGCAAGCTGTACGCACTAGTACATCAATAGTGTCGCAATCCCAGACAGCCTCAACGGCTGTGCATCGCCTGGTCACATACTCTTTCGCTTGATATACATCCTATCAGCATGATCTCGTATCAAGAAGCACGGCCGTTACCTGCTTGCTACGAGAAGATTGTCGACCTATGCCAAATAATGCCCCTGAGTCTTTCCACGCCATGTGAGGTGCGGCTCAGACCGCCTTGCAGCAATACAAGTATGTAGGTCTAACGCTTTCCCGGGACGAACCTGGTCACCTCGACTTATATCGAATCTACATTCGTTCGACCTGCGAAGACATAGTCGCACCATGGACTTGGACGATGCAGCCTTCAGCCTTTCCAGTCCGCACGATACACAGCCCTTTTCGGACGACGAGAAGACGCTGCGTGGCCCACCGCTGTCTCAAGATGTGGCAGCAAAAGCCAAACCAGGGGTCTCAATCACGACCTTTGAGGTCAGTCATTCAGCGTCCGACTCTGGTCGGGGCCGCGGGCATGATCCTTGGTACGCACAGTACCTGCAACATCCTCATACAGCTGGAGCAAATGAAAAGGTCCAGACCTACAACGATTGCAGCCGATCATGGCGACCATCGATCTTCCGACTAGGTCCTCCATCCGGCATGTTGGGTGAGTGGCTTGATCCGTCACGTCGTGACCCAGCAGAGTAATTAATGGTCACCTATCTAACGCTAATATCTCTCGACAGCAATAACAGTCGCCCTTGGAAGCGTTGCCGTATCACTAGGCATTCTCGTCGGTTCGAACGGAGCGGTAGTAACCACTTGGACCGCGTCGCCCTCAAACGTACCTCGCCGTTTGTGCCGCGATCGCGAACCTCGCAGTGAGATATGCGTGTGTGCAAGGCGTGTGTATCGTGTGGTGGCGCCGAGCGCTACGGAAAGACGGTTCTACGTTGGCACAGCTACATTATGACTGGCGTTCCGGCACGACGCTGCTGGGCGCCCTGACTGCTGGGCGGCACACAGGGCTTCTTGCTCTTGCTTGCATATTTTCTACTCTGGTGGTTATCGACGTAAGCATCAGCCCGGTAGACAGCTTCGTAGGCTACGCTAATTTGATCGCATCTCCACCAGGGACCGTTGTTAAAGCGATCGAGCACTGTCACAAATGCGCCAATCGTCGGTAGCGTAACATTGGAAGTCAAGATGGCACCGCAACTCCCGCGTGGTCTTGGTGGAATTTGGCTGACGATGGACGAGATCAACGCGCCATATCATGGAGCTCGACGTTCGACAGCACCGTCCCGACAGGGACCGGGCTGGCACCCAACACTATATATCCCCAAGGTGCAGCGAACGACTCAAGCACTCAACTTGCCAAGTGGCTCATCGAAAGTGGTTCGGGTGACGCGCCATTGATCGACAGCATCCGTGGCTGCCCAGACCACTGCAAAGCGAAATTAAGAGCACCAGCACTCGCTGCAACGTCATGCAGAACCCAGCTAGTACCAGTCAACTACAGACAAGCCAATAAAGGAAGCCTCAGCAACCTCAGAGCCCCTCCGCTGTCCTTGGACTCGTTCGTGGTAACCGCCGGACTCGCTTTGAACGAACGCGAAAGCATCTACCTGGTGACCGGCTACGCCGAGCAGAGCGACTGCGTCGGGACGCTCAAGCTGACCTCATGTACTCTGGAGTCTGCAACAGGCGAGTACGATGTCGACATCCGCGGCAACGTTGCTTACCTCGAGAACGCCGGCAACCCTACAATCATCGCGCTAGCCAACAACACCGCAGTCGATCATACATGGGCCGCCGGTCACGACGGGCATCCCGCCACTCTGGCATCGGTGGTTGGCGTAGCCTCTCAACGATGGGAAGGCTTTGCGATGCAATATGACGAGCCAGGTGTTGCAGGTCTTTCCCATTTCACCATTGGCACCGCGTGGAGTCGGTTCGAGTATAACAGTGAGTTGGAATGCCCATCATATCGCGATCCGCGTCCGGACGTCATGCAGAGCTTGAACAGCCTCATGGTACGGTCAGCGGCACTCGCAGCCGCGGAGAACGCTTCGTATGCGGCTTTTCTAGAGTCCCGCATGGATGAAGGGCTCTCGTTCGAAAGCTCCACGACCGGTTACATGTAGGGCCAACAGACAGTCTTCGAAGCAGACTACCGGTACTTCTTCGCTGCGGCATTAGTCGAGATCGTATGTATAGCTTTCGTCAGCTTCACGTACTGGCGTTACTGGGGAATCGGACGTTCGGTGTCCTTCTCGCCGTTGGAGATGGCTAAGGTAACGTATTCATCTACAACATTACACTATCGATCGTCGTTAACAAGGAGCAGGTGTTCGAAGCTCCGATGCTTGCTGGCTGCAACTCAAACTCTGAAGGCCGTGGTCTTGCGAAGGCCATGGGAAGCCATCGAGTCCGGTACGGAGCTGGTGCTGGTCCGCACGGAAGGACAATGCTCGCCTTCAACGACACCGTCTCGGTAAATACGCCGCAACGAGGCGCACGCTTCGATGTTTGACGCAGTCGGCACTTCCGTGCAAGACATCCCACTCTGCAACATATTTGTGCACAGCGTGCGGCAGGATCCTCAAATTGCAGGTGCATGACTTGCGTGGCACGGACACCCGTCTTCCAATGGATTCTAAGTCTCCCTGCTCATCTCATACACTGCGATGAGAGACCGACCATACACGAATGTACACGGAGTTGTCGTCGCTTTCCGACGACATCATCCGATGCGGCGGAATCTCGGATGGAGCAGTGAAGTCGCCAACAAAGATTTGCTTCGAGGTTCGCAAGCGCGGCTTTATTCACCGCGCTAGGCCGATCGATGGAGAAGCCGAGCTTGTTCGAGCGGACTGTGCGTATATGCCTCACCGTCATCATTCAACGCGCATGCGCGCACAGAATGTTTCTTATGACACGACAGCCCGCGGGCAGTGAAACCACGTGCCAAATGATCATGCTATCCTGTCCAACGCAACAAGCGACGCGTTTGCAAAACGGTGCTCCTGCGCATGTCATTGGAAGCCAGCAATCCCTACCCTGCGCGGAGGTCTTTAATCTACCACAGATCTAGAGCGTGGTGTGGCGTTTTCCTCAGCCACACTGGCTTGGTGTCTGACAGGGCCAGCGTTCAATGGCTACGGCAGCAGACATGGAACAGGATGCTCATACATGGATGCGAATGCGCCATTGTATGCTGGACCTCGATATTGTTTGTCAGTTATTAGTTGTAGCCATCACGGAGAGCTGGATGTCAACCCCCCCATCAACTTCCAATACCGGGTACCAAATTGCACCTGCGAAGTATTAAATGAAAATCTGCGGAACTCCAATTAAATTGGGTCCTTACCTTCACCAGCCACCACTAAATCACTAGCGCTCGATCTGCAGGCACAGCCAGCTACCGCAGAAACCAAGTATTATTGCTATCGCAACCGGCAACCCGACCTCTAGACTGACCTGACGTAGAACTGCTGCCGCTTGTGTAAAACTCTCTTGCCGCCCGATCTCCTGCTTCTCCTCTTCCTCCTTCACCTGCATTCACAAGCACAACAGCCACGCGCCCTGAAGTCCTGCGCCAACCTCAGCAGCATACACAGCAAGCATCTTCACCTCGTTAAATAACTCTACCAATCCTCCACAACCTACCACCACGACAACCACAAGCACAATGAAGAGCTTCACCCTTGTCCTCGCCGGCGCTGCTCTTGCTGCTGCCCAGTCTCTCAGCGATCTGCCACCATGCGGCGTAAGTCTTCACTGTTACATTTACCGCCTTTCACGTGGGCTTTATTGTTGTACCACATGTCGCGCGCGAAACGCGCCACCAACACACTATTCACGATGATATACTAACAGCGGCACAGCAAACTTGCGTATCTAACATGATCGCAATCGCGTCCTCTCAATTCGGCTGCAGTCTGGGCAACACCACCTGCTACTGCACCAACCAGGACTTCGGCTATGGCATTCGCGACTGCGCCAACGAGGCGTGCTCATCGTCTGATGCTGGCGCCGTTGTCGACTTCGGCACTCAGTACTGCAGGAGTGAGTTTAAAAACATATTTAATAAGAAGAATCACAACTAACCGCAATCAGCTGCCCTCTCCAGCGGCCAAACCACCATGGGTGGCTCTGCTCTCTCCGTCCTCTCCACCGCGAACACCAACACCGCAACTGGAAGTGCGAGCACCGCAACAACCACAGGCAGCGCGAGCGGTTCTTCATCAGCCATCACGACCTCTGCCCTGACTGGTGTCGTTACGACCGGCGGCAGCACGATCACTACCACCACCGGCTCGACTACCATTTATGGAACTGGAGCTGGCGGCGTTGTTGCGGGCGGTGCTACGGCGATCACGACTTCTGCCCTGACCGAGGTCATCACCACTGCCGGCAGCACGATCACGACCACCACCGGGTCCACCACCATCTCAGCGACGCTCAGCGGCTCTGCCATCACAACTTCTGCCCTAACCAACGCCAACGGCCGAACCACTGGCTCGACCACTATTCTTGCTGTTGGTGGCGCCACTGGCATGGCCACCACCACGACCACCTCCAAGGGCGGCAAGCAGACCACCACTAAGACCTCCGCATCCGGCACACAGACCACCACCAAGACTACTGGTGGCGGCAACGGCGGTGCTGGCGGTGCAACGAGTAAGTGACCATTATTTTAATTTCACTGCCTTCAAATGCTAACACAATCCAGCCACCTCCACCACCGGCGGCGCCTCCTTCCAGACCGCCGCGCCAGCTCTCCTCGGAGCCGCAGCGTTCGCCCTCCTCGCCCTCTAAGCGCCTCAACCCAGCGCGGCCGCCACGACGCGTGGCCTTGATTATGAGATCACAGACACGAATCACGTTCGTAACGAGACAAAGCAGTAGCTTCGGTTCACCAGGCAACTCACTCCATACGTCCGCCGCGAGAGAGAACACACACAGAGTTGGCGTCTTCCTTGCTTGCTTACAATGCGATGATACCACCATTCCTCCCTGCTTGCATTGAACCAGGGAGCGGGTTTCTTCTGGGGGCCACACAAATGTGTAGCTTAGCCGATTAATAATTAATGCGATGTGATGAGTGACAGTGGAATTAAGTATGAAGATGTTGATACCCTCATATGATTGTGCACCCTTTTCTCCTCTATAATTACTGCTCGCAATGGTTGTGTGGGTTCGTGGTTGTTTGCACTGAGCGCTATGAACATATATCCAGATCCACAACGACTGCATGCAGCTCGCAAGTTCGTAACAATTACCTGCGTGCATACAACCAAGCAAACGTGTGTTCTCCACGGTACACTCGACAAGCATCTCTGGCGATCCTAAGGAACTGGCGATGTAGAGCTCACTAAGTTTCACAGTCGTACTTGCCATACAAGAGTTTCACCGAAGGAGGAAGGTACTACCCAAAATGTTACATTCATCGTTTGTCCACATTAGTATCTACTCCTTCGGGTTCACAACCGCAGTACGCGTCAATACTAGCCATAGATTCGCATCGATCCACAAACCGTTCACGTCGTCGTCGCCAGAAAGTGTCGAAAACACTACCCCAACCCTAACCCTTGCGAAGCCTTTCATGGCACGTTTACCATTTCCGACAATGAGCAGGCTCAGAAAATATATCCATTGGGTATCAAAGCAC
>JAABUW010009317.1_pt1 | contig 11229 bp, 11 predicted proteins | sample 5560081 | NCBI WGS metagenome assembly JAABUW01 (sample SAMN10711882, study PRJNA513363) | rock metagenome | isolation source: Antarctica rocks | place: Antarctica: Victoria Land, Knobhead sud | reverse complement strand
CCCGGGACGTGCGGTTGCTGAGTGGGGGGGAATTGTTGTATATATAGGACCACTGGGTCCTATGTGCATCAATTGAAGCTTTTCATGTCCAATCACAACAATGACCTTGGGAAAACTGGGACGTTCTCGCATACGCTACAGTGACGGCTCACCCGCCGATCTGCGGCCCACAGCCAGTCCGCCAGCCGTATGTGGTGGTAGGTTCGATACGGCTACCGAGACATGTGATTAATGTTCCAGCTCAAGATTATTTACGCGGGCCAGATGCACTTTCGGACAGCTCACCCGCTCCTCTGCGGCCCACAGCTGCCCCCGCCACTCCGATGTGGTCGTGCTTCCTTCAAAGTTTCTCTACATTGGCTGACGGGTGGTTCTACATGTCCAGGGCAAACCACAAGTACAGTTAGAAACATGCTCATCCGCTCCTCTGCGGGCCACAGCCGTTCCCGCCAATCCGTCGCCGCCGCTGCTGCCACGCGCTCGGCTTTCCGGGCAGCCGCCTGCGCGTCAGCCAGCTCGACGGCCGCTGCCGCCGCCCGCGCCTCGGCATCGGACGCCCTGTCTGCGGAGCAGCAATAGGAACTTGCGCCAAACCTCCGACCAGGCTGCCATCACCGATGCAGGCAGTGCTGCGACAAGCGTCGCACCACAATGCAGGGCTATCTTTAGGGGCCAGAGCACAAACCCAGCAGGTCTCGAGCGGCCGCAGGGCTGGAGGAGGTGCGTCAGCGACTGACACAAAGACATGTCCAGCGGGAGAGTCACGGTCTTGCCCTCCGCATCCTCCCCAGCCGGCCGATAACTCGCAGAACTGACTTGGATGATGAGAGCGTCTGATGAGGAAAACGCTGACACAAACATTGGCGCACCTGCGTCGTTCGGCATCCAGGCAGCCGAGCACGTCGGCCGCCCTCCGCGCGCCCGCCGCCACTTCCGCCCGTGCCGTCCCAGCTGCCGCCTCGGCGGCGGCGCAGCGGGCGGCTGACGCGCGCTCGTCCGCTGCCAATTTTGCCGCCGCCGCCTCGGCGTCTGCCAGCCGCGCCGCAAGGCGGCGTTTTGCTTGAAAGGCTGCCGCCTGCTGCGCCCTCGCGGCCGCCGACATCGCCTCAATCTGCCTGCAGGTATTTCAGATTGGGTTTTGAATCAGAGGTCAGTGCGCCCTTGCCAGCGGGCGGGTGGACCCTGAAGCGCGGGCTTTTTGCACACCGAAAATCAGGATTTGTGAGCGAGAACCTGTTTGTGTACACCTCAACAACGGCCAGGTGGAGTCCAACGCTGACGCCGAAGCCTCTGCGAGCGCCGCCTCGGCGTCGCGGGCGCGCGCCTCGGCGGCTGCCGCCTCCGGCCGCAGCCGCGCCTCAGTTTTGCTCGGCGCCCGCCGCCGCCGCCTCCAGCTGCCCCCGCAGCTCCTGTGGCAGCATGGCGTGTCAGGCCGCTGAACACACGAACAGGACCTAGTAGCGTTAGCGATTGAATGCAGCAGACAGATGCATACAGGACATCGTGCAAGGGGCAATCATGCAGGAGGCCATGCAAGAAACGTAGTGATGCTCTGGAGGATGTTCTGGAGACAGACAGCATGGTAGTTAGCCTTAACCCTAAACCCTACACTGAACCACGTGTTCCATTCACAAGCGTCAGGCCAGGCCACGAAACACTATGTGACAGCATCGATGCGGCTGACATCCTGCACGCAAACAAGCTCGTTCTTCACTGCACTCATGCACTGCTCGCTCACCTCTGGGCACAGGCAACGCTCACTGGGTCGGACGCCGGCGGCGTGGCGCCGCCGGCGCTGTCGCCGTGCGCCAGCTCTGCTGCAGACCGATAAGGCCTGCAACAAACACGACAGCGGTGTCAGCATGGTTCTGTCGAGGGACTGCAGCTACAAGAGAGTGCACTGCATAGCAAAGACACGCTGTGCCTCGATCGTCACGATGCAAGGACTTCTCAACTATGGCGGCCGAAGCGCCCAGGCACAGCCGACGCAGCAGCTGGCTGATGGCGCACTTCTCCGCCAAAAGGCCGTCATCGCACGCGCTCCAATCGATCTGTGCTTATTTGAGACTTTCTTGCAACAGCGGCAGAATGCTCACCCGTAGTTCGGCGGCAGCGACGGTGGCGGCGATATCCCCGTCAAGCGCATGTCTAACTCCAATGCCCCTGGAAGTTTCAAATCAGCATTTCAAAGGCAGCGGTGTCTTACCAGCAGCTCGTCGGCGGATGCGGCGGCTGCGGCGCCGTGCAAGCGGAGTCTCAGGAGAGCTTGTCCTCCTCCGCCTGCAGACCGCCCTGCATGCAGCACAGCAGCGCATGGCTGTCCTGCTGCCCACCGCCCTGCTGAGTTCCGAAAGACGGTGCCATGATCAGATGGTAGCTGCGCATGTCCCAAGGTGGTCTCAGACTCTGTGCTCCATGTGAGTGCTGCAGTTCATGCCGTGCCCATGTCACCGCGCTCAATGGGCGGAATCATATCCTGGCGCGGTTCCCGCTGCAAGGCTGAGACTGTATGCTAAGCTGCGATCTTGCGGGTCGCCGGTCACTTTCAGCCTGCAGGAACGATACCTGACGCAGCATGCGATGCCGCAGCCTCAATCATTTGCTGCAGCATGCTGCGCCCCGCCCAGCACCCCTGATGCGCGGGTGTGTGCGTCATGCGACCTGAGAGCTGTGCGTCTCGACCTCGTGCAGTATGCAAATAGTCAAACACACCTGTGGTGCTGAGCGCATCACGACAGCGTGTGCGCTAACGGTCCTCTCACATGGCTGCACATTCTATGCTTTCGAAGCTGGGTTCAACCGCTATTTTTAAAACCCACGGCAGTATAGGTATGCCATTGCGCAGCAACGACACTTTTCAGATTATCTGTTGAGTTTGCTGCCTTTGCACCAGTGTACAGCTGGACTAGAGACCGATGTGTTGCTGCTGGGTGCAGGATGCGGGGTTGCGCCAGGCATGAACTGCAGCACTCACATGGTCGCTGCGCATGTCCCAAGGTAATCTCAGACTCTGTGTTCCGGTCCAACACGCGGTGCGCAGCGACGGCGAAGTCACGACAGGCCAGCCCTCGCAGCAATGCTGCCTGCTGGCCGTGCGCCAAGCCGCCCTGCAGAGGAAAATGCAACAGCATTAGCAAACGGTAAGAGCAGAGAGCATATGTACTGATCAGGTGCTCAGCGTGGCAGGATAGCCACAGCAGGATCGTGCATTGGGCAGCACAGGCGTGACATACGCGGCATGCACCTTTGAGCGCATGCCGTCTTTGACTGACATGATTGGCAAACACCTGTTCATACTTCTAGAGGGAGCTCTGCAAGAAGCTTATCGGCTCTCCTTCGCATCCTCTCAGGGCGACGAGCCTCTCGCAGGTGGTGCCACCACCGCCGCCATTGGTGCCAGCCGCACACCTGATATACCAGCCATGCCGTGATGGTCGCGTCGCTCTGGCATGTTCCCCTCTTGCACAGTTTTTGGAGCGTATCAGCCAGCTATTTGCAGGTTTTCAAGTGCAGCGGCCTCGTGGATGCGTGTCCAGATTCGCACTGCATGGGGAAGATGCACGGTGCCAGAACACTGTGCATTGCGCTCGCATGCTGCGTCACGCACTTGCAAATTGATTGCGGTCATCAATCAAGCCCATGAAGAGGCGCTGCGGTGCCGCAGCGCGGTGTACGCGCCGTGCACCTCTTCTGAAGCGCTGGATGGGCGTCACTTAGGGGGCGCGCATGGATGTGCGACAGCGCCTTCCCGCCCGGCCCACCACCCAGCAGCGCAAGTACAGGTCACAAGCTGTCATATGGGCGTGGCAGCGCATGTTGCAGTGCCCTGGGAGGGAGATAGATGTTACACCATGTCGCAAGCCCTGAAGGGCTAAAAGGGTGCCAGCTACGGGGTTGGAACCCCTCACTGCTAAGCTAATCAGTCTGAATGTAACTGTCGAAACAGGCAACGATGAAGTCCATCACAGCAGCCTGATCTGTCTAGTTAACGAGCTCGCGCATGGGCTGGCCGTCCCCAGAACATAGCCCAGGGCCAGAGCGGTCCGGAACGCTTGGCTGTCTGGCGATGTGCTGTGTTCTGGCTATGAGCGATGGCCAATGGCGTCAAGGCCAGGCAAAGCACACATCTAGGTGCTCATAGAGAGCGCAATTGCACGCGCGATGCCCTGCCACAGCCGCGTCTACTGTCGGAAACGAACTATTCACCCAGCACTGGGCTGCAGCCCTGCCGATCGAAGCTGCTGCCGCCGTCGTGCTGAGCCGCTGGTGCACCGTGGTGTGTCTTGAGCTTGAACCTTCGGTCAGAAAGGCACATGTAAGACCCTAAAACTTGCCTATCGTGGAGTGCCTTTTGAGCCACTACATAACTGCTGCGGGGGCAGTTACTACGGGGAGGGAAACCCTAAACCCTAGGTGTGCTCCCCTTGCTTCAGGTTTTCCCGCTCTCCCCCAAGTCCAAGGAGAACACTAAAGCGTCAAATCGAAACCGAGCCAAATCATTAGTTGTCTGTGTTCCGTTGCCTCGGATCGTGCTTTAGCGACATACTTGCTGCCGCTGCGCTGTTCGCGCTGCACGTTGCGGGAGCTTTCGAGCAGCTAAAAGGCATTGCTTGCGCAGGTGTATGCAACAACCCCTTCCTCTTGCCATACCACCAGCTTGACCTCCTCTGTGCGATGGCGTCCAGCCGCGGCAGCCTGCGCCGGAGCAGCACGTCAGTGCAATCTGATAGCGGTGCAGATGCTCAGGCACGGCTCCAGCACTTGGTAGACGCTGCGACCTTATCAAGCAGCAGCCAGATTCCCAGCCAGCACCCGAGTGGCGGGACGGCGGCACCTGACAGCAGCTCCGTTTCCGCGGCATTCGAGGCCGCAGACAGCCTGAACATCAACCTGGTGAGTGCTTGTGATGCAGTGAAACGGCACTGCGCGTCCACCTCACTCTCGCCCGTACCCTTTTGTTTGCCCATGCTCGACACAACGTGTCTTGTGAAACGCTGCAGGGCAATGTTGAAAAGGAGACCAAGATCCGCGGCACGAAAGCGGCAAAAGTTGCGCTGCAAGCCCTCAAGCGGGGCCAGGCAGCAGTAACGCTGGAGGCAAAGAAGCCCACGTCGATGAGGGCCGCTTCGAAGCTCATCACTACGCTCAGCTCCTTCCGGACGCAAGGCACACCAAACAGGACAAAGGTGCGGCTTGCACAAAATTGTGTGTTGATGGTTCTGCATGCCAATGCGGACAGCATGCAGCTAGATGCATGGCGAATCGCCACTTCTGATACTTCCAGGTCCTACCCCATATCATTGGACTGACTCCTGACATGCCCTGCAGGGTTATTTGCGCAACCTCAGCAACGCCATCACCAAGATGTCGCAGACCTTCAAGCACAACTATGGAGATTTTGATCTTTATGTGAGCGAACTCGTCAGGCTGCTACAACTATACATCAAGGCCAACCCGGAGCAGGTGCCGCATCAATCCAACTTGCAGTATTAGGGTCGTTGTATCAGCCAATGAGTTGCGTCCTGTTGTCACATGTATCAAACAGCACCGCCGCATGCCGCTTTACGTGGTCTTCAAATGGAAAGGTGCACTGCCAGCGCCTGCACATCTCAAACTAGCCCCTGCACATCCAAATGTCAGCCAAACCAATTTGAGTCCGTCGCAGGTGCTGAGCACGTGTCAAGCCGGTAATATACTTCACATGTTGCTTCAGATGCTTCATTCTTGTTGCAAAACGAGTCCGGCCACAAAAATTCATGTTTCTTACAGGACGCCGAGGGCAGCGGCGACGAGGACGAGGGCAGTGGCGATGATGGAGGTGCACCGGGCCCTGTCGGCGGCGGTGGCGGCGCGGGCCCAAGCTCTGCTGGCGGTCTGCCCACGGCCGGCGAATCCGGTGCGGCACGCGGCGGTGATGGCGGCAGCGGACCGCCGCCTCCAGGCGCCGCCGCGAAGTCCGGACCACCTGGAGCAGGTGCACAAGCACTTCTTCGAGTGGCCATATGGCGTCATCGCCGTCGAGTGCTCACAACACATCTGGCCGACGTCAGCGCTGTCCCTGTTGCAAGTTGCTGCACATGTGCCAACAATGATTCAGCATCCAGCGGCTGGGCACAGCTGAGCTGACCTTGCACAAGTGAGGCACGGAATTTCCATTCACATGTCACTTTCTCAACTGTGGATGCTGGCATGAAAGGCGCTAAAATTTGCTTTGGCGGCTGTGCAGCAGCTGGGCTGTGTCTGTCGTCGGTCAAGTCTGGGACCGCCATCATCCCCAGAGCGTCGTCCAGCCCGCCGGCCATCACCGGGCCGGCCACTCCGGACGCGCTCAGCACGACTTCCAGCAGCGGAGGCGGTGGGGCGCCCCCAATCTGGATATGTCTGTAATAACGCTCTCACCAAGCCAGCCAGCCAGCCCATTTTGTTGCTTTGGTGCTTCTGCTCAGCTGGACATTTTCGTCTCAGCAACCTACGTTGCCTTTTCTTTTCTTTGGTTTCCTCCCGGCTACACCCTCCAACACGATTCGTTTGCGCAACAAAGTCGGCAGCGAGCTCAACGTCTGTGCCGAATCTTGCTCAGGTGTGGAGTGGCGAGACCTGAACCACCGCGTACTGCTCATGTCGGCTTCCGACAGCAGCGGCGAGAGCGCGTGCAAGGGCGCGCCTGAGCCCTGCGCCCTGCCGGAGCTCCGCGACACCGCCACCTCAGCCCTGCGAGTGGTTACGCTGGCTGTCCACTGAGGTAATTATCGGACTTTAAAACCAGCAGACTTGATGCTGGCTTTGCAGGAAGGAATCCAAGGATCTATGTCAGCTGTTTCCAGTCAATGCCGAAGTCAGTCGACAACATTGTCTACCCTGGCTTCCCCGCATTGCCAGGCGCTATGCAGCCACCTGTGGTTTGATATGTCAAGTTGCTTCCGGATCAATTCGAGGCAACCTATGACAGATTCGGGCGAAATGCCGCTGCGCGCGCAAAGCCGCTGCGAGCGTGCCCTTGCCGGCCTGCGCTGGCGCGCCCGCGGCGCTCGCGCCCGCGCCGCTCGCGCCTACGCACGTGTAGGTGCTTCGTAGTTTTCTGCGTTGCCGGATGACGGACCGCTGATATGGCGGCAGGGAACAAGGTGCTCTGCATCTTGGGTGTTACAGTATTCAGCACGAGAACAAGGTCGGCGTCTGGAATATGTCCAGCTAATTATTTCTTGAACAACAGCTGGAGCTTTTGTACGTCAGTTCAAGGCCTCGGTGGCTTTGGTGGCAGCCGCTCCAACTCGGACATTTCTGACACAGCTTCAATCATCATGAGCCAAGTAGCTGCATCTGCTGCACAGCAGGTGGCTGCGTTTGCTATGCAGCAGTAGAGTGGCGGCATGCTTGCATGGCAGCCGTTGTGGACTCATCTGTTTCAAGTTTGCCTTCAAGTTTGCTTCAAGTTTTCTGGCTTATTGCACACAGGGATTTAGGTTGGTAGGAATTGCATGCGTGGCGCAGGTTATGATATGCTGTCTGCACAGCGGATCAGGACTACAGATCAGTGGTCTTCGACGTTGAACAGTACATGTGCAGAGTATTGTGGGTCTGTGTGTGGTAATCTTCACCGTGTGGCAACGACCGGCGGACACTGTGCACATTAGACCAATCGGTGATCTACCGTCCAGCAAGCTCACGCAGCAGTTTCACAGCCGCTCACTGTGCACAAGTACATACATTCCCTTGCCGCGATGTGGCAATGTTACCGTCTACTAGCTGAAACCCACGGCCGCAGCCGCAAACAGGCCCTCAAACGCCGGCGCCAGCGCAGCGTCCTGCGCCTTGACAGTGATGCTCAGGCCGCCGGGGCCGCTGAGCGCCTCCACGAGAATACGGCCGTACGATCCCACCGGCTGCACGTGGAAGTAGAACTTTGGCGGGTTGCCGCCGGACGCCATGCGCACAACGTTGGCACCCGCCATGGCCCTGCAAAATTCCTGTAGGGCATTACAAGAATCAGCGCCTTCACGACGAGCACTTGCGCCACAAGGTCGTCTGTTGGATGAAGTGCTGAAATGAGGCACTGGGTGCAGTTTCCAGCATCGCTTTCAGAACAGGTCGTGGGGCCACTTACCCTCACAACATATGGTGCACGACTCTCGCCGCGAACCGCACAGCATGTCCAATCGCTACCAGTTGATCGGCTTGAAAAGCGGAGATTCTGTGGGTCCACATCACATACAGCATCCTTGACGCAGCTATTGTATCAAAATGTTTCCATGCAGCGCGCGCAACAGAACTGTGCAGGTCAAGGCATCATCGTGCACAACCGCTGCACACAGGCGCCGGCCAAGTGACCTTTTCAAGCGACAGCAACCTGTTTAGGCGCTTCAAGCTCTGCAGGAGCACGTCGTTCAGCGTTGACGCATTGTAAGCAAAGGTAGCCATGGCGCCATTTTGCAGCAGGCGCAGGCATGCAGTCCAGGCGCAAAACAGGGCCTGCGGAAATTAGTTGCAACTGATGCACTTGAAACAGGCAGCAGCCTCGCCATTGTGTCCCGTAAGTGTCGATGGCGGCATGCTGGCGGGTCATGACGCACGCCGCTGCGGGTCGTGACGCACGCCGCCGTCGGATCTGACCGATGGCAGCAGCAGACTGGACTGCGGCAACTTGGCCAGCGCTTTGTGGCTGCCACTAGAGCGTAGTACTCCAGCACGCCAGACCAGCAGCAAGCCGAGCACGATGCAAGCGGCCGACAGCGGCCGCGGCATATGCACCCATCTGCCTGTACCTGACTGCGGGATCGTAATGCCTTTTCTGCTCTGTTGCATCGCATCACGCAAATCGATGTTTCTCTGGCCAGTGCATTCCCTAGATCCATCCGTAACAGCCTGCAGCTGCCGGCGATCACAGGTCACCGACACAGGCAGCTGATTCATCACAGAGCGGGGTGTGGCACAATAGACCCTACGTCTCGAGCGTTTGCAAAAGCACCACCGGCCCCTGCAGTGGCCCGTTTGTGTGTTTTCTAGACCAGTCACGTGGGTACAGCATGCCTGGACCTAGATTGTGCAAAAGCGCGCGTGCAGCAGAACTCGTATTGAGGTTTGCAGACAACTTCCAACACGTACCTCGATCGAAATACTGGAGACTCGCATCACCTGGGCTAGCCAAGTTTGAATGAGTTTGAATGGTTTGGACCGGATGGAGCCGTGCCAGTGCTGATACCGGGGAATGGCAAATTCTCGCTTCGATCGCAATGTCGCAGTCAGAGGGACAAGCATAGCTCCTTTTCGTGAGGGGCATCAGAGATCGGCAGCAACTCCAGATGACCTCAGCTGAAGGCCGTTGCGCCTGCTCTTGGGTGTTATGCTAGCAGGCAGTTCTGCGAGAAGCGTGGACAATCGAAAGCCGACACCTGAAGCGTGCAAACCCACTCTCGCACACAAACTCTTGCGTTTGATTGCTTCTTAAGCGACTGTACCGCTGATGCCGACCCCCCTGCCATCGATGCCATGATCCAACGGAACCACTTCAGTGGCGCACGCTTGGGAGTCAATAAAAATTGCGTTGAATGTTTGACGCAGGGTGGAGCAGCTGGAGGGCAAGGTTGCGACGCTCATCGCCATCAACGGCGCACTGCAGAAGGAGATTGACAGCCTGCGAAAGGTGCGCGCCCTGTGCTCAATACGAACATCACGTACCCGCTTTGCTCTACCCTCTGCAGCTTTTATTTGTTGCCCTGTGCCTATAGCAGTTGCCCGTGATAGGCAAGGCTAATCAGGTTTGCGCGCAGTGTATGCAAAGGGGCGTGACGGTGAGGGCACTTCCGAGTACTCACGGCGTGAGCTCTGTGGTGCACGGCCGAAGGACTGACGGTGGCGGCTTTATATCTCTGAATATTACAAGGTGCGCAGGGCGATGGTGCTTTGAAAGGAGAGGGTGCAAGTGGATTGTGTGTCAAGTTATCCAAAACACAGAATGCATCACAAAGATTCTCCAACGATTCTTCGTACGATTCAGGGTCTAACAAAAAGAGGGTATAACGAGAGACTGTTCTGCTGATGTTTAACTACTACAACGAGTCCTAGTAGCACAACTGCTACATTCTCATCCGCTCTTTCTAAGCGTCGCCCCGACGCTTAGCCCGACTTGCTCCCGGTGGTGCCATGCCTTTGTCCATCACGAACTTCCTGCCGTAGGCGTTTAGGTTGCGCCATGGCTCCCTGGTATTGTTCTCCGGCGGGTAGTCTTGCCACTTGATCAGGTACTCCCATGATGTCGTGCCGTTGGTGTTGCGTGCGGTTCTCCTGTCCAGCACATCTTCGACTTTGTAGAATCCCCGCTGGTCATGTTGCTCCAGCCTTGTCTTCATCGGACGGGTTGTCGGCCTGTCCGAGAAAGCCTCTGTCTCGTGGAACGCCTGTAGGTTGCTCACATGAAACACCGCGTGTATTTTCCAGTCTGCCGGCAGCTGCAGCTTGAAGGCGACGTCGTTGATCTTCTGGATGATCTTGAATGGACCAGCAAAGCGGGCACACAGCTTGTAGGCCGGCCCAACGTTGACTGTTGTGTGCTCCGTGGCCAGTCGGACCCTGTCTCCGACTGCGAACTCGACGTCCCTCCTGGCGCGGTCTGCGTTCTTTGCTTGGTGTTCTTGGGCTGCTTCCATATTCTTCTTGGCTGTCTCGATGATGGTCTGTCTTGTGTTGAGGAATGTCTCGACCGCAGGTAGCCTGGTGTCCGTCTTGTGCAGCAGTGATGCTGGGGTGACTGGCTCCCGTCCGTGGATCATGCCCAATGGAGAGACCTTAGTAGAGGCTTGCTTGGATGAGTTGATTGCGAGTTGCACAGATGCCAGGTATTCGTCCCAGTCGTTCTGCAGGTCGTTGACATAGTTGCGCAGGATCTGCTCCACTGTGCGGTTGGCGCGCTCTGTCAAGCCGTCTGTCTCTGGGTGATATCCGGACGACATCTTCAGAGTTGTGCCCATGCACTTGTAGAACTCCTGCCAGAATTTTGCTGTGAATCTTGGGTCTCGATCCGACACGATGGATAGCGGCATGCCGTGGTTCTTGAAGACGTTGTCGTAGAACAGGGTTGCCGCCTCTGCTGCGGAGACGGTGGTGTTGGTTGGAATGAGGATGGTGAGCTTTGAAAGCCTGTCCACCACCACGAGTAGTGCGTCGTTTCCGCGAGCCGTCTCCGGCAGTTGCGTTATGAAGTCCATGCTGACGGACTCGAAGGGGTAGCTGGGG
>JAABUW010009316.1_pt1 | contig 11230 bp, 5 predicted proteins | sample 5560081 | NCBI WGS metagenome assembly JAABUW01 (sample SAMN10711882, study PRJNA513363) | rock metagenome | isolation source: Antarctica rocks | place: Antarctica: Victoria Land, Knobhead sud | reverse complement strand
TATACTCGAAGCGCCGGCCAAGTACCTTGTATTTCGCTGCACTCTTGTCCTCTTACTCCTCACTAACCTCTTCACCTGTCTACATCCCGAATCACATACTCTTCTTCACTCTTGCTACCATAACATACTGGCGTTAAGTTGTTTGCCTTTCAGACATGGCAAGATGCCGTCCTAGCTCAACCGATAGCCTTCGACAATCTGCTGGATTATGTCTGCTGGAGGAGAGTCGCTTGATGGTATGGTATGGCTCGATAGCTCGATGACTCGGTTTCGGCCGTCGTGGAGGCTGACCCAAGCGAGGGCCGGATAAGATTGAGGGTTAGATTCTAGTGCCTCGTCTCTTAAATCTGGCTACTTTGATGTTCGCGCTGCTCATACTTTGAGGAAAGATTTCTAGCTTGCTCCTGGGATAGATAGCATTCCAGCAGTCGGGCGCATCTCTTAGGGTCATGGAGATCTGGACGTGATAGCACTTTTGAGTGGCTTCGAAGGTCGTAACGTGCTTCCACATAAACTCGGCATGTTGCATAACTGCATCTTCTCAGCGTTGGGCGTTTGGCCGTCGCCGCATTGTGGTCTGCCTTCCTCCGAAAACGAAAAAAAGTCCGAGATCGCTTACTGCTATCCGTGATAGTAATGGGCGAAGTAGGCTTACTCAACCACGTTGGTTTTATTATTGAACCGTCAAGGGCTCCAAGGCCTAGATGTGCTCTTTTTGACCTGCTCCCCGGCTCCTCATTAGCCGGGTTAGCTGCTGCTCGTATTCTCAGTCGTCTACCTTGATATCGATATGTTCTTCGATTTGATGCTTTGTTACGATCGACTTCTTACTCTCGAGGGCTGCTGCTCCCCCAAAATACTACAAAATAGTAACGATAAAACTAATGATCAAAAGCGGGCGCTGCGGTACGATTATGAGTCAAAACAAAAAAGGCATCTTCGGTATGTGGGACACTCTTCAAGTGGTACATAGCTATTCTACAACCCCACCTGCACCTATGGAGCATCAAAGCTGATACTATCTAGGCACCTAGAATCAATCGTAAATCAACTGCAAGGCCTATGCCACACAATCTTGTAGGCATGAAAATCGCCACCGACTATTCGACAAGACCACTTCTCAAAATTAGGGCATACCTATCTATCTGTCGACCCACGCGTCTGATAGCAAACGAGCCACAGAGGTCTGTTTCCTTGTCTTAGAAGTAGGGGAACTCTTCATCCAACCGCTCGTATTTCATCTTAAAGTCCTCATCGTCGTCAGACCAGTCAAGCTTTACATCCATGTGATCATCCTCGTTGTGGCATGCGTTCCACTTCTGATGAGCGCCCTCGCTGCGGTGGGCATCTCCATTGTGTTGATCATCTCGGCCGTTGCGAGATGGAGCTGAGCCAGGATGTGAAGGCATAGCGGATCCGATAGCGCCAAATTTAGGACCTATAACCTCAGTGACCACGTGCTCATGGAATGCCTTTGACGTACGCCCTCTCGCGAATACGTCGTGCTGGGCTTTCTCCCCACCCTCATCCGTCTCGGCCTTCACCTTGATCCCTTGGGTCGTGTTAGAAGATGCAGGTGCCATATACCGCCGAACCTCCGACTTCTCCAAACCGACCACCTTCTTGACGTCGTGCTCCACGTTGAAGTATCCAGCCTCGGAATGAGTGATTTCCGGTTTTGGTGGGATGGAAGCCTGGTTTTCTAGTTCCACCTCTCGCTTCACCTCTGGCTTTTTCGTCTCGGAACGATCGTTGATGAATTCTGCGGGAATGGAAGCTTGGAACTCTTGCTTGACCTCCTGCTCAACTTTCAACTCTCCAGCCTCGGACTGCTCGGGTCTATATCCTGGGCAAGTAGCGGCCTGATCAACTTTCTTGGCTTCTTGCTTTGGCTCTTGCTTCACTTTGGGCTTGACTTCTTGTGTGACCCTTGGCTTTAGTCTGGTGTTGTCGCATGTAGGACGCCCAAAGCAGAAGTCTTGCGCCTCTTGCTTCACCTTGAACGCTTCAACCTCGGATTTTTCACCACTGAACGGTGCGGAATTTGCAGAATTGTCGTCTTGCTTCAACTTTTGCCGCACCTTTCCATCTGCAGCCTTGAACTGATCCATGTTGACCTCTGCGTGGCTGGCAGCCAGGTTCTCTTTCATGGCTTCTCGCTTCACATCAACCTTGTTCGCACCAGACGGTCCACCGTTGGATGCCGCGAAGGTCGTAGAACTGGCTTCTTGCTTTACGTTTTGCTTTACCTCCTGTTTCACCTCAACCTCTTCGGCCTCCGACAGATCACCCGCTTCGGACTCTGCGCGGTCAGCACGGTGCTTCTTGCACCTGCGACGACGACGCTTCTTCTTCTTGGAGACCATATTTGCTGGGTCGAAGATTGGCGCTAGGCTCGACTTATCTTCTTTCTTTGACCCTCTGGACGAAGCCTTGCTCTGAACGCTCCGATTCAATCGCCTCGGTGTTAGGGAGGTTCTCCGAGTTGGTGTCGCAGGTGATATCATTGGTGTCCCGTCTCTAGTAGGAAGTGGTCTTTGGTGTGGCATCTGCGGGCTAGGAGATTGGAGAGATACTGCAGCACCCATATGGAATCGTACCTGATACTGCGGCAACGGCATCATAGATTGTTGCTGTGCCGGATGTGTCTGTTGCACTGGCGCCGGCATCATAGGTTGCTGTTGCGCCGATTGCATTTGACGCCATTGCAGGAACTGCTGAAATATTTGTGGACTTTCCTCCACCAAGAATTGTCGTAAGAGCTGCTGCAAGTGCTGTGTCTCCTGATCCGGTGGTGCTTGATGCAAGCCCATCTGAGGTAGCGGCATCTGTTCTGGCTGCACTGGGCGAAAGCTAACCGTAGCAGCCGGCTGAGGTATAGCCACCATAGGAGCTAACTGGTATCTTGTGATCGTCGGGCATTGGCCCCATGGATGACGCTCGAAGCACGAATTGCAGATGTCCCAACATGACCAGGCTGGGCTGTGGGGTTTGCGGCATGTTGGGCAGGGTGGATAGCGCCACGTGCCGTTGACGAAGACGTTGCCAATGTTGTTACTGTGTAAGGTACTCATTTTCTGCAAATGCTGTTAGTAAGGTGTTTAGTGGAGGACTGGGAATGGGCGACGCTGGTTCATATTTCCGGGATTTGGAAGGTGTCAGAAAGGGAAGGCGTGACATACGAGATATCCAAGCCTCTCGAGTGAGGAGCTCTAGGTGTTACTAAGGATTTCTTAGAACATCAAAGGTGGAATCCAGTACAGCATCTGTTATCGAGGTTCATAGAAGACGGATGATCACCGAAGATTGTGAGGTGTTGGGTCTTGTCATTGTTGACGCGCCAGGTGCAGCTTCGCCCTACACCAAGTGTTATTGTGTTATTCACACCACACACCCAAATATTAGTCACATACCAGCGAGTGAATGGTTCTTAACACTCACTTTAGACTACCTTACTGTAGGCGAACGAGGGCGATATTGCGTATCATAACAGACGCTGGTGAGGAACAACTCAAGGTTTTTCCTCCAAGGATTATTGTAAGGGCAGTCATCCAGTTGAAATATCTTTAGATCCTAAGGACCCTTTGCAAAGAATCAATGGTCATCTCGCCTCGGTCAATGCTGAAGAAGATGTTCGAGTTCTGTGCCTTTCTGTGTTTGGGTAAAGTAACAGATTCTTGGAAGATCTTGATCGTTACCAGCAACCCCAAGAGTAACCCCTGACCTGAAGGTCTGTTGCGGCCTTTTATATTTCGGATGAAGGCATCTCGTGGGTTATAGCAGTAGTATACTTCCTAGAGAGTAAGATCGATTTGTTGACTGGTTAGTCTTTGCAGGGAGCCGCAGGGTACTCTGTGAGAACACGGTGGTTCTCAGATTCGGCAGTTGATAAACTTACCATGGCTCACCGATCGTTTTATCGAATTATATAGCTAATTGATTCAGGGAGTATGTATCATCAGAAGTATAACATGATTGTCGAAAACACAAGATCATGACTTGTATCATTTTATTGTTCTGAACCACGAGAAGGCGATAAAGGTTACGGAAGAATAACAGATCAATGCATCGCTATTCGTGGTCAGTTGTTTTTCTACCACTTTCATCATACTTCGGCGGAAATGCTTGTCGTTCAGCTGATGAAGCATAGCTCCTTGAGAAGTTTCGACCCACTCTAGAACTGCCCACCCTAGATCTGCCACCTCATCCTGGCTTACCTTTCAAATGGCGGATTATTTTCGCTATCGTCATACGCATGCGTAGAAACCTTTTATAGAAATAAGGTAGAGAAATTATCTAAAAGCTAGTAATTAGTGACGTGGCATAGAGGATTGAAAATTGAGTCATTTGAAATCACCATTGCGGGAAATGATATAGGAAGGCTTATAAGTCTCCTGGAGGTAAAGAAATAGAGGTAAGATCGTTGATTAGTTACTCTGTCTTCTGGGGATTGTAGCTACTTAACATGGCTAAAGGTAATGAAAGAAAGAAAGAACGGAGATGCAGGAGAATGTAATAGAAACTTCCATGTGCGTCTCCGTATTTATCCTCGAACATATGTGTACAACATACGGGATATTCGTACTTGATAAAGCCGACATGAAATCTCTTTGAGTGTCAGGAACCTCAGAGAACGATCAGTGGAGCTAGGTGAGCTAATAGTGACCTCAGTCACGTAGGTACAGCTTGCAAAGACTGTCTCTCAAGACCAGATGATATTCTTCAGAGCGAAGAGAGAACATACAATACGAAATGCAACAAGACCCAAGCACTCGAGAATTTTTAGTAAGCTGTTGGTAGACATTCGTGGCTTCGATAAACTGGTCAAAATCAAGACTTCCTTGGGTATGACTTGAACCCAGGCTCTACGGCTAAAAAACTCAAAAAAAGGTAGGTCACATCCGAAGCAGAACAATACTTTTAGAAGTCGGATATCCACGCAAAGGTTACTTGACTTCACTCACTATACGTGGGCCGGCGAAAGTAATCTTAACAATCTTGTTTATAAACCCCCAAAAATGCATAAATAAGTTCGACATAGAATCAAAGGAAGTTCGTCACTAACCTGACCATTCAGAACGACGCTGACCCCGACTGTATCTTCGTGAGCTTTCACCCACATCTCCAGTATCATTAGTCAACACAACCACATCAACCAAACCAAGAGTGGCTAACACCTGGAATATTGCTACTTTATACAGATACTCTTCGAGATAACGAACGCTTGCCAGAGATGCTCCTTTGAAACCTGGAAGATCTCAACGCAATTGCGCCATTTTTCCATTCTATGTAGCTTCGAGGACACGACCGGGAGATACCTCCCCGCTGATGCCCGAGATTCGGAAAGGGCCATGCCTATCGCTAGGCAAAAGGTAGGGGATTTCAAGTACTGTTCGCTTAGTAGATATCAGTCTTGACCATAAATTGTGGTGCTACAGTCGGCGCATTGAGGGAGTAACCTTACTCTTGGTAGGTAACCATGACCACATCTCGATTCAATGACTCTATCACGAGCACAGGTTGAATAAACAGTCGATACTGGATTAATATGAATATCGTTCAGAACCCCGAACAGAAGAAAGCGTTGAATCTATGGAGTACCGTCTACGGAGAAAATCTGCGGCTGCAGGGATCCGTCTTCCGCGCGTCTCTTGTGGCTTTGTCCTCTCCCAACCAAAGTCAAGAAGATGCGCCTGGGGACGACGTCTCGACAACCACATCATGGTAGACAGAGAATGGCTGAGTTGTACAAAGATGCCCTTCTCTCCCACGGCTACGTAATTGTCCCGTCAAATCTATCCCAATCTCAAATCAACGACCTCCGCCAAGCTTGCGAGCACGTCAAATCACTGGCCGTCGCTGGGAAATGGCCCCATATAAGAACCCTTCCTAAACAATTTCCGCCGTGGTCGTCCGACGTATCCAAGGGTATCTGGGGGGTCCAGCACTTGATGCATCCTGATCTACCTTTCCACGACCTTTTCACCACAAGCTACTTCTCCGACTTTGTAGTTCAACCTGTAAAAGAGCTGCTTTCATGCTCAGAGGAGCAACTTGTGATGGAACTCTATAATCTGCTTGTTACGCCTACATACGACTTCTCTCTTCGCTGGCACCGAGACGACATCTCGCCCTCTGCGACGCTAGCAGAGGAGCTCGCCAAGCTCTCTCAACCAGCTTGGCATGCGCAGTGGAACCTCGCGCTCTATGATGACGCAAGCTTGGTTGTTATTCCCGGCTCTCATAACCGTGCCCGCACAGAGGTGGAAAGGGCGGCAGACCCATACACGGAGGATTTGCCTGACCAATTGTCCATGCGCCTCCGAGCTGGAGACGTAGTGTTCTACAACAACAACATTCTGCATCGAGGAGTCTATAAATCAACCGCCCAAAGAATGACGTTGCATGGGTCGATAGGCCATGTTGCTGCGGGGCGCGCCAGGGCCAGGAATGTTCTACAACATGGTGTTGGAGCCTGGGCTGATAGATGCAAATTTGATGGTCTGAAAGACGAGAGCTTGAAGAAAAGGGCAGAAATAATGCGGGAGAAATTGCTAGAGTTAGGACGAGAGGCAGAGCATGTCGGGTTCTCCCAAGAGGATTGAAGCCACAACTTTTTCGATAGCTCTTTGCATAATTAAGTACCCACACATGGCACAGTTCCACTGTTGAGCTAAATGGGCCAGCTGCGACTGGATCACTTTCTTACCAAGCATGGTCTTGTAGCTCACCCTCAACTTCGGCCTGTTTCGAGTGGAGAATCAAAAAATTTCCACCCCTTATGGAACAAAAGGAATGGTATCGGTTACTTCATTCCTTGGCCGATGAGTAGATAATTCTGGTCCTCGAACCTTACCCTGAGCTTATACTTAGCTTCTACCAGATCATCAACCCTCTAAATTGATCCATAGTCGAGTCCTAGACACAGATGAGCGCGTCATAATTCTTCAACAGAGGTTAAGAATACAGGACCATAGTCCAAACACATGACACCTTCCAGATGAATCTATACCCGGACACACCTTTGCAGAGGATGACACGGAAAGCAAGGAAACAGCCAACACCCAATGAAGTAAGATGGTCAGGCAGGTGAAGCCCTCATAATGCTGGATAGAGGAAAGAATAAATCACGATGGTTAGGGCAGCTGCTCACCTGGCACGCCCTCTTCATGTATTTGTGGGAGAGTCTTGCGACTCGTGCCGCATGTCTAGAATGTCAGCCATATCTTGCATCAAGAGCGTCATGCGAGCTGTGTCGCAAGGGCTGGTCTATTAGGAGATTTCGATGATCCTCGCGCACTTGGTGTGGTTGCACGAAGGGGGATACAGATACAGGTGAATGGGGTCCGGGAATGGGCAGTAGGATGTCGCTCAAGAAGGAGTTCCAGCTTTACGATCGATTTATTGCGGCGAACGGTGAACCTTTGGTACAAATTGGATCTGAAATGACATTGTAAGGGAGGCGCATTCAAAAGCACAAGTGAAACCATAGCCGAATGTCTTACATTCTTTGTCTTTCCATATATGTGTCTTTCGGGAGGAGTTGGCTTGAGTGTAAGGGGCTTTCGAAGCTTCATCTTTATATACCAGGTCTTTTCTGATGGATGCTCGCCAGATGCCTAACTTTCATGGATTGGAGAGGTCGCAGACTTATTCAGGACATGCACTCTACGGCAGTCATATTTGACTGTCCCGCCCTGCGCTCGGTACTTCTAAGCTTCCGCCATAATAGTTCGATGAGGGTTGGCTTATCAAAATTCGTTGCCGTGTGGCCGAGGAATCAAATTTTTTCTGGGACAATTGCCAATCTCTACCTCGTATCACTATTACTATCACTACTATTTCTTCAGCAATTTTCTATTACGTCTGGGGGTCGACATGAATGATTTAAAAGCCTTAATCAACAGTGGTGGATCCAGCGCCTGTAATATCGTCCATCTCTCTTTTCGAGACTATCATCACTACCCCTACAGGTTTACTACTATCAATCAGCTATGGCGCTATCTCGTGGCTCCTCTTCAGTCCACTCCCTAGAACCAGGCTTGCCGTATTGGCTCTACGATAGGAGTACTACTTCGATATTTACGAAAACAATGGCGGTCAGCATGTGTGGGTGGCCCAGGGATTGCTGAGGAGCCGCTGGTTGGCTACATTGAGGTGAAGTAGATTTAGCTAAGCCTAGAGTAACCCTGAATGCCAAGCGCAGAAGAGATCTTGAAATGAGGGCGCTAGGTTGCCCGGAGGAAGGGTACCCAATAGTGTGCTGAAGATATTATCAGTCGTTTCTCGATGCACCCTAGAATATATGTCGTTTGCGGTTCAAAGATTATATTGCATGTAGATGGAACACGTACCTGTTGGGTGTCATTGAATATTACTTGTTCAATTTTCGTCTTCTTTGAGTATTTCGTGCACTCGTTCTATATTAGTGTCTAATTCATAAGAGGTAGAGGGGATAGCTTTTCAGAAAGTGCAATGCTTAATAGCGTTTACTGCCTTCTCGACGGTTATCATCATGGTCATCACAGTCTTTCTTTGAGTTACTTAGTCCATTCTTATCTATCCTAACCACGACTTCTTTCAGTGGGTTTCGATCTACGTAACGTTCGGAGCAATGGCTACCGTGATACGTTCTGGATGAAAGATGGCATTAACAAACTTCTCACCCGAGCCAGAGTATTAGGCCACTCGGTCACGGGTCATCTGAGCTTGGCAATCGTCAAGGCATACGTCAAAGTGAGTGAAACAGCAGCAAGCTGCAGGCGAAATTTCTGTTTGGGGATGAATCTTGTTCTACTTTAAGAGAAATTGTCTCAACAAATTCGGCATACGAGGGGCTTTGTGAGATTCGTCTTGAGCTACCCGTAGCTTTTAGAAACACATCAAGGAATTCTAAAAAGGGGTGGCCGCTTGATAGAGAGCTCTCGGGAACTGGGGAGCTCTAGTATCCACTGATACGGAATTGTTTAGTCAATCATTGCCCCTGAAATAGACTAGGCATTCTGGTTTCGGGTTCATGACTATTATTAGATGTACTACTCGGTTGACACATTCAATGATCGTCGGTCTCGGGCATCAAGAAGCTACCTTGAGACTTAAAGCAGTTGCTAAATGATCGACAGTATGGTATGACAAAGGAAGGCCAAAAGATCGCAACAAGACAGCGCAGTGGCTCGAGACAACCTCAAAAGCGCCAGTCATCGGGACCAGTGCATGAATCCTGTCTCCCAATTGATGACAGGACCATCTTCGGTAATTGCCTTAGATACAATCAGGCTTGCCTCGGCATTCTGTAGAAGATAGACACAAAGTTAGCGAGATACGGTATACTGCCATGATGAGGGTTCTCAAGGATTACTTACGGACGTGGCAATGCTTGTATGGATGCTCATTCTCACACCAGTTCTTCCAGTCGTGATCACACTGGCCTTCGTTCTGGTGGGGGTTGTACCACTGCTTGTTTGGAGCGCCCCAACCGTTATGTTCACCATCCTCATCGCAGACGAGATAGAGGTCCTCTTTGTTGCAGCCATGGTCCTTCCAACCGATAAACTCCTCGATCAGACGTTCGAGCTGTCGCGACTTGTTGTTCCCAGCTCCGAGATACAGGCCCGCAATGCCTTGGGCACATTTGTTGCCTTCGTCGTAGCGTGGACAGTTCCAGCGCTTGTTGATGAGGTTGTCTGTGGTATCAGGCTGAGGCTATAGCAGTGATACATTAGTGGCTGTCCTTTGGTACGGTACTAAGGGGGGGAGTATGAGGCTTACAGCAGCGACGACGGCGGTGGAGAAAGCTGCTAGGGCAACAATGGTTTTGAAGCTGAACAACATATTGTAGAGAAGCTTGTTGACTGAGGTTGTAAGTGTTTAGATGTGTAGTTACTCGCTTTTGATTGATGTGATCAGAAAATGGCCTTTTCCTCAGGAATTGAGGCGGTTCTTATAGACATTGTCCTTGCTCACTGAGCCAGTCCCGATGCTATAGATAGTGGGAATCCGGATCTGTTCTTGGACTCGAGGTTCGCCAAGTCTGGGCCGAGAACTTCCTTTCTCGTAATTGAAGCCTGAAAGATTCAGCTCCACATTTGGACAGTATTTTCAGCCTACATTATGCCAAGCACAAAGCCGAAAACCCTCCACCTCGTAGAGTAAGCTTTGAGTTGTTCCCATGTTACGTAATGTGATCGTATAGTGAATTACAGGATCGACGATACCCCCTCATTGACTGATCCGGATTGCTGCAGCTTGGTCAATACGGACCATGGAAGGCGGTCTCCAATAGTATCTCGAATCTTCAGCATCTTAAGCGAACAATGGAGCCACAGGCATCCTATGGAAGTCTCGTATTAATCATAGAAAGAAAGGCGTAAAGCTTGCAGCATCAAGCTCCGTAATAAACTCTCTGTATTCTTGTAGATTGGAGCTTTGATTCGAGGAGTCATGGTTCTCAGGCCCCAAGATATCTAGCAAAGATGGCTTAAGGCTGAGAATTAGCATCAGCGCAATGAGATGTTAACAGTTCACCTCGCTTCGCCATCCTACTTGCAGACGGGTAGAGTTGAACGGTGGAGTCACATATCTGGAGGGATTGTAGCGTCTGATGACAAAAATAGTACTTGACGACACGTTCTTGAACGCAAGAGTTCCAAACGCACAGTGCTCAAAAGACAATTCTTTATACGGTTAAAACTTTTGTAACGTGGTATGGCTTGTCCAGAGATATTGTTCCTATTACGAGAGAGATATTGGAACCCGTCCTAACTCAGCATGAACTCTCTCCGCATCCATATAGCTGAAAGCCATGTGCTTGAATGCAGCGAAGGAGACGCTGGGGTAGGGGGGGCGACATCGCGGTTAATGACGGATGGGTTATGGAAGACAGTTGGCAAAGAGGGGAAGCAGTGAAATGCTTAGCATGCAGTTGGGATTTCGTATCTGAAAGTGAAATATGGAACTTGTACGAGATGACTTGGCAGGGCGTTTGTCCCGAGGGAAGTTCCTTGGACGTTTACTCAGCTAAAGGCTGGGCTGAGGTGGTGGGAGTTGGTTGGAGGTTCGAGAGGTTGGAGAGACAGCAGGACGAAACTAGGTTCGTTGGCTGCTCGAGCAAGTCTGTTACCAATGGAAAGCAACGCAGTTTTCAGCTATTGCTGACTCAGAACTTATTGGTTATTGCGGTCGTATAATAGGTTAATTACTAATTAATTTGACTAACTAAATAATAGCTATT
>JAABUW010009309.1_pt1 | contig 11236 bp, 12 predicted proteins | sample 5560081 | NCBI WGS metagenome assembly JAABUW01 (sample SAMN10711882, study PRJNA513363) | rock metagenome | isolation source: Antarctica rocks | place: Antarctica: Victoria Land, Knobhead sud | reverse complement strand
CAGCTCTAGCAGCCTCTGTCCGTGCACTGTCTGATGTGGCTAAGGATGACTGATAGAACTCAAGATCAGCAAGGACTGCTGGCCCGAACCCTGATAGGCTAGCAGTCAGCCCAGACCTCACCCCTCCGAAACCTTCTGAAGAAGACTGATGCAGCTCCCACTGAGCCAAGGCAGCTGGTCCAAACTCGGACATGACTGCCCTTGCAAGAGAAGTCTTTGAACTCTGTGATTGTGACTTTGATGAGTGGTGATGCCAATCTGTCTGCAGCGCTGACCCCAGCTCTGAAGCGATGACCTTGCTCTCACCAGCCCACTCTCGATCTGCCAGCGCTGCAAAGGGTGAAACAAAAGGCCTGACTCCACCCACCCATGACTGAGCCCTACCCCAGCCCGTGCTTCCTGCTGCTACAGGTGCAGCTCTCTCAGCCAAGCTGTCTACCACTGCAGGGCCCAAGGTGGAGACAGCTCTTCCAAAGGCATGAGCAGCGCCAATCCTTGGTGAGTCAAGCGAGTCCAAGCACTCTGACAGCCTGCTTTGCAGTCCTGGGAGTGTGGAAGAGCTGAACCCAGAGACAGCAGCAGCCTTCTGCTTGCTGCTGTTTAACCACTCTGCCAGAACCTGTTTCGATCTCTGCCTGAGCGGCTTGGCCTTAGTAACGCTGGTGCTGACACAGCTTGCTGCATCAGCTGCTGCGGCGACTGCCTGGCCAGAAGTTGCAGTGATGGCAGTGACTGCTGCTGCTGTGGGTGAGGGCTGCAGGGCTGGGGTCGGGGGCTTGGGGTGCTGCTTGGTGCTGGCTTGTAGCGCTAGCAGCATGAGCTTGTAGAACCAGAAGAGGTTGAGGCCTGAAAGGACACCATATACAGCAATGCCGCCCCAAGCCCATGCCTGCAGCAGAAATTGTCAAGACTGAGTCAATCAGTTTACATTTCCTGTCTTCAGGATTCATCAGGGGAGTCAACAGAGAAAGTGTGGGGGTTGCGAGGTGCAATGAAGCATGTCTGCGGTTCTGGCCCACAATGGGTTGTCATGCAGGACAGTCACATGACACATGTGCAGCAGTGCATGCCTGCCCAGCAGACATGTCGCATCTCTGAGCTGACAGGTGACTAACAGTGCCACGCCTGCATACAAAGGGCCACAGTGCATAGAATTGCCAGATCGTCAGGGTGACAATATGTGCCAGCAGCAGCAGAATTCCTGATTGCAAAATGCTAACTCTCGGCGCCAGATTACAAAAGACAGCTCAGGATGATGATGCATTTTCATGTTTCCAATTTTGCCAACATGACAGCTGAGAGGCTTTACCGGTTTGGTGTCCAAAGCTGCGACGGCTGAGATCATGAGGCTCCAGTAATAGTTGGCAACCACCACACGGCATACAAAGAACTGAGCAACAAAAGCCATGCCTGCAGCACAAAGAGCGCTGAGATGACACGCGCCATATGACGACTGCAGTGATGTGTGGGCGTGGATCATGTGTATACAAGTAACTGCACAGAGCAGACTGCCAAACTGCATTCCTGGTATGCACAGCAACAATGAGGTGTTGCTCTGGGTATCCAGCTCGAGTGCACAGCAAACAACTTGCACAGCATCATTGACTGGTTGCCTTTGTTTGTTTTTTTCCCGCTTATCAAGTTGTTAAAATTACTACATAACGCGCTTGTTGTTAAGCAGAGAAACAACTGGAGAACATCTCGCAGTATCACAACCATGCAGAACAGTCATTGTACCATGCCAAGGTGCACAAGCAGGACTTCAAAATTCAAAGTCTCATGTACAGTCCAAAAGGTGGCTCACCAGTGACAGTGTAGCTGAGGGTCCCTTCTCGGCCCATCAGTTTCAAGCAGCCCATGAGATGCAGCAAGGGCGTGGTGCCCTCAAAGAACACCTGAATGGCCGTCCCAAACAGGGCCATCTTGTTGAAATACAGCCCAAAGCAGCAGCATGTCAGCCCCAAGCAGTGGTGCAGTAGAAAGGCCACAGTCCCAACAGCCTCATAGAACATGAGAGTGAAGAGGGTGTCGTAGATGAGGTAGCCATACATGATGCTGCCCCAGAAGAAGTGGCCATCTGAATGCATCACACCCAACGGTGAGTGGAAATTGTTGATGAAATAATTGACAAATGGGTTGACACTGATTTATTGACACCACTTATCAGTTGGTGAGATTGGCCGTGTATATGACTGTGTCTGTTGTTCCAGTCTACTGGTCAGATGGTCATGTATAGCCCCGACATCCTAAGTAGTCAATTGAAAACATGTGGACCGTCTGTAAAATTGCTGACTGTGGCTCAGCAGCAGAACTTGGCGGCTGAGTCACGAATGCAACAGTGTATCTTCAGATTCAAGAATTGCCCTGCTGGACTGTTGTGCTGCATGCCTTATGCAGGTAACACCGTCAAGCAACTACTATGAAAGCTTGTGTCAGCAACATACACCAGCTACGTGTCTAGGCTACGGTGTGTGAGCAATCTGACCTGTAATTCCAAACAGTGGATCTGCATTCAGGACTGGATCACTCAGATTGCCCATCTGTCCAGCTACCAGAATCGTTGCCTGCAGAAATGCATTCATTCACGCATTCAGTTGTTTGTGCAGTATACATGAATCCGCCCACATGGGTGGGTGCAGCAGGAACTGCTGCCTGCAGACGTGCCAATTTTGTCTGTGGGAATAGTATGCAGTCAAAGCCTGAACCTCAATGTGAGCACAGCAAGCCCACAGAATGAAAATCCACCCAAACCAACCAGCCTGATCTCACAAGCATGGTAACTTGACAGATTGATCCATAAGTTGGTCAGAGCAGCTGACTGGTGACAATATGGACAAGAGCAGGACAGCTGTATGCTGACGATGAAAGTTTGAGAGCTGCACTGTGAAGACGAGTCTCCTGCCAATGTGCCAGTTTCAGATCTTGAGACAAGTAGGATGTATCTAGATCAGATGAGTTGTGCATAAGAATGGCAGGGCAGGACAAGATGCTGTGCCAGCTAAGCAAATTGGCGCCAAGCCCACCTGTTCAGCAGCATGGCGCACAACACATTGAATGCAAGGCATCAAACAGATGCAGCAAGTGCCAGACATGAAGAACTTACATGAGTTGCAGATGCAATGCTGTTGCACCAAGCCAGCTTGTGCTTGTATTTCAGCTTGGTGTAGCCATGCCATACAATGGAGGTGATTGCATGGGCCAACAGAGTAACTAGAACCCTGCATCAGAAGTAAAGTTGTGTTATCTCTGCTGCGCTTTGCTTAATGCTGCATGCAAGCTGTGTGTACTGTTGAATGTGATCCATGCATGTGTGGTCCAAGGTGAGTGTTGTTCTCAACAATGTATCGGAAGCACTGAGTGCACGCAACAGCTGCTTCTTGACAACGGGACAACAGGAAGTGCAAGCTGTTGAGAAGAGATAGCCATAGCAAGGGCTGGTCACAAGACATCAAGAAACACAGCGGTACCGCTTGCAACATTGCTACCAGTACGAGAAGAGGCAGGTGTACCATGTACAACAAGACAGCGCAGCCACACTGTGTATAGAAATCACAGGAAATGAAGGGGAGACCATCTCAGACAGTCTTGTGCGGTCAGCGTGCTGGCTGTGCCATGACAAGATCTGCAAAGCAGGGACAGGACAAAGAGCTTTATCCCAGATGTCACAGAAGTAAGCTCATCTCCACTCAGCCGCTGCACAAAATTGCTGTGACCGCAAGATGATGTCTTTTGTCTGGGCACCCTGGCCCATAAACGTCAGTAACACGAGACCGTTTCTGTTGTCTTACCGAGTCCGTTCGTAGCTAGTTGGGGTTTCAGCTTGGCCTCGGATCTGGACTCGCGCAAGGCCAGCTTTGAGACAACAGACCGGAATGACGTCACCCGTGAGCTGGGAGCAGCTTCAGTGAGGAAATCCCTTCACGTCTACCTAGCTCGGTCGAGGCAACACAAGTCCACGACACTACGATGCAAACCGCGCTTTCTTTGAGCAGAGGAGCAAAGCTGCCAACAGGAGTCCTAGACGAGGACATGCGCAATGCCGAGGCGCAAGGTTGTCGCATGTGCGTGCCGCATTGTGCGTATGTGCGTGCCGGGTTGTGCAGATGTGCGTATCCTTCATTTGGTGTGGTGGAGCATGTCCCACAGTTTCCTCAGTATGATGCAACATGCGCTCGACCATTTTGCATCTGTGCCACAACCGAGCATAGCGAGTGCGCCCTGCACAAGGTGACAGGTTGGGCTGTGGTAAGTGGCTGTTCAGCCGAAACATTTTGTATCAGAAATCCTAGCTAGTATTGTGCGTTAAACGCCCTTTCAAGTTGTATGCTTGATAAATTGGACCTCAAATACACTTTCCCGAGGATGCACCATTTGCAGAGCTTGGTAAAATGCCTGCATCATAGGGGTATTGAATCAGATACAGTGTGCAGTCTAAGCAAGGTTGCAACCACAATTTTGTAGCCTAGCCTAGGCTAGCTGCGCAATGCATTCAAATGCATCTCGGAGGCTATATTTAAAGTCATAGAGACTACAGTCGCAGTTCAAGTTGTGTACAACTTGCCCTGTTACCAAAAAGATCAAGCCTCAGTGCCCTGAATGTCAGCCGATTGATCAATGTGACACACCATAACACATGAAACAAAGCCAGAATACGTGTGAATGAAGCGTATCGTACACGAGGCTGATGCAACGACCTATTCAAATCACTTTTTGTCTACATATACAGATGGGCAAAATGTAGTTTGCACATCCTGATTGCAAACTTGGGTAATGTCCAAAAGTACACGTTTGCACACTGTTATGCTGCTGGTGTGCTGTGACCAGACTGAACTGCCTCCTAAATGTAAACAAACAAGAAATTTGACATGTACTACTACTTTACTGTCATAGCAGAATCTGAGCCAAAATTGCATGATCATGTCAGCCCTGATCTGAGTTTACACATGCAACATGACATGGAGTGCTGCAATGCCCTGCAAAACAATCAATCAGCAGCATCCGATGCACAAATAATGATTGACGGAGTGCATCGTCAAGTGACTCAGCTGTATTGAGACCTTGTGCCGTCATTAATATGGTTGCTCGTGCAGCAGGCTGCAATCTGTGGCTATGACTGTGCTTTGCGCTTCTTTTCAAGCTCTTCATATTGTAGTTTTTGAGAGCACTCATGAAGACATAGCTCTGAATACAGCCAAAACATGGCAAACGCGGGCGAGACCTGCATATAGATTCATCGACTTTGTCTCATACGTCTAACTCATGCAGATCTGACATCAAACTGCTCTATGCAGAATGCAACCGTGGACTTCGCAGAACCTTGTGCTGCATTCAGCACTCTACCATGCACATGCATCCCAACAGGCATGCAGAGTAGCACGGTAACTTACAACCAGGGCTGCTTTGCCGCTAACTCCAAGCGATGTCCTGAACCCGTGCCAGAAAGTATTTGCACCCCCAACAGTTGCACCGGCCAGACCTAGCGCGGTTAAAGACGCTTTTCCCCCTGCCTGCCAAGCTTCTTTTTTGCACCTTTCCCCAATCTCTAGGCGACGCTGTTCGTCAAGCTGTGCTGCTGACATCCTGAACTTGCTCTGTGACTTGACTCTTAGCGAGAAAGGTTCAATAGTCGCTGCCTTGGGACGCTACATGCATGCACATTGCAGTTGCGCTCGGAAGCGCCCTCGCGCATGGGCCCTTCGAAGAATTCTGCAAAATAATGTCTCAGAATAGTAGACGCTGCCCAAGAGTTTGCCCTGCGTAGCATTGATTCTTGTGACTCAGACCCAATCGGTTGGCTACGTTGATGCGATGCAAAACAAACAGGCAAGGGGTGATCAATTCATAAGCTCCCTGCCTGACGCTCAGCTGACCCACATCCTGAAGCTTGCTGATCATGAAACGAGATTATTGGCTCACTTGGTCTGCCAGAGGTGGAACAGAAACTAAGACAACCCAACTGCCCTGACTTGTGGGAACCACTGCCAGTTTTGCACCTGTTTAAGGGTAAAATTAGTCCTGCTGGGACTGCGCAACTGACTGCGCAGTTGTCACGTGGCTTGACATGGCTGGCAACTCGAGCAGCTGGGATTGCTCTGGCACGTTTTTGCTTCCCTGGACAATGGATGACTGAAAGACTTGCTCTTCACGAACCTAGAATAAGTCCAGTAAAAGATGAGGCAGAGCATGTATGCCAACAGCAGCTGCCAAGACTGATTGGCCAACTGGACTACAGGCACGAGTCAATCAGGACGGCCTTTTCCTGTGCAGGTATGACAATCACTTGACTGTTGGCACCTCCAAGCTCTGTACTCTGACAAGTCGGCACTATATTCAGCTTGCGCTGCAGATGTTTCTGTACTGAAGACCCGCTTATTTTATGAGCCTGTGCTATCTTCTTACTTGGCAGAAAACCTTGTCGAGCTGGATCTTGTGGCCTACGGACAGACCTTTGTGCAGCATGCCATACCTTTGGACTGCATAAGCGTCCTGCTCAACCTGGAGCAATTGACTATGAGGTCAAGCTGCAGTCACAGCCATTGGCAGACACAAGGGGCGCTGAGTAGTTTGACCTCGCTCCATACTTTCAAGATCAAGGCAAACGCAACACTGCACGGAGATATCATATCAAGCTTGAGTCATCTGCCTAGCTTGGCGCATCTGGAACTCAACACGATCCCAGGAGGCAAACTAGAACTAAGCACTGGGCAGTTCACTGCCCCGAAATCTTTCTCCAAAGGACAACATTATGGCATGGAGGTGCAGCCTGTTCAGTTCAGTATGCCAGCTGCACTCAACAACCAGCCTGGGTTCCCAGGTGACACCTTGGGATTCCTGCGCTCCTTTTGTGTCCATGAATGTTTGTTTACTTCAGCGCCAGTCCCTTTCTGGCAGCTGTCAAGCTTGACCTCAATTGCGTTTTATCATTGCCAATTTCAGCAAGATGATTGGGTAGATCAGAGTCTGCATGGGGCTGTACAGATTGAAGAGCTGATCATGTCAGGATGTCAACTTGACTACGTATCTGAGAGTGTGTGCCAGCTCATCAACTTGCAAAGCCTCAGGATAGTCAGAAGTCTCACGCAATTTTTGCCAAGCACCTTTTCAGCACTAACTGCACTGACAGTGCTAGACCTGAGTAGGAACATCCTGGATACAGTCCCGCCGTCATTGAAGTATCTGTCTAAGCTGCAGCATGTTGACTGGTCAAACTGTTATCACATCAGCAGCTCCCTGCTTTTCTTCATCGATTTCTTGGATTTGCAAAGTATTACTCTGTTACCAGCATATGGGGAATGGGAAGGTCTGTCATTGTACTATATCGGCCAGCTTGAAGCTGCTTTGCAAACTCATTTTGCTGTTGAGAAGCGCCCGTCATTCAGATACTTAACACACTAGTGTGGCTAAAGTAGCGTATTCCCCTGATCATTGCCAATTGTCAACACAGACGATATGACAGACCTCAGTGCTCATTTTGAGGACAAGCTATGAGACAGTCCCAAAGGACACATGTAGGTCCAGGACATACTGCTGTTTTATGTCTACAACTGTTGTAGACACAAAACAATGACTAATGTACCAGGAGTGCCCAGTGTCAGGGCTCCAGACTGCGCTCCTGCATATGATCTCGTTCAATTCGATCTGCCGCGTGAGGTATGCAGCGTGCTCAGAGTGATATGCACTCATCGTTGAGACTGACGCAAGTGTCAACGCTTCCTTTGCCGAACCTGATGATCACGATCTGTTACTGTCATGCTTGTTAGACGTCTAAGGTCGACAGCGAGACGCTCAGCTTATGCCTATGCCCTACTGTCTTCGACACTGTGTTAGACTTTCTCCGCGACGCACGCGCACGCTGACAATGAGCCGGAGGTAGGTACTCAAAACAAATCACTGTTCTGTTTATTGATCCTCAGCTTGTCAATTCGGCTTTGACTCGCAAACCTAGCTTTGCTTTGAGACTGCCGGTTGTGGATTGAGGCACGGTGTTCTGAAGCGCCTATCAAGCAGACCCAAGTAGACCATTGAGACATAGATCACCCGTTGTAGCAAAAGAGTCTGACAGTAGAGACTGCACCACATTACTTCCTGATCCTTTGGCTTTGCGTATGAGATACACTGTTATCTGTGTTGCATGGACTCGAAACTATCACGGTTGAGTGCACAAGTTTTGTGTGGCATCTCCTGCAGGACGCTAAGACACAGGAGAAAGATTCAACTGAATATCTTTCACAGCTAGCAGGTCATTATATCACATTGCAAAGTCTTCTGGCTCTTCAAGACTTACATGTGGACAGCCTGCAAGGCACTGCCTTCCTTGATTTGTCATTGTCATCGATAGCCAGCCAACAACAACATAGCGCTTTATAAGAGACTTGCATAGCATCTTGCCCTACAGACGCTTCATTATCATCTTTTGCAATGCAGGAGCTGCATCTCTGTTGTGATGGACATGTTGCCAGATGGCTTTCACTCTGTTCCCAACAACTCTCTGCTTGGCTGCCATTGAGTGAGACACAGGGCAGCTGTGCATATGTTATACTTGTAGAGAAGCCTGATCTGTGCATCACAGAGTACATTTTGACCAGAAGGACTGAAGTTCACAAAAGATGTGAGCAATGTTTCAGTTCATGCATGATCAAAGTCTGCTTGACAAGTTAGCCTGGGGCAGCTTTGTTGCCTGACCCATGAGAGACAGGGCAGGAGCCATGCAAGCAGATGAGCATGTTGCTATTTTCCTTTGTCACTGTTGATGCTGAGTCTTGACGTTGGTGTTGCAATGCAGAAAGAAGAAGGTGAGGGTGGTCAGCTCAGTGCTGCTATGGACAAGGCAAATGCTCGTTGCTTCTGAAGAGCAAGGAGACTACTTGTTGGATGTGTTTGAACAATGTTTTATGCAACGGTCTCTGCATTGATTGGACCATGAGCAGCAGATCAAGGAATGAGTGACGTGTATGCATACAGTGAGACACGCTATGCTACAGTGGTGTCATGTTGGTTATAATGCTGCTTCTTAGCGTCAGACAATGGACCGAACTGGCTGATGCAGCTTGATATGAAATTGTAGGACAACTTCACTTGTTTGCTCGAGACAGATGTTGCCATAGCCATTGAGTGCCATGGCATGATAAGCCGCAGGTCAGCGCAACTTCAGTGTGCTGATGATGCAGTCATGGATCAGCAGTATTCAGACACATGGATCAACACTTGGCAAAGACCATTCAAGCTACCTTGCAACTACTTGCTGCTGTTCTAGCAGTGCTGAGAGCTGCAGAGTGACCTGTTGGAACGAGTAGTGCAGCTTTGCCTTGACACAGTACTTACAACAGGTTGATTGCTCAATGGTGTATTTGGTCAACCAAAGTCTGACGCTCATAGCTCTACCGGCTGTTGGCACGCAGGATGCAGGCTACCGTATTACAGCTGTCACAGAAGCTGACACAGTGTTACTAGCAAGTTCTGGTATGTTCATTAATGGGTTGACCAGAATTGTCTACATGCCACTGCATAAATCAACAGTACCTGGTAAATTCACTGCTGTTGTACATGGCAAGTCTGGAAAGCTCACAAGAGCTTGGCAGACTGTGCAAGTTGAATTGTCATAGTATCAAATCGACTAGACATGCATTAATTTATACGTGCGTTCGGTTACCATGTGCAGCACCTGCAGGTGTGCCTTGCAGACTGCAGGGATGCTTTGTAGACATGCATGCATGCAGCATTGCATGGAGCGGTTCCGGTCAATACAATATACATGTCATGAGAGTCAATACAGATGAAGCTTGCCGTCAGCAATGTTGGCGGTTTACAGTGGCTGTAAGCAGTTTGCAGTAATGCATGCATGCTATGCATTCAGCACAAAAGCCATCCTGGTTAATGCATTTCAGCAGTCAATGAATCCAATTCAGTGGTACCTGTAGCTTGCAGTGAGCTATATTGACGATCTACAGTAGCTGTAAGCAGTGTGCATGCATGCATTCTGCGCAGCATTACATACATCCTGTGGATCAAGCACAGTACACATTCCTTACTCAAGTCTTGATTCACTGCATGTCAAGAGGCAACACACCTGTCTGTGAGTCAAGCACAGATGTAATTGGTTCTGAACACAGTACATCACATGAGATGATATGTTATATGTATGTACATCTGTGGCTTATATGTATATATTGAGCCACCTTGACGATCTTCAGTTGCTGCAAGCAGTCTGCAGCAATGCATGCACCATATGAACCAATCACAGTGGCCTGGCAGTCGATTGAGGTCATCTTTTGACAGCAGTCAATTTACAGACAGCTTGCAGTGAGCTAAGTGGACGGTCATCTGCAACTCCAAGTAGTCTCCTAGGCCTAAATAGAATGGATGATCTGAGATCATCTCAGACGTTTTCCAAATGATGCACTGGTTCGCACAGCCCAACAAATCGCTCAAGGAAATGTTATTTGATGCAGTGTATACATATGCAGTGTGTACGTACAGCTGTGTCAGGCTTTGTTATTAATTAATGCTTTGGTGTGCATTGACATACATCCTGAAGGCTGTACCTGTAGTCATGGTAAATCGAACTTCGGAACCTATAACTTGAAAGCTGTGGACGAACATGTTGCTATATGGCTGAAAGCAGTTTGCAGCAGTACGTGCATGCTATATATCCAGCACAGCAGCCTGAATGTAGCATGACATGTTGCATTACAATGAAGCTTGCAGTACGTCCTGTGTGCTACATGGACAATTTGCAGGGCTTGTATCAACTTTGCAGGAACACAGGCATCAATTACATGTAGCCTTTGTCAATTGTCCTTTTTGAGGGTAGGAGGCAGCACATCAGTGGCTTGCAGTCAGGGGATCAATCCATAATGTATTGCTGTACATGCCTCCTATTTGCAGCAATGCATGCATACAACTTTCCAGTTTAACAGTCAATGCAAGGCTCAGTCAAGCACAAGTACGGCGCCAATATGCTAGTGATGTGTTCCCTATCACAGGCTGTGCAATCACCCCTCTTGCGCAGCTAATCAGAACTATCTGATTTGCAACATGGCGCTGTCGTTAGTTGTGTATGCCACCTGCAGTACAACAGCACTGTAATGTTGTGTTTTCTGATACACAAGGCATGTCTTACTCCTTCTAAACTTGAAGATGTACTCGAGCAGAGAGTCCAAAAGACAGATACATATTTCTGAACCATGATAGACTTCAGAACATTCTTTGGCAAACAAATCAGTTTACCTTGTGTGCA
>JAABUW010009306.1_pt1 | contig 11239 bp, 18 predicted proteins | sample 5560081 | NCBI WGS metagenome assembly JAABUW01 (sample SAMN10711882, study PRJNA513363) | rock metagenome | isolation source: Antarctica rocks | place: Antarctica: Victoria Land, Knobhead sud | reverse complement strand
GCTGAGTGTTGCTGTAGAGCTAGCTAGTGCCAGATTTACCTTTTGAGAAAATCCATTGTGGTTGCGTTTCTTCTCTTTGTGCATGCATTGGACAAAAGCTGAGTGGCACTTGCTGGCAAGCATGCCACTCCGTCCAACGCAGTCATCGTGGGTCTTGCAACATGCATCCAAACCATCACAGGGTGCTTCCCCTGCAGGTGGAGCAAAATTGACATTGCTCTTGTCACAATCATCAGTAGCATGGCGTAATGCTGTGCACCCATTGGCTTGTGTGACAGGATCTGCTCAAGGCATGCTGTGCAAGCTTACCTGGACAGCCCCCATGCCCTACACCACAGAACTTGCCATAGCGTAGTGTGAAGTCTGTGCAGGCCTCTTCATGGCAGGTCCTGGCACAGGGTGGTGCTTGATAACCCCCCTACGTTGCCACGAAGTTTGGGTGGCAAGCAGAATGCAACCGGGAAACATACCACGAGCTTGAAGAGCAAAAGTTTTTGCAGTCAATATAGATCGTGGTAGCAACACTGTAAGGCATTTGTTGCCTGAAGCGATATTTACTTTCAGTTTCTGCTCGCTGCCTGGCTTGTTCCCAGTCACTGGCTTGCCAGCTGCGTTCACCGCCTCACACAGTCCAAAGAGGCAAAGAGAGACAACCAGGTATCGCATCTGCATTGTGCCTAACTATTATGACGTTGAGAGCGGTAGTGGCTAGATCGACTGAACATGCATGCCACCTTCAGCATGCAAGACTATCAGAGGCAGAAATGCCTTGAGCCAACCGCTGAGTCGGCCCTGCCGCAAGCCACAGCATGTCACAGCTGCACTGAGGCCTCACGCGTTGAATGCAGGTGTGTACACTTGTGTCTGTTGCGGTCAACGGCGGTGTCAATACTCGGCATATGAATGCTATACATATTATTCAATTGTGAACTATCACAGCTTCCTACCACAAACTAAGCGCGAGATCACAGAGTACGCATGGTACGTAAGATGCCGCGGCCGATGTTTGCCATTGGCAAAGAGCATATCGTGTGCTAGACTGTCCGGCAGCTACTCCGCCTAACAGTATGGGGATCTTCAGGAAGGCAGCGCATAAGCTGCACATCAAAGGCTCTTCTGGCAGGCACAGCAGCACTGGACACTTGAAGCACGACTACGAAAGCGAGCCAGTCACTGAGGAGGAAGCGTCAGTGCCGAAAAACGATGCAAACGGCAATGCTGATCCCAATCACCTCCCCACAGCAGCGCAAGCTCAGGTTCAGGATGCGCAACGGCCGGAAGTGCAGGACAAAAGCAAGGCTGGACCAGCACGCCTGGATTTATAGCACGCTCCTAAACCTCCGCCCTGGGCAAAGAAGGGCTTGGATAGCAACACCACATACACCTTACACTCATCTGATGACCAACCAGCAAATGGTCAGCAGCAGCCCGCAGGAGCTCAGGCAAATGGACAATCCGCCGGGAATCAAGCATCAATGCAGCAAGCACAGAAGAATCAGAGGGCAGCTGCAGTGATCCCTGACGGCGCCACCAAGCAGTCTCCGGCAAAGCAGTCTGGTGGTACTTTGGTGCAGCCAGGCCTCATTGGGAAGATCCTGCTGCTCGCCTGGATTTTCGTTACCCTGATCTATATTCAGCTGTTCAAGATCAGCTTGCTGGGAATGATTCTGCCGTTCTTACTGATGGGGATGCCAACTGGATTGGGTCTGAGTTGGCTCTTCTTCTATCAGCTGGGTGCAAAGAAGGAGATCTCTGCTCAGGTAGCTGTAATTGCTATGTGTTTGGACATTGCTCCAAGTTGGTTTGCTGACACACAAATGTACAATCACATCTGCTATGAATGCTGTTGCTGATCAAGCGTCTGTCTGTGCAGCTGAACATCACACCTGGGCAGAAGGGGCTTGTCAAGCTGACTGGAGATGTGCCCTCCTGGATCAACTTTCAAGACAGGGAGAAGGTCAAGGTAATGGCTGTAGCAGCTTGCCTTGCTGTGAACCAGCTGTGATTGCTCTGCACAATTATTCAGTCAGTCTGTAGCGTCTGGGATGCGCATAGCGTCTGGGATGCGCATATGGGCTCTGTAATTCCCTTGGCAACAACGGCCGTACCCTTTTACTACACAGTCTGACTGGCTACTGCCTGCTGCCTGCTTCGTCCACCCCTCACTGCTTTTCAGAAGGCGTTCACCTCCAGAGGTCCAAAAGGTGCTTTAAAGCTGTGTGTACGCTGCAGTGGCTCAACAGGATTTTAACAGAGTTGTGGCCATACTACGACAAGGCAGCGGCTGCTGTGATCAAGGTGATAACTGCCTGACACAATTTGGCCTGGTCAGCACTGCTTGCTTTGCAAGTTGCTGCCTGGCGATGCCATGGCTGTCCTGCTTCCAGCACAAGTGTCAAGTCTCATGCAGGGAGCAGGACATCAGCTACAACAGACACAGTGCATGACAGACTATCAAACTGGCACATGCCTGCAGCCAGTATGTAGTGTGGTAGAGAGGCCTTCATCATGAGTGGACCTCTTGCGCAAATGGTCATGTGCACGTCGTCCCGATACTGGGTACCTTGCTGTTGCTTGATGAAGGGCGTCATGTTCATCACAACCTGGAGACATGCTGACAAGTGGCCATGTATGCCTTCAGGAAACAGTGGAGCCTTTGATGGAGCAATACAAGCCGCCAGGCCTGATCAAGAAGATCTATTTCAAAAATCTGTCCTTTGGAGATGCTCCTTTCAAGATTGAGAATGCATGGGTTGAAGATGAGGGCGAGAAGCATGTTCTCCTGGAGGTAAGTCTCGCATTGTGGCTTCCTTGTATTCCCATCAGCCAGTTCCTTACTTGCGTAAGTGTGCTTGACGTCCATTCTTGCGCATTAGCTCATCCCAATCTCAACCTATAGGGCTGGCAGGGCAACTTCATGCTGCATATACGTTCTGGCATGTCACGCAGGACTCCAACTGTACTGCTGATGTCCAAGCTCAGCTGTGATATTGTCATGTGCATCCATCAACATTATCGTGTCCAAGGTCTATTACAGTCTTCCCCATATGTCCCTGGTTCAGTTGCCAGGACGCATACTAGTGGCGTGTCTTGGCGTGTAGGTTGCATTGAGATGGGCAGGTGATGCCAATATTGCCATTGCTATTGAGCTGCCTGCTGGTGGGGAGGCCACTCGCATGGTGCCCAAGATCTCAGACCTGCACATCCAGGCTGTTGCTCGTGTCATGCTGGCTCCACTTGTTGGAGAGATTCCAGGCTTTGGAGCTGCTGTCATTGCATTGAGGTACTCAAACAACTCTTTTCCGCTCAATGTTACTTAACTTTGAAAAAATGATTGTTTTGCACCAGATTCTGGGTAATTTCACAGGCTGTGACTGTTGCTGAACCCAACAGGATTTATTGATAACAAGCCCTACTGCTGCGCAGATTCACTTTATCTGGTCATGTTGAGCCCATGCAGGGTGCTGATGGTTTCATGCCACATTTTGAAGCTACCGTGCACATGTTGGCAGTAGACCGCAAAAAATAGTCCTGTCACCACAGGCAGCATCTACATACCCACGCTTTGCATGTCAACACTTGTGGCACACCCAACAGCAGCCCAAAGCAACAAGCGCGCACAGAGCAGCATCTTCTACAACATGACTTTGGCGTACTGCAGAAAACCGCCGCAGATCAAATTCAAGCTGGACTTCGGCAAAGCTTTGGGCAGCGCGTACACAGCCAAGGCAGTGCGCCTCTGGCTGGACCCCTTCCTCAGGGAAACCCTGGCAGACCTGATTGTGTGGCCCAACCGCATTGTGGTCCCCATCCTGCCTGAGGAGGTCACTGGCCCGCTTGATGACCTCATGCTCAGGTTTGTCCTCCGTCCTGACCTGCAGCGACCTAAAACATCTCCAAGTTGTGAAAACGCATTTGTACTGTCCTCAGACAATTCTGAGTTTAGATTTCAAGTGCAGGCATGATGTTTCTGAATTAAAATAGATGTTTGGGTTAAAAAGAGCTGCAGAGACCTGCAGAGATCTCTGCTTGCCTGATGCTTCATTTGGGTGGTTACAGCTCATGTCCCTGTTGCTCAGACACTCAAGATTGGTTGACAACTGACAGCAGTATACATGTAGGCGTGGTAGACAGCTGAGAGTGGTCAGATCCGTGTTCTCACTTGTATTACTGCTGTGCTGTTGCACGTCTGCCAATGAGCACTGCGTGTACATGCTGTGAGCTGCCTTTTAAAGTGTCTGCCCACGTACTGCTGGACTACAGATCAGGTTTGATCTTGACAGCAGTGCTGCACACTGTCTGGCACCAAATTTTGCGTCGTGAATGGGTGACAATTCTGCTGTTCAACATGATGGCACAGCACATGTTCCTAACTGCTGATGCATGGTTAACCAGTCTGATGCGTTGCCATCGTTGCCCTTGTTGCTTTGCCCTCTTGTGAAGGCCTTATTGGAGCCAACTTGTGTTATGGCGGTCAGGTGTTGCACATCTGCTTCATCTGCACTTTGGTTCTTGCAGGCACAAGGGCGTGCTGCAAGTGTGGGTGCTGGAGGCAAAGGACCTGCACAAACAGGATATTGGCGGCAAGGCAGATCCTTTTGTGCAGCTCCAGACAAGGGTCCAAGATCTAGAAAAGACGGTATGTCCTGATGAGTCACGTGTCAATCTTTTGCTGCACAATCTGACAAGCTGGAAACTGGATTCACCATGCTACCAGTGTTGCACTGCAAGTTCAAAGCTGGTTCTGGGTTATATTTCTACAGACAGCAGGTGCTTCATACAAGGGTGGATGGACAGGAGCAAAGGCACCTGTCACTTGTAGCGACTGTTGTCTGACAAGCTCACACAGGATTTGTGTGTAAATGCTGAAGTGTGCTTGACCGCTGTTGAACAGCACCTCTGTGTGATGACAACCAAAAACGCAGAGAGACTGCTGCATTTGCACGACTGCACTTGCTCATTCCCATGGAGTACTCACTCTGGCAAGCATGCCTTTGCACTTCAACATGGTAGATGTAGCAGTGTGGATGCACATGTGCAAGGCTGAGTGTCATGTGACCACAGGAGCACAAGAAGAACACCTTGACTCCAGTATGGAATGAGCGCAAGTGGCTGATGGTCCAGGAGCCTCAGACTCAGGACCTCAGAGTTGAGTTGTTTGACTGGGACAGGATCAATGCCAAGGAGCTGCTGACCATCAACGTGTTGAAGGGCTTCAAGGACACTCTGGGGTCCAAGACACTCATGGGCAGGTTTGTCCTTGCTTCCAGATGTTACCTTTCGAGCTTCCAGATGTTGCCTTTTGAGCCTCCAGATGTTGCCTTTTGAGCCTTCAGATGTTGCCTTTTGAGCCTTCAGATGTTGCCCTTCGAGCTTCTAGATGTTGCCCTCCTGAGCTTGATTGGAGTTTGGACTTGCAATTTTTGACTTCTGGCTTTGTTTTGAAATCATGCATTGCTTCGGCCACCTTGAAGGGCCATCTTGGGACAACAGCCACTGTGATTTTTGTGGGCGAATTGCACAGACTGATGCCTCTCAGTCCAAGATGATGCAAGCTTTTGTATTGCAGGTGCGCAATTCCCATGAAAAGGTTCTCCAAGAAGCCAGAGCAGGAGATCGAGGAGTGGTACGAGCTGGGCAAGAATGACTTTGCCTCTGATTCTGGCACGGTGGGTGCTTCTTGCAAAGCTGGTGGACTTCTGCTTAATGCAGCAGCTTCTGTTCAAGCATGATCTGGCTGCCCAGCAAAAGTGCATGCTCTGTATGTTCTTCGACCAGAATGTGCAAACTAGATGCTTTAGCAGGAGTCTGCTGCATGCAGTCTGTAGTCATACCTGTGACCTTTGTATACATTGCACTTACATGCATTTCTTTTGCACAAAAACTGCTTTTTGCTGGCTGTACGTCTGTCATTCTTTGGAAGGCATGTTCCCAGCCAAATCAGTACACGAATGCTGCAAAATGGCTTTGATTGAGCTGACAGAGACTTTTGACACTTGACTGGTGTTTCTTTTTTAGGCCTCATTGGATGTACAAAACACGCTAGCCTGTGTATGTGCCTCAAGACATCTACACCTATGCATTTCATCATCAATGTTCTCCTTGCTTTGAGTCAAAGGTCTCTCTGTATGTTTGCTACCGCAGTGCTTCAGCTCTTCCTTGATCAAGCTGAAACTGTCTCTTTGCTGAAACGTAGGGCAAGGGTCACGGCAAGCTGAAGCTGAGGATCAAGTACATGAGCCTTGAGGAGATCTACAGCCAGCCTCGTGCTGCCACCATTGTGAGTCTCCCCTCGCTCACCTTGCATCAAACTTGGTTTGCGTGCTGGGGCAATACTCGTCTTGTTTTGTGTGCACCCTGGTGCTGTACCATTGTCATGTGTTGCCCAATCACGTGGACTCTCAAGGCGCAGGTCAATGCTCAAAGTTGCCAAACCCGGAAACTGGGCAAGTTTGACTGTTTGTGACAGAAGCGATGCATGTTGCTGTTGAAAGTCTCTTGCTCATGCTGCATGCCATGTCAGCAAGCTTCCCAGCCTACCTCGCCATGCTGTGTGTGACATGTGGCACATCATTTGTAGTGCCCGATCAAACTCAGGGTGTTGTTGCATCACTGTGGACTCACCCTGCTGACAAATTGTAGCAGCAAGTCAACCCGTAGCCAGCATCATGGCTGCCTGTCATGCCCCAGAGCTTTGTGTGCATGACTGGTCTGTGTCTGATAGATCATGTCTAATTGAGTGTGCCTGACTGCTCTGTGTCTGATAGAGCATGTCAGATTGAGTGTGCATGGCTGCTGTATGTCTGATAGAGCAGGTCTGATCGAGTGTGCATGACTTGTCTGTATCTGATAGAGCATGTCAGATTGAGTGTGCATGGTTGCTGTATGTCTGATAGGGCACGTCTGATTGAGTGTGCATGACCTTTCTGTGACTGATAGAGCATGTCCAAGTGATGGTGCATAACTTGTCTGTGTCCAATGCAGGGTGCTGTGCTGGTGACCTTGCACAAGGGAGAGGACTTGCCGTCAGCAGACCCTAATGGCTACTCAGACCCCTATGTCAAGTTCAAGCTGCACGATAAATCTCACAAGTCCACCATCAAGCGCTTCACCCTCAACCCCGCATGGAATGAGAAGTTCGAGTGGTTCAGGGTACGCCTTCTAGCATCAGCAGCATCCTGCATGCCTTGGCCGCTTTGCTCATTGCTGCACACTTCTTGTCAGCAGAAGCAAATGGTAGCTCATCTACGCTGTTGCAAACAAGATTGCTATGTCCTGGACTCTCATTAGCATTCCACACTTTATGTGGAAGATGTACATGGGCCTGGCTTGTAAAGTCGTGCTGAGCAGGAATGCCAGCAATGAGCATGATCTTTTTGTTGCCTGATGTGCTCAACTGAATCTGTGTGCAATGATGCATGTCACTGGCACAAGTCTGGGCTGTGCTGCCCATCTGCTGAAAGGCATGCAGATCAGTCTGAAAGGCAGGACCTCACACAGGCAGGTACACAGGGCTGTATATGCCTGGCCCTAGGGAAAGACGCAGGTGTACTGAATGAATGAGTGAACCAGTCAGTGACTGAATCAGATGTAGATCAGGCAACTGACAGTTGGCCTTTGTGTCACAGGTGCCCGTTCAAGAGATCTTGGAGTGCAAGATCTTTGATAATGACACTCTGAGTGAGGATGATATGCTTGGCATAGTGGAGGTTGACATAGCCAAGGAGGTTGCTGCCTCTCCCAATGGAGAAGTTCTGAAGACGTGGTACCTGCAAGAGCTGCAGTACAAGGGCGCCGAGCCTCCTCCTTCATGCATCACCATGCACATTCAATGGGTGCCGTTTGACATTGACTAAGCAACTGAGAGCAGCAACATTTAGATCCAGGCTAGCTTTGCCAGTTTTGTCTGCAACAACGGAGCACAAGTTGCAGTTTGTCCCTGGCTGCCATTGTCAGCTGAGATTGTGATTTGACATTCAGACGTCTGACATGATTTGATGACCTGCTCCTGCACATGACCTTGAGGCAATAGCACACTTTGAGACTGATGTTGTGCCGCTCAACGCGCTGTATCAACACGCGGTGGCATACTCCAAAGCTCGCGCATGTGTCATAAAATTGATCTGCGTTGTAGCAAAATACGTATTTGTGTGTCGCGATGAAGCTCTCTTCCAGCTGGGCTCGAACCAGCGACCTTGCGGTTAACAGCCGCACGCTCTAGCCAGCTGAGCTATGGAAGAAGCTGGTAGGTGGGCGGTACGCGAGAACTTGCCTTGAATATCTATCCTGGGAAGCTCATGTGCACCGAAGACATGGATCAACAATCAACCATGTGCATAGTGTTGCAGCAGTTGTCAGGACTAGTGGGTCACAAATACATCAATACCAACTGTCATGTTTCAACAGTCAGAAATCAACTTGTATTCAGACCTGCATGCGCATGCCAGAACCCTTCGGGCCTATGCAACCCTTCCGGACTCCCATCAAAAGAAGTCACGGGTTGATGGAGGTGTTGAAAGCTCAGTGGCAATGTAAATGCAAGGACTACACATTTTTGTATACTGCACGGATACGAAACGTCGAGTCTTGACCCATATACATGCACCTGACGACGTGCGCAAGAGGCAAAGGTGCAATGGCTCGCGCCAGGTATTATGTCGAAGGCATAGGTGCTGACAACACGTACTTTGAATACACCTACTACCATTTTGCACCAGCTTTTTTCTTCGCAAGAGACCCAGAAGACAGGGAAAAGCAGGACTTTATCCAGCTGCTTGTAGACACCATCCTAAAGTCATGGCTGAACGTCCGTGGGGTTGTATCGGCTGTGGCCGGCACGCAACCGACTTTGTACACAGGCCGAGTTATTCCTTGAACGACGCAGCAGGACTTGCTGTGCACAACATGCTTCTGGCTGTGTGTCCAGCAAGAGCCCGCCACGTCCACGCAGCGTCACTCATGGATGCCAGCAAGAAGAAGACAGCTCAGAAGTTTGGCTTGGATTCAGCTGGACCTGAGATGCTGATGTGTAGAAACTATTACAAACTGAAGGAGACACGTTTCCAGAGGTGTGGACGCTGCAAGGGGCCATCTTACTGCAGTGTTCAGTGTCAGAAAGCAGACTGGAAGAGACATAAGCCAAACTGCGATGGGCGTGTGGAGGCTATGAAGCTTTCATCTGAAGAGTTGGCCCTATTGGATCAGTACGCAAGCGATTTCACCCAAGGCACAGGCGAGCTTAAACACTGGAATCATGCTGGTGGATTCCCAGAGGTGCAACAAGAAATGGGCTTGGGTAGCCAATTGGTAGACTTTGGAGCAAAGAAGGCCAAAGAGAGACGTCGCGTCATGCAAAAGGGGAAGGATGAGTTGAATGAAAAGCTGCTGGCAGCTACAGAAGGTCATGTTGATGCTGCCACTGCTGCATTCAGAGCCTCACAGGAAGGGCAGCAATTCCCTGATTGCTTTCGAATTTACATGTATTTTGAGTAAATGCAAGCCCCTGGATATCAAATCAAGTTGCAGGATCATATTGATTACAATTTGATCCTGCAGTGCAGTGGAAAACGATGTGTAGAACCAAACACTTTCTTATGACTGAATTTCACTTTAACTGTTGTTACTTTGCTTGTGACAGTCTGATGCTGTGAATTGCATGCCCAGCATGTTGTTGTCTGACAAGCGTTAAACTTTTGTGCTACCACAAGCAGAATTCCAACACATATAATCCTTCCAAACTTCAATGTGGTGAAGCGCCTCACTATAAGGCTGTTGTGTTCGTCAGCATATCAATCATTCAAGCACAACAAATAGCATTGCACACTGCACACGACGCCCATCAAGTCAATGCAGCAAAGTCTCGCAGCGGCGCCTTCTGGTGTTGGTTTCGGAGCTGCCCACACGCTGCTGCAGCCTCCATCCCTCGCGACACTCTGATACTCACTGGCACTCTGTGCTTCTCAAGCACAGCAGCAAATGCTCTGACATGTGCCTTGTCAGGTCGCTTATAGCCAGACTCATCTACAGGATTCCAGGGAATCAGGTTCACATGTGACCTTAGGTCAAAACGTCTCAGCAGGTTTGCAAGCTGCTCTGCCAAGATGGGGGTATCATTGACCCCAGCCAGGACTGTGTACTCAAAGGTGACTCGGCGTCCTGTGACTCTGAAGTACTCCTGGCAATCCAGCATGAGTGCTTCCAGTGGGTACACCTTTGCACTGCACACAGCATGCCATGTCACTCAGCATCTTTGCTTGTTGCTGGGAGCAGTCCAAAAGTAAGTAACAGGACTTGAAAAGATACTGCTGTTTCAGCACTGGTTAGAGAAAAGCTTGAGGGTGAGGTGTATTGGGTTTCCTATTGGATGGGACGCTCCTCTGATACTGCTCACAATTTGAGCTGGCACCCATGGGGCCAAGAGGAGCAGCAACAAGAAGCAATCAGCAAGACCAGATGCAGCATGCCAACTGGCAGAAGCTGCAATTGCAGCCCAGGACAGACTATGCAAGAGCTGACTTTGCCACATGCCTTGCACATGATGGAGCAAGTCCAACACAGACAGTCCATTCTTTCTGTACTTGGCAAACCATCACACACTAAGTCAGCCACAGGCCTCCTGTATACGGGCCCCAGCGCACACTTAGCCAGAGGTGCTGTATTGAAGACCCAATGCATACAAAGTGTCACTGCAGACAGACCGTGCACACAGTGCAGAAAACAGTACAGACAGACAGACAGACAGACAGTATAGACAGACAACACAGACAGACAGTACAGACAGACAGTATAGACAGTACAGTATAGACAGACAATACAGACAGACAGTACAGACAGACAGTACAGACAGACAGTACAGACACACAGCACAGACACACAGCACAGACAGACAGTACAGACAGTGCAGACAGACAGTACAGACAGTACAGACACACAGCATAAACAGACAGTACAGACAGACAGTTCAGACAGCGCAGACAGACAGTACAGACAGTACAGACAGACAGTACAGACAGACAGACAATACAGACAGACAGACAGCGCAGACAGACAGTGCATACAAAGTTGGGTACCTTGGTACAAGCTGCTCCCGCAGCTGTTGGTTGGGTGCATGGATGCTGATGGCAAGAGTGGACTGCAGATTGTGGCTGGCCAGCTTCATGATGGCATTGGGGACCCCCACGGTGCTGATGGTGATGTGCCTTTGGCCCACACCCAGGTTCTCATTCAGCATGGTGTGGGC
>JAABUW010009304.1_pt1 | contig 11240 bp, 10 predicted proteins | sample 5560081 | NCBI WGS metagenome assembly JAABUW01 (sample SAMN10711882, study PRJNA513363) | rock metagenome | isolation source: Antarctica rocks | place: Antarctica: Victoria Land, Knobhead sud | reverse complement strand
TGACAGCACAGCACAGCACAGCACAGCACAGCACAGCACAGCACAGCACAGCACAGCACAGCACAGCACAGCACAGCACAGCGCAGCACAGCACAACACAGCACAGCACACCACACCGCGGTGCAAGGGCAGACCTGTGAGGGGGCGGGCGGGTGCTGAGCCAATAATGACTAAGGTGCCATTTGCCTTCATAGTCCTGGTTCCACTGGAGCAGCCAGGCCATGAGCACCTCCTTGGCACCTGCTGTCACCACCAACCATACCCCTGCAACATATCATCAACTGGGTCTGTACCTTCCTGATTATCCTCATGCCAGCACAGGCAAATGGACTGTTCTGCTGCATGAACCACAATTGGGCTTGTTCATATCTCAGCAGTACAGAACTCCATCTGTTGTACACGTGTTGTGTCTGTTGCACAGTGTTTACACAACCCACTACCAACAGCCAGCTCCCAGCCAGCCAGCCAGCCAGCCAGCCAGCTATTGTCCTACTGCTGTGCACACATAGATATGGGGTGGGTTCTATGTCTCCAAGAAGACACTTTTTGGCTTGACTCGTGGCAGCTTCATCCAACCTTGAATGGAGCTAAAAGATCTCCACAATGTAGAAATGCATTTTTACTGTCCCCAGACGTTTCTGAGTTTGAACTTTCTGTCTAGGGATGACGTTTCTGAGTTTGAATAGACGTTTTGAGATTGAAAAGAGCTAGATATATGCGTTCACCAATGGCTGTACTTCAATGAGTTGTCTGCATACACCTGATGTTCAGTGCATGTTGCTGTTGTTATCATTTTGCTGTTAGCATTACTGTCAATTTGTTGGTACGGATGTTGACTATCATCAATTGCGTACCTGGCCCAGCTGGAATGGTCACAATAGATTTGACTGCAGACCCAGCTGCTTGAAATCCAACTTCGCCTGCCCCAAACAGCCCTCTGGGATGCCCATTGCCGCCTGCTGTGGACCCCTCTTGCTCATCGTCTGGCAGACTCTGCCTACTGCTTGACCCATTCTGCCCATTGAACAAGCCATCATGCTGGCAGTTGGGCATGCTCTGCCCATTGACTGGTTGATTTTGCTCATCGTGCAACTGAGTCTGCCTATCAGCCAGCTGGAGCTCCCCATTGAGTGGTGGGTGTTGCCCACTGGTTGACTGGCTAGCCTGCCTGGGAAAGGGCTCCTCTGCATTATACAGCAGCTGCCGCATTGTGCCATCCTCTGATCCAGTCAGCAAACACAACGGGCTAGCTGAGGTGGCTGCTTGATGAGCTGGCATATAGGGACCATCATTCCCAGCAGTGTACAGTATGGAAGACTCTGGATGACTCGCAGGAGATGAACAGTCCGGCAGTGCTGAAGAGGAGGAAGGTGACTTCTCGTGAGCAGGCTCAGCTGACGCTGCGTGAGATGAGTGGACTCTGAACGAAGGTAGCAAAGCGCAGCATAAGACTTCCCTGCCATGGTGCACTGCATGCAAGTTAGTCACAGGCTCTGCTAGCCCACCGACGCTAGCATATGACCCATCTTCACCCCCCTGTGACCCATGCGCCAACTCCCTCAGTCTCTGTTCACCCCCCTCTGATCCCGGGGCCACCCCTTCTAACCCCTCTGACTCTTGCTCCAATCCCCTGGCACCCCCATCTGAGGCAGGAGGGGTCAGCAAGGGCGGGACAGGGCAGCGGCGGCGGCGATGTACATGTGTGCTGCTGCTGCGCGGCTGATAATGGATGAAGACCAGGTGGGTGGGGGAGAGGCAGTGGAAGGTGAAGGGTCTGTGCCAGCCGCCACAGGGGACGCGCATCAGCTCCAGCTGTTGACTGGTGTTGAAGACCACCCAGTCTGATGACTGCAGACAAACAGGATCACCAATTGTGACATGTGAGCTTGTTTGCATTGAATCTTGCAATGCATGATTTTGACAGGGGAGTGAAAGTTCTCTTGCAGCAAATGCGCAAAGCATGCATGCAAACAGGGTCATGGCCTCCACATCACCATTTGTGACATGTGAGTCTGTTTGCAGTTGCGTTCACGGTACATGATGTTGATAGCGGAGTCAAGCCTTTTTGCAATAAGCGCACAAAGCATGGGCTTGACAGCCAAGCAAACAGGGGTCATTGTAGTGGTGAGGCAACAACAGGATGCCATTAATAGATTTTGACCAGTGGTGAAAGTGACGCAATGTATGCAGGAGGGCATGCCATATGGTATGCAGGAGGGCATGCAGGAGGGTATGCAAGATGGCATGCGGGAGGGTAGGCAAGATTACATGCAACAAAGTACGCAAGTGGGCATGCAAAAGCGCATGCAGGAGGGCATGCAAGAGGGGATGCAAGAGGGTATGCAGCAGGGTACGCAAGACACAGCAGGAGGGCAAGCAAAAGTATACCTGGAAGCCACACACAAGTTGGTCCTGAGAGCCTGGAAGCGTCACCACATCCAGCACTGTGGCAATACTTGGCAGCCGCTCTTCTGCTACACACTGCAAGCTCCCTGTCCCACTGGTGCCCTCAACACCATGGCTGCCAGTCTGACTCTCACCATCGTTGTTACTCTCATCCAGCCTACAAATCCTTGTAATGAGACGGTATGCATCAACAGAGCGCAGTGCAGACTTGCATGGTACAGTATCTGGCGCTCAGACTGTATGTGCCCTCAACACAATGGCTGCTGGTATGACTCTCACCACCAGTGTTACTCGCATCCAGTCTACAAATCCTGGAATTGAGATGGCGTGCATCAACAGAGCACAGTGATGACTTGCATGACACATGAGGTACAGTATCTGGCGCTGAGACTGTACGTGCCCTCAACACAATGGCTGCTGGTATGACTTTCACCACCAATGTTACTATCCGGCCTACAAATCCTTGGGATGAGATGGTATGCATGAACAGAGCTGCATGCAGGCTACTTCAAGGGGTTGTTGCTGAACCATGTATGTGAATCAAGCATAGAGTTGCTGTGCTGCAAGATTGTGTGATGAGTTTGATAGTTGATTGCATGACACAGGGGTACACTACCAGGCTCTCAGACTGTAAGTCCCTCCAGTCTGCCTTTATATCAGAAGCAGGATGTATTGGACAGAAAAGCACGTCTCCAAGGCTGTCACATATGGCTTGGAGTCAGACATCTATACTGCTCAGTAGGTACAGCAGTCAAGCAGGTTGGGTATGACAAGCCTTCACCTTTGACTGGTTTGAGGCTGAACAGCATTGCTGTGGCTCTGTCCTTGCCAGTGGTAACGACAGATACGGCCATCATTGCCGGCTGACATGATGTCTGTGCTGGTCAGCTTGATTATCATGACTGACTTTGCATGCTGCTGTCTGAAGACTGCGCATGGGTGCATCTGTGCTGGTGTGCTGATTCCTGCATGTAAACCAACCTGCTGTCCGATGACACTGATGCTTGACTAATGGCCAATGTGACATCCAAATGCAGATTCTTTCTAGGCAAGTGTTTAGGAGAACAAACTCACAAAACAACCATGTTGCACTCATGTGAGTGACAAAAATTGTGCAGTGCATGCCTCATTCACATCCATTTTGACTAGAGCTAGCATACATATTCATATGTGTACTTTCACCGAAGAGTGTGCGTGTTTATGTGTTCAGCAAGCCATGAACCTCTGCAGCATGTCAAGATGTTTGACGGCATTGGTGCTGCAATTCAGGCTGTGTGAAACTCTATGCAGCATCATGTTGCTGATGCAAGTCACACTCTGATCTGGGATCAGCAACTCAAACAAAACACAGGTAGCTCACAAACCTGCAGTGTTATTTTGCAGAAGCTCAGATGGCACAGCAAATCCCATGACAGTGCCAATCATGTCACCACACATCAGCAGCCCTCGCTTAGGACAGGCATCAAGGGCTACAATCTGGGACCCCCGCCCAGCTGGACCCCTGATTTCCGCCAGCAGCTTGGCTGGCCCTGCTGCTGCCACCTGTCCAGGTGAGCCTGACAGAGAAGAAGCTGAAGAAGGGGAAGAAACCGGAGAGGGCGAAAGCGAGGCAGGCTCAGGCATGAGCCACCATCTCAATGCTGTGCCGGTCACGGTTGTAGAGAACACATGGCGCGGACCAAAAGCTGGCACAGTGAAGATTTTCAGCACTGGTTTGCCGCTGTGAGCGATCCAGCTTGCGCACGTACTGGGGCTACAGACGCCATGTAACTGCTGACCGCCTGGCTGCCAAAGCTCCTCCTTTGACTGTGGGGTTGCTTGGTTGCTTGTCATTGAACTTGAGGTAGACTGGTTGCTGTCATCCTGTGATGCCAGTTGTAGCTGTGACTGGTCATGTGAGGACGCAGAGGAATGAGAGGTAGGACTGGACTGGTGCTTGCTTGAACGCACATCTGCTTGTTTTGTCCTCAGACATGTCACCACACCCTGGATGTCTCCGAAGACAACCCAGCGGTTCGGTAGGCCTGCCTCTGCAGATATGCTGCCAGCTGTGCTGTGCTGAGCTGCAGGCGCATTCACGCCTTGTGGGTTGGCTTGTGCATCTGGGTGGACGGCCTGCAGACTGGTGATGGCTGCTTTGCGTGGGCTGCTATACAGAAGGTGCCATTCTGGGCTGGAGCTGCTGCTATCAGAGGGCAGACTTACGCTGTCAGAGGGCGGACTTACGCCGTCAGAGGGCAGACTTACGCTGTCAGAGGGCAGACTTACGCTGTAAGAGGGCAGATTTACGCTGTACAAGCAGCCCAGATTTGTTCCCACAAACAGCGTGCTCTCGTCTGCCAGTTTCAGACAGCGCACCCACTCGAGTTTGCTGTCACGGCCCTTGGATGCTGCAGCTGCTTTTGGCTCGTCTGGTGTGGTTCTGTCTTGCTGGCCAGGCTGTGATCTAGCACTGTCCACCTGCCCCTCTGCAGCTGTGGCAGCCAAAGTAGTAGACGGCTCTAAGGCTCCGGCTTGTCTAGCTTGGACTTCAGCACCAGCACTGCTGACAGCTGCTCGAGAAGCTGCTGAGGAAGAAGCAGGCAAGGGGGCAGCCATGGCATGGGCACCAGCTCCAGCTGCCGCTTCAGCTTCAGCAGCACAGTCCACAGCTGCAGCTTCTGCCACAGCTGTGGCAGGGACGGGAAGCGGTGGTAGACTGAAGGCATCTGAGGCTTGCGCTGCCAGAGGGTGGTCAGCTGGCAGCCAGTCAGCTAAGCGCCACACCTTGATGGATGAGTCAGCGCCAGCAGTGATGAGCAGATCCTGATTAGGATGCAGGAGGCATCGCCACACACCTCGGCCCTTGTGCCCTTGGAGAGAACACAGCTGCTTGCCAGTTGTCATATCCCATACCCTGCACATCATTTCAACACACATTGGCAAACATGTTTCAAGCTACCATATTAGTATATGACATTGAGCCTGTGCCACAATGATTCATATGACATTTGCTCAACAGCTTGTAATGCAGTGAGCGACATAATGAAGAGCAAAAGTCACACCCATGCATACTCACTTGTGGGCAGACAAGTCTTGTGTTGTATCGAACGTCACCTTCAAGAAGATTTGTCACAATGCAGATAGACAATGCTGGAGGAGATAGTGATGATGAGCACATCATTGGCCAGCATTTGTGATGCCTGACTGTGCATCCGCATTGATTGCATCCACATAAACAGCACATACACAATTGCACATCAATGCTCACTATACAGCACTGAAAGGAAGTACTTTACTTGCAAACAGCAAAATGTGGCATATTATGACCTGCACTAGCAGCCATCCTGACAGTTTGCCTAAGGAACTGACTGCACATTTTTATGTGGTAACACAAGTTGCCTGGCCAATATATAGCTCTGATGGTGTCACTTTTGCTCCTTTGATAGCGGGGGCGTGTAAACTTGTGACATACCTTGCAGTGCAGTCTTCTGATGCTGTGACCAGGACCCCATTCCCCTCACCCAACTGGCAGTCCCACAAACGGGACGTATGGCCGTACAACACCTGGGCAGCTTGCAAGCACTTTACCTCATCATGCTGCTGCTGCTGCTGCTGTAAGTCTTCATCACTGTGTGATGACAGAGCAAGTGTCCAGAGTCTGACAGTGCGGTCGTCTGAGGCTGACATCAGTTTAGTCCCACTTGTGTTCCAGCTCACCCTGCATTGAGCATACACCTTTGTAACCAGACCAGTGCGATGATGAGATGATTGGTAAAGCAGATGGCCAGCTCGATAATGCCTTCTGGGATCCGCTGGTCTGACACAGTGTCTACGAGCTGTCTAGAAGGACACGATCGACAGGTTAGAATGTAGAAATATGCTTACAACATAAAATCATGTGCTAGCATGGCTTGTCAACTCAAAGCTGTGAGGCTCCTTCATGCAGAAAAGCTGTTGTCCAGATGATGAAGTGACCGGGACCAATGAACAATGCAGACATGCAAAACATTCTATCGTTAGATTGCAGAACTGTCAAACCCACAACCCTGTACCAAGGCAGGCTGCTTGAGGGCATGTAATAACGACAATGGTGGTGACAAATTGTACAAAATCTGTGGTGCACAAAGGCAAGCTAGCTGCTGGCTCAGGGTGCACCTGTGTATTGAGCCTTCATGGCCTTTCAGTCTGTACAGAGGATATGCTGAGCTGCTCTGATTGGACACCTTCCAGATCAACACATCTAGAAAGATGGTGCCGGCAGCAACCCACATATGACCAGAGCTTTCTTGCTGCAAACAAGCATACAGAGTTCAATGCATGGTATGCTGCTTTTGCCAGCCACTGATTTGCTGCTGCTGCTGCTGTTGCTGCTACAAAAGCAAATGCAGTCAGCAAGCTGCAGAATGCTCAAACAGATGCTGTAAACACACATGCTGCACACTTTGCATTACTTTCAGCGGCACACTCTGCAGGAAAACGGCATGATCATCAAGATGCCAGGATGGTCATGTTCTTGACAGTATGTATTGCAATCAACTGCTTGTGTGTTACACAATCTTCTGTGTGACTCAGTACAACAGTCAAACGCTGCCGACAAAAAGGACTGGCAGGTCATTGCTGCCCAACGGCAATACCCACAGATGACTCACTTGCCTGCAACAGTGACATGGAATACAGCAGTGACCTTTCCGAGCACTCACATGTACTTGTACATTGAGCAACCTGCAGCAGCAAACTGACATTTGTTGCTTGAAATACACTGGTGAGTGACTATGAAGAGACAGAAGGTTAGTGATCACACAATGCTTGCAACATCATGCAAGCACAGCTGCTGCTGCTTACAACAACACTGTTCAGTGAGACACACAGTGGTATATTTTTAGTAGTGGGCATAGGATAACTTTGCACAGAGTGCCATTTTCGCAAGCAAACTCCATGGGGTGTCGCACATTGCCACAAGATCTGACTGCTGAGGTGGCACGATGCTGACATGCACATGGCCGAAAGAGCTTGAACTTGGCCTACCATTTCAGCTTCTACCATCACCAGCTTGTGCATCTGCATTGCATTGTTGCTCAGCCCAACTGCAAGCATTGCCTGCCCAAAGTTGTGTTGACTTGTGATTGTGCTTTGGTCTGAATGGCCGCTAGGGCACAAACACAGCTTACAATCCATGGTCCACTGAGCAAAAGGGCCAATCCGAAGCATTTCTTGCACTGAAAGAGTCAAGCCTGACTGTGTTTTGCGCAGAATGAAAATCTGCATAGCAAGACGTATTGTCTGTGGGAGACTTGCACGTCATCATATTGCATTGTTATCACAGGCTCTCAACTGACCTTGACTGCTCTCTCCCCATGCACTGCTAACAAGCAGGCTTTTGGTAGCTGGACTGCATGTATGCCATGCACATGTACCCCAGATGAGAAAGCTGTAAACTCCAGGAGCAAGCGGCCGGTCGAAAGCTGATAGACTAACAGCTGAGAGCCCATGCCTGTAAACGTAAAGACGGGTCAGGTTTGCCAAGGCGTTCGCAGAGCGTCTGTTGTCGAGTCGGTTCGACAATCACCTGCTGCGACATAATCTTGATCGAGCTGTTTATGGCGAGCCTCGAATGGGATCAGTTGCAGGGCAGTCACGTCCCCGACAAAGCCGCAGTGCCGTAGCGGATGCATGTGGCAACACGAACGTGGGCGGCGCGAGGTATAGATAATATGCTCCTATGGACTACCGACTTAAAGCTTTCATCCCTGTCACTGACAACATATGCGTACCGGTCACGCCAAGGTCGTCATATTCCGCAGCAGAGCACACCACTGATTAGTCATTTGTCTCGATGAGCTTTAGCGAGCGTTATGTTTTATTGCGCGTGCACTTCAGTCAAAAGAATGTTGCGCGTGCACATCAGTCAAAAGAAGCCAATGAATACTTAAGTGATGCACTCTGCCTGTGATGCATTCGGCATAAACGCAGGTTGTTCCGAATCTGAATGCATGCAGCCTGATCCGCAGTCTTAACTGACATGGCAGACCATTTGCACTCCATTCCAGATGGTGGCAGGAGGAGTGGGACGTTGCTTGATGACATCAGGCTTGAGTCGGACGGTATGCACAATCGTCAAGCTTGCTTGTTTTCGTCGGATGCTTATTCTGACACGCGATGCCTGACACCGCAACTCGCTGGCAGGGGTTATGTCAAGTATACGGCGAATTTTACTAAAGGAACCGCTGCTCGTTGCCATGTTGGTGGCCGTGATCGTCGGCATTGTGACTGGGACGTTGGCAAGGAGTCTTCGACCCTCTCCTCGAGGCATCGAGCTGCTGGGTCAGCCATTAAATTGCCCAGTTGCAATCTCGACTTGATCCCGTATTGACTTCTGTGCGTTCACCCTCCGGAGCCTGGACAATCTGCCTGCAGGCCTGCTTGGCGAGCTCATGATTAGGAGTCTGAAGATGCTGGTCTTGCCATTAGTTGCTGGCTGCATGGTTGCATCTGTCTGTGCCCTGGGCGAAGCTGGCAGTGGTATGGGACGCACAGCAGCCTGGACTCTTGGGCTCTTCTTTGCCACCACTTGTATAGCAGCATCCCTAGGAGTTGTGCTTGCTGTGCTTGTGCAGCCTGGACACAATGGTGACCTGTCTGTGCCAGGTGAGCAATAGGAGCCAATGTACAGTGTTGACTGTCTGAACTCTGCAAACAGGAGAGTGAGTTTTGGTGTCTTCTTGAAAGTGCAGCTGCAGCATCTATCTTTGCTCCTGCTCAGCATGCTGGTTTCAGCAGCATATGTGCTCCATTAAATGTCGTCTGACACCTAGCTTGCTCAGACACCTGGGGTATGTGTCGCTGCATCACATCTAGACACGTTGAGCCAGGACTGGCTGTCTTTTGCAGGAGCTCCTATGGGCTTACAAAAGACAGGAGCTACTGCAATTGAAACAGCAATAACCCTGGACCAAGTCACAGATGTGACATCTACAATTCGCCATGCTGCATTGTCTCATGATACTAGGCCCAGGCAAGTTCAATCCCCAGATACTCGGTGTCGAGCAGGCCAGCCAACTGCAGATGACCGCAAGTGCTGCACGCTCTGTGCCCTGACCCAACTCGATATCCTGATCTGTTCATTGCTCTGTAGCAAGAACAAAAAAGAAAAGAAAAGACTACGCCTTTCGGCCTCAATTTGATGAGAAGCCAAGTATTATACCGGGCTACCCCGGACTTCTTTGCTCTGTACCTGAAGTTGCACATGACAGGAGCACAGTTGCCTTGTGGCATCATAAGCATGATTGGGGTAAATCCATGGACCTGTTCACTAGAGATTTTCAAACATCAACCATTTCTACAAAAACAACTGGTGTTTTCTGATTGCAGTGAAATTGGAGATGATCCTGCAAAGCCAAAATCCCCTTTAGATGCGTTTCTAAAGCTCCTACGTGATCTGATCCCAGACAACATTGCAGCAGCAGCCACGGACATGAACATTCTGGGAATCATTTTCTTCTCTGTCTTCTTTGGGGTGGCTTTATCTCTGCTGGGGCATGAGGAGGGGTGTGGCCAGATCATCAGGGGGATTGAGGCTTTCAACCAAGTTATCATAAAAATGGCAAGGACTGCACTGGACACAATGTTGATAGCATATTATTAGTCCATGCTGAGCTCCTCATGCTGCTATCTCTGTTGTACATCTGATGTATAGCATTGCCTTTGCCATGTTCTGCTTTTCGTCACATTGTTGATGCCGGAGAGTGAAATGGCTGCTCAGTAATGCGTACACAGCCTCTGAATCTGTTCTTGGGTGCTGCAGCAGAGATTTACATGATCTACATGCATGCAGGTGGGCAGACACCAGTTGCAAACCTGTTCAGGCTGAGTCCCCCTCCTCCTTGCAGGTGACAGCCATCATATACATATCTCCCCTGGGTATTGCCTCACTCATTGCTTCCAGCATCTGCAGAACGGAAGACCTAGCAAGAACTGTTGGAGCTCTGGCCACATTCATTGGAGTGTACTTGGCCGGTCTAGCGCTGATCTGCCTGGTGTTGTACCCTGCTGTGTTTTGGCTTTCCACTCGGCAATCTCCCCTACCAGTATACAGGTAAAGACCTGTTCCATTGGTTGTAAAATCACTGCACTATGTTTTCTGACCAGTCTAGTTCATTTGCTCTCAAGCTCAACTTGGTTGTGATCCTGGCTGATCCTTCTTCATGGCATGCTGCTGCTGCTCTGCTGTGCTGCATGTTGACTTCAGCCCATCAGCAATGTCTGATAGGAACAATACACTGCTGTTTGCTAGCTGCTGCCACAAATGCTGTGCTGGTTTTCACAAGCCTTGCTGATCACACCCTCCATTGTAGACAGACTGCCCATAAAAGGCACATCACTTGCTGTTGCCCCACTCATAAGTGCATAGCATCTGCGCAAGCCTTGACTAAAGCCTGGCGCACAAACTGGAGCAACCAATGCATTGCCAACTCCTGGTCCAGCATGTGGCATGCAGTTTACGTCTGCGCGTAACATTCTGCCTACGTCTGCATGTCAATGTCTGCTATAACATTCTGCTTACGTCTGCATGTATCATTCTGCTTGGCTCTGCATGTAACACTCGGCTTACGTCTGCATGTAACATTCTGCTTATGTCTGCATGTAACACTCTGCTTTCATCTGCATTTAACACTCTGCTTACATCTGCATGTAACACTCTGCTTACATCTGCATGCAAGACTCTGTTTATGCCTGCATGCACCATTCTGCTTACATTTGCCTGGTCTGCAGGGCATTTGCACAAGCTCTGGTCACAGTCTTTGGCACAGACTCCAGCATAGCCACACTGCCTGTCACACTGCGCTGTGCCAGTG